>Ga0102947_1000296_pt1 | contig 18531 bp, 9 predicted proteins | sample SalPon2A_A_D2_MG_FD_78210 | JGI IMG/M metagenome (GOLD analysis project Ga0102947, IMG submission 78210) | Soil microbial communities from South San Francisco under conditions of wetland restoration - Salt Pond MetaG R2A_A_D2_MG | ecosystem: Environmental > Terrestrial > Soil > Wetlands | place... | reverse complement strand
TCCAGGTGGCCGATGTTGGTCTTCAGCGAGCCGAGGGCGCACCACGGGCCGGCGGGGGCTTGCCCGCCGTCGCCGTCGCCATCCCCGGCGGTCGCCCGGAACGCCTCGGACAGCGCCGCCACCTCGATGGGGTCGCCCAGGGCGGTGCCGGTGCCGTGGGCCTCGACGTAGGAGATGGAGCGCGAGGAGACGCCGGCGGCGGCCAGCGCCTCGGCGATGACCGCGGCCTGGCCATCGACGCTGGGCGCCGTGTAGCCCATCTTGCCGGCGCCGTCGTTGTTGATGGCGGAGCCCTTGATGACGGCGCGGATCGAGTCGCCGTCGGCCACCGCGTCCTGCAGCCGTTTCAAGGTCACCACCCCGGCGCCGGAGCCCAGCACGGTGCCGGCGGCGCCCTCGTCGAAGGCGCGGCAGTGGCCGTCCGGCGACGGGATGCCCCCCTCTTCGTGGAGGTAGCCCTCGGTGAACGGCACCCGGATGGTCACGCCGCCGGCCAGCGCCATGTCGGCCTCGCCGGAGCGCAGGCTGGCGCACGCCAGGTGGACCGCCACCAGGGAGCTGGAGCAGGCGGTCTGGACGTTGACGCTGGGGCCTTTCAGGTCCAGCGCGTAGGACACCCGGGTGGGCACGAAGTCCTTGTCGTTGCCGATGAACGCCTGGTAGCCGCCGGCCATGGAGGAGCCGGGGCGCAGGCCGCTGTGCAGCAGATAGGTGTTCAAGCCGACGCCGGCGAACACCCCCACCCGGCCCGGCGCCCGGCGCGGGTCGTAGCCGGCGTCCTCCAGCGCCTGCCAGGCGCACTCCAGGAAGACCCGGTGCTGGGGGTCCATCAGCTCCGCCTCCCGGGGCGTGTAGCCGAAGAAGGCGGCGTCGAAGCGCGCCGGGCGGTCGAGGACGGCGGCGGCGGGGACGTAGGCCGGGTCGGCCAGCAGCTCCTCGTCGACGCCGGCGGCGGCCAGCTCCTCCGGGTCGAAGAAGGTGATGCACTCCTCGCCGGCGGCGACCCGGCGCCACAGATCGGCGACGCTCCCCGCCTTGGGGAAGCGGCCGGCGTAGCCGACCACGGCGACGTCGCCGGAGAGCGCGCCCGGGGCGTCCTGGGAGCGGGCCGAGGCACCCCGGGCGACGGCCTCCGCCACCCCCGGTGCACCGCCGGCGCCGCCCTCCAGCCGCCGCGCCAGCGACTCCACCGTCGGGTGGCGGAAGAGGTCCACCACCTCCACGTCGTGGCCGGCCGCCGCCAGCCGCGCCTGGAGGCGGGTGACCAGCAGGGAGTGGCCGCCCAGGTCGAAGAAGTTCTCGTCGACGCCGACCCGATCGACCCCCAGCAGCTCGCACCACAGGGCCGCCACCCGGCGCTCCATCTCGGAGCCCGGGGCGGCGCCGGCGGCCGGCGCCGAGCGCTCCGCCGACGGCTCGGGCAGGGCGGCCCGGTCGACCTTGCCGTTGGGGGTCAGCGGGACGTCGTCGATGGCGACGAAGCGGGAGGGCAGGTAGGCCTCCGGCAGGGACGACGCCAGGTGGGCGCGAAGCTCGGCGGCGGCGGGCATCTCGGCCCCCTCCGCGGGCAGCACCCAGGCCACCAGGCGGACGTCTCCGGCGGCCGCTTCCCGGGTCGCCGCCACCGCTTGATCGACGGCGGGGTGGGTGGCCAGGGCGGTCTCGATCTCCCCCAGCTCGATGCGCACGCCGCGCACCTTGACCTGGTGGTCGAGGCGGCCGAGGAAGCCCAGGCTGCCGTCGGCGTTCCAGCGCGCCAGGTCGCCGGTGCGGTAGAGGCGGCCACCCCTCTCGCCGTCCTCCCCCACGTCCCCAGCCAGCGGGTCGGGGACGAAGCGCTGGGCGGTGAGGGCGGGCCGGTCGAGGTAGCCCCGGGCCAGGCCGTCGCCACCGATGCACAGCTCACCGGGCACCCCCGCCGGCACCGGCCGGCCGTGGGGATCCAGGAGGAGCACCCGGGTGTTGGCGATGGGGGTGCCGATGGACACCGGCACCGGGGCCTCGCCGGCGGCCGTGGCCTCGACGCGGGCCACCGCCGACCACACCGTGGTTTCGGTGGGGCCGTACATGTTCCACAGCGACGCCGCCCGGCGGGCCAACTCGTCGGCCAGGGGGCGGGGCAACGGCTCGCCGCCGCACAGCGCCTTGAACGGCTCCTCGCCCTGCCAGCCGGCCTCCAGCAGCAGCCGCCAGGTGGTGGGCGTGGCCTGCATCACGGTGGCGCCGTAGCGCTCCAGGGCGGCGGCCAGGGCGCCGCCGTCGGCCAGGGTCTCGTCGCCGGCGATGACCACCTCGGCCCCCACCGACAGCGGGCCGAACAGCTCCAGGCCGGCGATGTCGAAGGAGGGGGTGGTGACGGAGTACAGCACGTCCTCCGGCGCCAGGCCGGGGCGGCGGATCATGGAGGCGAGGAAGTTGACCATCGCCCGGTGGGGCACGGTGACGCCCTTGGGCCGGCCGGTGGAGCCGGAGGTGTAGATCAGGTAGGCGGCGTTGCCCGGCGACGGCGCCACGAAGGCGGCGGCATCGACGGCGGTGGCATCGACAGCGGAGGCATCGCCAGGCTCCCCCGCGGGCTCGCCGGCCAGGTCACCGCCGGCGTCGAGCAGCAGCGCCCGCACCGCGTTGCCGGCCGCGGCCTCGGCAACCTCGCCGCCGAGGGCGGGGATCAGGCTCTCCCCCACGCTCCCCCGCAGGCTCTCGCCGAGGAGCACCAGCCGGGCGGCGGAGTCGTCCAGGGCGTAAGCCAGCCGCTCCACCGGGTAGGTCGGGTCCAGCGGCAGGTAGGCGCCGCCGGCCTTCAACACCGCCAGGAGCGCCACCAGCATGGCCGGCGAGCGCTCGACGCAGACCGCCACCACCACCTCCGGGCCGACGCCGCCGGCGACGAGGCGGGCGGCCAGGCGGTCGCAGCGGTGGTTCAGCTCGCCGTAGGTCAGCACGGTGTCGCCGTGGCGCAGCGCCACCCGCTCCGGCGCCTCGCCGGCCCGGGCCTCGAAGGCGGCGTGGATCAGGGCCGGCTCGGGCACCGGCGCGGCGGTGTCGTTCCACGCCCCCAGGAGCTGGCGGCGCTCCGCCGGGGTCATCAGCGGCAGTTCGGAAAGCGGGCGCTCCGGCGCCTCGGCGCCGGCCACCAGCAGGGTGCCCAGGTGGCCCAGCAGGCGCTCCATGGTGGTGGCGTCGAACAGGTCCCGGCTGTAGACCAGGTTGGCCCAGGTCTCCCCGTCGGGCCCCGGCCCCAGCAGCAGGTTGAGGTCGAACTGGGCCGGCGGCTCGGCCAGCGGCAGGCTGGACAGGGTCAGCGGGCCCAGGGGCACCCGGCCGCCCTCGACGCCGAGGGCGAAGGGCGACAGGTCACGCCGGCCACCGGGGGCCGACTGGTAGGAGACGAAGACCTGGAACAGCGGCGAGCGGCTGGTGTCGCGCACCGGCCGCAGGATCTCGGTCAGCCGGGGGAAGGGGAACGCCTGGTGGTCGAAGGCGGCGTTGGCGGTGGCGGCGGCGCGGCGGGCCAGCTCGCCCAGGCCGGGCTCGGCACCGTCGTCGGCCGCCGCCAGGTCGGCGCGCAGCACCACCGGGTTGACCAGGTAGCCCACCACCCGGGCCAGCTCCGGCCGGCCGCGCAGCGCCGCCGGGGTGCCGAGGAGGAAGTCGCGCTGCCCGGTGTAGCGGGCGAGGACGGCCTGGAAGGCGGCCAGCAGGACGGCGAAGGGGGTGGTGCCGTGGCCGCGCTCCAGGGAGTGGCGGCGGAGCGTCTCCACCGCCCGGGTCGCCGCCTCGCCCAGCGGCGCGGCGACGGCGCCGCCGCGGTCGCTGAGGACGGCGGGGCGGGGGCGGTCGGTGGGCAGGTCGAGGTCGGCGACGGCGCCGTCGGACAGCGCCTCGCGCCACCACGCCTCCAGCGCCTCCCCCTCCGGCCCGGCCAGGCGGCGGCGCTCCCAATCGACGAAGTCGGCGAAGCTCGCAGCCGGGGCGCCCAGGGAGGCGGCGTCGGCGGCGGCCGGGGCCTCGCTGACCTCCGCTGTATATAAGGTCTCCAGCTCCTCGAACAGGACCACCAGCGACCAGAAGTCGGCCACCAGGTGGTGGACCACCAGGGCGAGGTCGGCGCCGGCCCCACCTTCACCGTCCCCGCCCCGGGGCAGGACGACGGCGCGCAGCAGCGGGCCCCGGGTCAGGTCGAAGGGGCGGCGGGCCTCGGCCAGGAGGCGGGCGCGGGCGGCTTCGTCGCCCCAGGGCGCCGCGTCCCGGCCCGCAGCCTCCAGAGGCCGCGGCGGCCGCAACAGCTCCACCGCCGCGGCCGCCGGCGGGGCGACGCGCTGCACCGGCTCGCCGTCCAGGTCGTGGAAGGTGGCGCGGAGCTGGGGGTGGCGGCGGGCCAGGGCGAGGAGGGCGCGTTCCAGCGCCGCCACGTCCAGGTCGCCCGCCACCCGGGCGCCGACGGTGATGTGGTAGGCGGCCGAGGACGGGTCCAGCCGGTGCAGGAACCAGAGCGCCGCCTGGCCCCGGGACAGCGGCAACGGGCCGGGGGCCGGGGCGCCCCGGGTTTCGAAAGGCTCGGTCTGGATGGCGGCGCTGGCGGAGCCTGCGCCATCGACCAGCGCCCCGGCGGCAAGCGCCGCCAGCTCCTCCACCGACGCCCCCTCCAGCAGGTCGCCGAAGTCGAGATCGACCCCCAGCTCCGCCTCGACCCGGGCCAGCAGCTCGGCGGCGGACAGGGAGTCCAGGCCCTGGGCGATCAAGGGGGCGGCGGGGTCGAGATCATCGGCGCGGCGGCGCAGGGCGGCGGCGGCCCAGGCGGTCAGCGGGCCGCGCAGGGCGCGCTGGCGGCCACCGGCGTCGAGGCCGGCCAGGTCGGCCCGGGAGGGGAGGTCGGGGGTGGCGGGGGCCGGCGTGACGGGGGCCACTTCGGGGGTCGCCACTTCGGGGGCGGCTACCGTGCCAGCTCCGGTGGCGGCATCGGCCTCAGGCGTGTCCACCGCGCCGGCCTTCGGCGCCATGGCGCCGGCCAGGCCGTCGCCCAGGTAGGCGGCGCGGCAGGCGTGGCGGCGGACCTTGCCGCTGGAGGTCTTGGGCAGGGTGCCGACCCGCAGCAGGACCACCTCGTGGAGCGCCGCCTCGTGCTCTTCGAAGACGGCCCGGCGCGCCGCGTCGGTGGCCTCCCGGGCAGCGGCGGGGTCCTCGGCGGCGAAGTGGCGATCCACCTCCACCGCCAGGACCATCCGCTCCTCCCCGTCCAGTTCCACCGGGAAGGCGGCGCTACAGCCGGCGCGGAAGGCGTCGTGGGCGGCCTCGGCGGTGCGCTCCACGTCGTGGGGGTAGACGTTGCGGCCGCGCAGGATGATCAGGTCCTTCAGGCGCCCGGTGACGAACAGCTCGTCGCCGGCGCCGAGGAAACCGAGGTCGCCGGTGCGCAGGAACGGCCCGTCGGCCTCGTCCTCGTCCCGCGCCACGCCGGCCAGGCGGCCGTCGAAGGCGTGCTCCGTCGCCTCGGGTTGGCGCCAGTAGCCGTCGGCGACGCTGGGGCCGGCGACCCAGATCTCCCCCACCCGGCCCGCCGGCAGGGCCCGGCGGCTCTCCGGATCGACGATCTCCAGTCGCTGGCCCCGCCAGGTGCGGCCGCAGCCCACCAGGTCGCGGTTTCCGGCGTCGTCGGCGGCGGTCTCCACAGCCTCGTGCCCCTCCAGGGCGGTGGTGTCGTAGCGCCCCACCACCGGCTCGGCGGCGGCGTCGCCGCCGGAGACCAGCAGGGTGGCCTCGGCCATGCCGTAGCAGGGGTAAAACGCCCGGCGGTGGAAGCCGTGGGGGGCGAAGGCGCGGGCGAAGCGCTCCAGGGTCGCGGCGCGCACCGGCTCGGAGCCGTTGAAGGCGACGCTCCAGGAGGACAGGTCCAGCCCCTCCCGCTCCTCCGGGCCGACCTTCGCCTCCACCAGGGCGTAGCCGAAGTCGGGGCCGCCGCTGGTGGTGCCCCGGTAGCGGTGGATGGCCTCCAGCCAGAGGCGGGGGCGGCGCAGGAACGCCGCCGGCGAGGTCAGCACGCAGCGCGCCCCCAGGTAGAGCGGCTGCAGGACGCCGCCGATGAGCCCCATGTCGTGGTAGAGGGGCAGCCAGGAGACGATGACCGACTCCTCCGACTGGTCGAAGGCGCGGCGGATCATCTCCTCGTTGTGAACCAGGTTGGCGTGGGTCACCCGCACGCCCTTGGGGGTGCCGGTGGAGCCGGAGGTGTACTGGAGGAAGGCCAGGTCGGAGCCCTCCCGGGGCGGGCGCTCCCACGCCGCCACCGACTCCGGCGCCCCGGCCCACACCTCGTCCACCGCCACCGGCGTGGCGCCGGCCAACGGCCCGGAAGCGGGCTGCTCGTCCAGCCAGGAGGCGACCCGGGGCAGCAGGGAGGCGGTGGTCAGCACCGCCCCCGGCTCGGCGTCGCCGGCGATGCCGGTGAGGCGTGCCATGGAGCGCCGGCTGGGCGGGTAGGCGGGCACCGCCACGACGCCGGCGTAGAGGCAGCCGAGGAAGGCGGCGATGAACTCCAGGCCGGGGGCGAAGAGCAGAAGGGCCCGGTCGCCGGCCACCAGCCCGGCCTCGCCGGTCAGGTGGGCCGCCACCGCCCGGGCGCGCAGATCGAGGTCGCCCCGGGTCAGCGAGTCGGTCTCCTCCCCCGAGCCGTCCAGCCAGGTGTAGAGGGTGCGCTCCGGCTGACGCCGGGCGTGGGCCTCCAGGAAATCGGCGAGGCTCACCCCGCAAGTTTCCTGAGCGTCACTGCTGCTGGCGATCTCGTGCATAGGTACGGCACCTGGCTTATCGACGTTGTTCATCACTGCGGTATTCTTCACTAACTTGGTAACGAAATAATCTGCGAACTGTTGCAGTATTTAGCTCTTATTAAATCTCGCAAGCGAGTGGGTGGGGGTGCAGCTCACCCGTGCTAGCGGGGAAAGATGAGCCGAAACCAAGGCTGCCCCGGGCAAGGGACGCCCCCACGTCGAAAGACGATTTCGTGGAGACTGGTTCAAGCTCTCCCAACGTATCGGTCCGTGGGAGCACGTCGCGTGGAGTGTCTGGACCGGCTGGGGTACTTCTTCTAGAGTCGCCCGGGCTAGTGAATCCGGCGCCCCGGCGACTGCGCATCGCTAGACCGAGTCGCCAGACATAGACTTCTTCGCATCATCGCCATTTGGCTCTAATGCTGCTGTCTCAACTCGTAAGTGCCAAAAAAACACGGGACCGTGACAACTTTGTCAAATCTTTCCAGGATCGGCACCCGCCCGGCGGCTCCGGGCCGTCGTGCGGGGCTGTCCCGGTCCGCCCGCCGCGGCGCACCTAACTGAGTGAAGCGGGCAACCGTCCGATTTTGGGACCATACTCCGCGCCACCGGACGCCCGTGGGCAGCTTGCCGCTGTCGCCAGCCACCGCAGAACTCTACAATCCCCTTCTGCGACAAGATATTTCAGACTGCATTGAAACCTGGCACAAGCAATGCTGTAGATAGTGGTAGACCGACGCCCGGCGGGCGGCCCACGAAGCGCCCCGCCACCCGCGTCGGTGAGACGAGACCACCGAAACCGAGAGGCGGCGCCGGCCCCGACCTGGCCGCACCGCCCCACGACCCATAGAAGAGACACCGCGGCCCCGCTTCCCCAACGGAAGCCCGAGCCCGGCTAGGAGTACTTAGAATGCCCATGGACAAAGCCCGCGACCCCTCGGTCAAGAGGAAGAAGAAGATCCGGCGCATCGCCCTCGGCGTCGTCGGCGCCGTAGCGATCCTCGCCATCAGCGTCGCCATCTACAGCCTGGAGCCGGCCGCTTACCCGGTGGAGCGGGAGGCGATCTGGACCGGCACCGTGGAGCGTGGTGAGATGGTGCGCCGGGTGCGCGGCCCGGGCACCCTGGTGCCGGAGGACGTGCGCTGGATCCCGGCCCGCACCAACGGCCGGGTGGAAGAGATCCTCACCAAGCCGGGCGTCACGGTGACCGCCGACACGGTCATCGTCGAGCTCGCCAACCCGGAACTGGAACAAGAGCTGGAGGACGCCCAACTGGCCCTCTCCTCGGCCCGGGCCGATTATGAGAACCTGCGCGCCCAGCTCGACTCGACCCTCCTGGAGCGCGAGGCGCGGCTGACCCAGGTGAGAGCCGACAAAGACTCCGCCCGCCTGCAGGCCGACGCCGACAGCGAACTGGCCGAGGAGGGGCTGATCCCGGACATCAACTACAAGCGCTCCCAGCTCCAGGCCGACCAGCTCGACGAGCAGGTGGCCATCGAGAACCAGCGCTACGACAAGGCTCGGACCTCCATCTCCGCCCAACTCGCCGCCCGCCGTGCCCAGGTGCAGCAGCAGGAGGCGCTCTACAACCTGCGCCGCAGCCAGATGGAGAGCCTGCAGGTCAAGGCCGGCATCAGCGGCGTCCTGCAGGAGGTGCCGGTGGAGGTGGGCCAGCAGGTCACCCCCGGTGAGCCGCTGGCCCGGGTCGCCCGGCCCGACACCCTGATGGCCGAGCTACAGATCCCCGAGACCCAGGCCAAGGACGTCACCATCGGCCAGACCGCCTTCATCGACACCAGGAACGGCATCATCGACGGCCAGGTCATCCGCGTCGATCCGGCGGTGCAGAACGGCTACGTGCAGGTCGACGTCGATCTCACCGGCGAGCTGCCCCGGGGCGCCCGGCCGGACCTGTCGGTGGATGGCACGATCCAGATCGAGCGCCTGGAGGACGTCCTCTACGTAGACCGTCCCGCCTACGGCGAGACCGGCAGCACCGTGCAGCTATTCAAGGTGGTGGGCGAGGGCGACCGCGCGGTGCGCGTCGACGTCGGCCTGGGCCGCTCGTCGGTCAACACCATCGAAGTGGTCTCCGGCCTGGAGGAGGGGGACGTAGTGATCCTCTCCGACCCGTCGGCCTGGGACGGCCACGATCGCCTGAAACTGAAGTGATCCGATTTCCGTATTGCAACTGAACCAAAACGAGGAGAAGACCATGACCGACACCGCCACCCAGACCCCCGAAAACCGCACCGGCGCCAATGGGCAGAAGGGCACCCTGATCAAGCTCGACGGCGTCTCCAAGGTGTTCTACACCGACGAGGTGGAGACCCACGCCCTGGCCGGCATCCACCTGGACATCAACCACGGTGACTACCTGTCCATCGCCGGTCCCTCGGGCTGCGGCAAGTCGACCCTGCTCAGCCTCCTGGGCCTGCTCGACACCCCCACCGACGGTGAGTACTGGCTCAACGAGCGGGAGGTCTCGGACCTGTCGTTCTCCGAGCGCGCCAAGATCCGCAACCAGGAGATCGGCTTCATCTTCCAGGCCTTCAACCTGATCGGCGACCTGACGGTGTACGAGAACGTGGAGCTGCCCCTGACCTACCGCCGCATGCCGTCGGACGAGCGCAAGACGCGGGTCCAGGACGCCCTGGAGCGGGTCGGCATGTCCCACCGCATGAAGCACTACCCCTCGCAGCTCTCCGGCGGTCAGCAGCAGCGCGTCGCGGTGGCCCGGGCGGTGGTGGGCAGCCCCAACATCCTGCTCGCCGATGAGCCCACCGGTAACCTGGACTCGAACAACTCCGAGGCGGTGATGAACCTGCTGGCGGAGCTCCACGCCGAGGGCGCCACCATCTGCATGGTGACCCATGATCCGCGCTACGCCCAGTACTCCACCCGCACCGTGCATCTCTTCGATGGCCGCATCGTCGAGGAGGAGACCGGTGCCGAGCGGGAGCGCGAGGAGCGGGCTCTGGAAGAGTCCGGCTACCAGGTTTGAGCCTGATCCGCCTCGCCGGCGTCGAGAAATCGTACAAGAGCGGCTTCGGCCGCACCTGGGTGCTGCGCCGCATCCACCTCGACGTCGAGCGGGGCGACTTCGTCAGCGTCATGGGGCCGTCCGGCTCCGGCAAGTCGACCCTGCTCGGGATCCTCGGCATGCTCGACGCCGACTGGCAAGGGGAGTACTGGTTCGACGGCGAGCCGGTCCACGACCTGAAGCCCAAGCAGCGAGCGCGGATCAACAAGCAGAACATCGGCTTCGTCTTCCAGAGCTACCACCTGCTGGACGACCTGACCGTGTACGAGAACCTGGAGCTGCCGCTGTCCTACCGCGACGTGCCCAGGAAGGAGCGCCAGTCCATGGTGGCGGAGATCCTCGACCGCTTCCAGATCGTCGCCAAGAAGGACCTCTTCCCGGACCAGCTCTCCGGCGGCCAGCAGCAACTGGTGGCGGTGGCCCGGGCGGTGGTGGGCGAGCCGGCGGTGATCCTGGCCGACGAGCCCACCGGCAACCTCCACTCCAGCCAGGGCGAGCGGGTGATGGAGCTGCTGGCCAAGCTCAACCGGGCCGGCACCACCGTCATCCAGGTGACCCACAACGAGAAGTTCGCCGGCTACGGCGAGCGCGTCATCGAGCTGGAGGACGGCTGGATCGTCGATGGCCAGGGGCGGCCGGTCTACGGCGGCGCGCAGGCCGCGGCGCCGGAAGCGAGCTGACCGCTGCCTTCCGGGCCGCCGCCGCGCCGATGCCCAGGCCACGCCTGGCCCCGCTCCCCCGCCGCCGCGTGAGCCCGCCCCCATGAGAGACTTTTCGCCGTGACCCCCTCCTCCCCCAGCCCCCGCGTCCTCATCGCCGACGACCAGCGCGACGTGCGCGAGGCGCTGCGCCTGCTGCTCAAGGGGGAAGGCTGGCAGACCGAGTCGGCCAGCTCCCCGGCGGAGGTCCTGGACGTGGTCACGAGCCGCACCATGGACGCGGTGCTGATGGACCTCAACTACACCCGGGACACCACCTCCGGCCAGGAGGGGCTGGATCTGCTGGCCGAGATCCGCGCCGCCGACCGCAACCTGCCGGTGGTGGTGATGACCGCCTGGGCCAGCGTCGATGTGGCGGTGGAGGCGATGCGCCGGGGCGCCCGGGACTTCGTCGAAAAGCCCTGGGACAACACCCGCCTGCTGTCGATCCTGCGCACCCAGGTGGAGCTCGGCCGGGCGTTGCGCCGGGGGGAGCGGCTGGAGGCCGAGAACCGCGCCCTGCGCGACGACGCCTCGCGGGACGGGGGTGGCGGCCGGGACCGCCAGCTCATCGCCCAGAGCCGGGCCATGGAACCGGTGCTGGAGCTCATCGAGCGGGTCGGCCCCTCCGACGCCAACGTCCTCATCACCGGCGACAACGGCACCGGCAAGACGCTCATCGCCCGCCGTCTCCACGACGTCTCCGAGCGCCGCCACAAGCCGCTGGTCACGGTCAACACCGGCGGCCTCTCCGACACCCTGTTCGAGAGCGAGCTGTTCGGCCACGTCCGGGGCGCCTTCACCGACGCCAAGAGCGACCGGGTGGGGCGCTTCGAGCTGGCCGACGGCGGCACCCTGTTTTTGGACGAGATCGCCAACGTCACCCCGGCGCAGCAGGCCAAGCTGCTGCGGGTGCTGGAAACCGGCGAGTTCGAGCGCGTCGGCGAGTCCCGCACCCGGCGGGTCGATGTGCGGGTGCTCTCCGCCACCAACGCCGACCTCGCCACCGAGGTGGCCGAGGGCCGCTTCCGCCAGGACCTCGTGTTCCGCCTGAAGACGGTGGAGATCCACCTGCCGCCGCTGTCCGAGCGGCCGGAGGACGTCCCCGCCCTCGCCGCCGAGTTCCTGGAGCGCCACGCCCACCACTACCGCAAGCGCCGCCTGAAAGGCTTCACCGACGGGGCGCTGTCCGCCATGCTGGCCTACGACTGGCCGGGCAACGTCCGCGAGCTGGACCACGCGGTGGAGCGCGGCGTCCTGATGGCCCGGGGCGAGCGGGTGGAGGCGGCCGACCTGGGTCTGGAGGCCGGCACCGCCGCCGACCGCGCCGCCCGCCTGGAGGAGATGCCGCTGGAGGAGGTGGAGCGCCTGCTGATCCGCCGGGCCCTGGACCGCTTCGACGGCAACGTCACCCAGGCCGCCGACTTCCTGGGCCTCTCCCGCAGCGCCCTCTACCGCCGGCTGGAGAAGTTCGAGCTCGACCCGGCGGGGGCGCGGGACGCCTAGCCCGGAATGCCCTGACCCCGGGATGTCCTGACCCCGGGGCAGGCTGACGCCGGGATACCCTAAGCGCATGCGCGACCCCATGAAGGTGCCCCGGGACCCCCACCGCCGGCGCCTCCCCTTCGACCGGGAGATGCTGCTGTGGGCGCTGGCCGTCGGCGTGCCCGGCTGCGCCGTGGCGCTGCTCCTGGTCTGGCTCGGCGACTACTCGCTGAAGCTGCGCTGGACGGTGACCCTGGTCGCCGTGGGCGGCTGGCTGACCCTGGCCCTGTCGCTGCGCCACCGCATCACCTACCCCCTCTACACCCTGGCCAACCTGATGGAGGCGCTGCGCCTGGGCGACTACTCGCTGCGCGCCCGGCGCACCGCCGGCGACGACGCCATGGCCCAGGTGCTGCGCGAGGTCAACGCCATGCGCGACACCCTGCGCGAAGAAAGGCTGGAGGCGCGGGAGGCCACCGCACTGCTGGCCCGGGTGGTCAACGAGATCGACGTCGCCGTCTTCACCTTCGACCACCGTTCCCGCCTGCGCCTGGTCAACCGCGCCGGCGAGCGGCTGCTGGAGCGCGAGGCCGAGAACCTGCTGGAGCGCTCCGCCGACGACCTCGGCCTGGGCGACCTGTTGACCGGCGAGGCGGCGCGCACCGAGGAGCGGGCCTTCCCCGGCGGTGAGGGGCGCTGGAGCACCCGGCGCAGCGTCTTCCGCCAGGACGGCCGGCCCCACAACCTGCTGGTCGTGGCGGACCTCTCCCGCACCCTGCGGGAGGAGGAGCGCCAGGCGTGGAAGCGGCTGATCCGGGTCCTCGGCCACGAGCTCAACAACTCCCTGGCACCCATCAAGTCGATGTCCTCGACCCTGGTGGCGCTGCTCGAGCGCCAGCCCCGGGCCGAGGACTGGGAGGAGGACATGAAGGGGGGGCTGGACCTCATCTCCAACCGCTCCGAGTCCCTGTCCCGCTTCCTCGCCGCCTACTCCCGCCTGGCCCGCCTGCCGCCGCCCACCCCGGCCCCCACCGAGGTCGGCCCCCTGGTCAAGAGGCTGGCGGCGCTGGAAACCCGGCTGCCGGTGGTGGTGGAGCCGGGGCCACCGCTGGTGGTGGATGCCGACGCCGACCAGTTGGAGCAGCTCCTCATCAACCTGGTCAGAAACGCCGCCGACGCGGCGCTGGAAACCGGCGGCGGCGTCACCATCGGCTGGCGGCCCCGGGGGGAGCAGGACGCCGAGGCGGAGCTGTGGGTGCGCGACGACGGCCCGGGTCTGTCCAACACCGACAACCTGTTCGTGCCGTTCTACACCACCAAGCCCGGCGGCACCGGCATCGGCCTGGTGTTGTCACGCCAGATCGCCGAGGCCCACGGCGGCACCCTGACGCTGGAAAACCGCCCCGACGCCACCGGCTGCCTGGCGCGGCTGCGATTGCCTCGCGGCGACGTCGGAGGCCTGCGCGAAGCCCGGGGTTGATGCCCATTCGAACCGACTTTTAAATTCGAGACTCCAAAAACAACGGCATCCGCGAAACGACCCGGCTCCAGGTCATGGACTTCCTACGAACCGCCAGCCTGGTCCCCCTGCGCCGCGCCCTGCGCGTCGATCCCCAGGAGGCACTGCGCCGCGAGTAGCCGCCCCGACGCTCGAAACCCGTCCACAACCAGGCTTGCGTCGTATGATGGAGTCATGACTGTCACCGCCAAAGAGAACGTCCGCCAGCTCCTTGATGAGATGCCGGACGACGCTTCCTACCGCGACATCGAGTACCACATCTACCTGCGCCGCAAGGTCGAACAGGGTCTCGAAGATGCTCGACAGGGGCGCGTCCTGGAGCAGGAGGAGGTGGAAAAGCGGATGGCGAAGTGGCTCGACGGGTAAGGTGGACGCGGACCGCGGCGGACGACCTTGAAGAGATCGCCGGCTACATTGCTGAGGACGCACCGACTGCCGCCCGGCGCTTCGTCCGGCAGCTCCGCGACGCCGCACGCTCCCTGAAAGAACTGCCTGAGCGTGGCCGGCGAGTCCCCGAACTGGAGCCGATGGAACTCCGAGAGCTCCTCCACGGGGATTACCGGCTCGTCTACCGCATCGAACCCGAAGCCGTCCTCATCCTCACCATCGCCCACGGCGCCCGCGATCTGGAGGCGCTGTGGGCGCGACGGCAGCAATCCGGCGAGGTTCCCTGACCTGCCTTGAGTCGTAGGGGCCGATGTAGACCGCGACCACCACTGCCTGTCTGTAACGTTCCACCCCCTGCCGCAGCCTGAAACAAGGAGCGGCCACCCACCGGGTGTCCCGCACCTTGAATCTGGCCGGGGCCGATGCCGCCTCCCGGCCCCTTGCAGGAGGGAACGTCATCATGAAGCTTTCCACGCGCATCGTCCTTTGCGGGTTGCTCGCCCTGACCTGGGCGGGGGCCCCGGCCCTGGCCCAGCCGGGGCCCACACCCACCCCGACCCCGGGAGACAACCAAACCCCCGACGAGCTGCTGGAGGAGATCGGCGCGAACCTGCCCCAGGCCGAGATCGGCCGCGTCATCGGCATCATCTGCCCCTCCGGCCAGATCACCAGCGACGACCTCCAGGCGCGCTGCAACGAGCTCATCAACGCCGCCTTCAGACAGCAGGTCCCCCAGGCCCAGGCCGCCCTCCAGGCCATGGCGCCGGAGGAGAACGCCGCGGTGGGCAGCTCCCTGGTGGACACCGCGGTGCAGCAGATCGACCGGGTGGGCCAACGCATCGAAGCGGTGCGGGCCGGAGCCCGGGGCGGCGTCAGCTTCAACCTGGCGGTGGGTGGCCCGGCGGCCGGGGTGTCCCCCCTGCTGCGCGGCTTCGCCGGTGCCCCGCTCAGGGGCTCAGGCTTCGGCGGCTCTAACTTCGGCGGTTCCGACCCAAGCTTCGACGGCGCGGCGGCATCGCCCTTCGGCAACCCACTGGACGCGCCCTTCACCGGCCTCCTCAGCGCCCAGACCGATAGCGGGGGCGGGGGCGGCACGGCCGCTTACGAAGACGCCGCCTCCCGCTGGGGCCTGTTCGTCTCCGGCAGCGTGCAGACCGCCGAGCGCGAGAGCACCGACCTGGAGACCGGCTTCGACCTCGACGGCTACGGCCTCACCATCGGCCTCGACAGGAGCGGCGCCCGCTCCACCTTCGGCGCCTCCCTCGCCTTCCAGAGCGAGGAAAGCGACCTCAAGAGCAACAGCGGCTCCATCGACAGCGAGGCGATGGACGCCTCCGCCCACGCCTCCTGGTTCCCGTCCGACACGCTGTTCGTCGATTTCATCGCCGGTGCCGGCCAGGGCGACCTGGAGCAGAACCGGCGCATCGCCTACACCCTCTCCGCCACGACCGTCGATCAGGTGGCCCGGGGGGAGACCGACTTCGAACAGCGCTTCGCCACCCTGGCCCTGGGCTGGGACGTGGGCCGGGGGGCCTGGCAGGTGTCCCCGGAGGCGCGGGTGGAGTGGCTGGAGGTCGACGTCGACGCCTTCTCCGAGGTGATGTCCGACCCCTCCGCCCCAGGCAGCGGCCTGGGCCTTGAGGTCGATGACCAATCGTTCACCTCGCTGACCGCCAACCTGGGCCTCCAGGTGGCCCGCTCCCACTCCACCTCCTGGGGGGTGTTGCAGCCGGGGGCCATGGCCGAGTGGGTGCACGAGTTCGAGGACGGAGTGGACCTGTTGACCGGCCGCTTCCTGGGCGATCCCACCAACCAGACCTACGTCCTGCGCAGTGACGAGCCGGTGGAGGACTACGGCCGGGTGGGGGTCAGCCTGACGGCGGTCACCGCCGGCGGCGGATCCTTCTTCGCCCAGGTGCAACACCTGCTGGGATTCGACCATCTGGAGTCCACCAGCTTCAGCCTGGGCGGCCGGCTGGAGTTCTGAGGCCGGGGGCGGGGACTAGGCTATAATTCAGTATCTAAGCCGTGTCCCCTCAGCAACTTCAGTTTGGAGTACCAGTCATGATGAAGCCCCCGTTCTCGTCTCCCCGTCCGGTGGCGCGCCGCTTGACGCCCGCCGCCGCCGCCTGTCTCGCCGCCCTCCTGCTGGCCGCTGCCTTCGCCGTGCCGGCCAGCGCCCAGCTCGACGAGATCTACACCGAATGGCGCCAGGGCCCAGCCCAGATCCTCATGCTGCCGGCGGAGGAGAAGGCCTGGGAGCAGGTTTCCTCAGACCAGGAAGCGGAGGACTACATCCGCCTGTTCTGGGCCAAGCGGGACCCGACGCCGGGCACCGCGGTCAACGAGTTCCGCCGCGAGTTCGAGCAGCGCGCCGCCTACGCCAACGAGAAGTTCAAGAGCGAGGAGGAGATCGGCGCCCTGACCGACCAGGGCCGGGTCCTCATCCTCCTCGGGCCGCCGCGGCGCATCCAGCGCTCCGGCGCCAGCGCATCGACCTCCGGTGGTGACTTCGGGGCCAGCGACTCGGCCATCGGCGCCGGCGGCAGCGTCTCCTCCGGCACCGGCTCCGGCTCCTTCGGCCGCGGCGGCGCCTCCGACCGCATGGGCCTGGCCTCCGAGGAGCGCTGGGTCTACGAGGGCGACGAGAAACCCGACTTCATGAAGAAGCGCCGCCACGAGGTGCGCTTCCTCACCAAGCCGGGCACCGACGAGGTGGAGCTGAGGAGCGGCGACCTGGCCTTGGGCTTCATGGGCGAGGCGAAGCGCCGAGCCATCACCCAGCCCGACCTCACCGTCGCCGACCTGGCCGACATGGCTCCCGCGGCGGACGCCGCCGGCGGCGAAGGAGGCGAGGTCGGCTCCGGCGTGACGGTGTGGATGGGTGAAACCGTGGACGACGTCAGCGCCCTGCGCGCGGCGCTCGAAGGGGAGGCCGGCGGTGCCGGCATGCACCTCGACACCGGCGCCTTCCAGGCCGGCGACGGCCGCTGGATCATCCCCTACCAGGTCAGCGCCGAGGGCGCCGAGGGCGACATGGCCAGCGTCGTGGGCGAGCTGGTGGACGACTCCGGCGAGACGGTGGCGGCCTTCCGCCACGAGCAGAGCTGGACCGAGTCCAAGGGGCAGAAGATCGCCAAGGACACCCTGGTGGTGCCTGCCGGCGACTACGAGCTACGGGTCGGCGTCGAGAACGGTGACGGAACCGTCGCCTGGGCCGCCAGCGAGAAGGTCGAGGTCCCCGAGGCCAGCGACGACTACTGGCTCTCCGAGCTGATCTTCTCCGAGGACGTCCACCCCATGCCCGAGGCCCAGCAGATGCTGGAGCCCTACGCCTGGCAGGGGATCGTGGTGGTGCCCAAGGGGGACCGCGCCTTCCAGCAGGGCACCGTGATGTGGTTCTACACCCACGCCTGCAACCCCCAACTCACCACCGACGGCAAGCCCAACCTGCGGGTCACCGCCAAGGTGGAGGGCCCCACCGCCATGCGCGACGCGGTGCCGGTGCAGCCGGCCAAGGCTGGCGACAACTGCTGGGTCATCGCCACCGGCCTCGACCTGGTGCCCGACCGCTTCCCCGAGGGGGAGTACGAGATGACCCTCCAGGTGCGCGACTCCGAAGGCAGCAAGACGTTGCAGTCGAAGGAGACGTTCCAGGTGGTGGCGGCGGAGGGCTGAGCCCCGCCGGCCTGACCGGGTCTCAGGAGGGCGCCAGCGCGCCCTCCTGGCCACTCAGCCCCACAGCCTCAACCGTCCAGCGCCCGCCAGCACCTACGGCCAGTAGCCGGAGACGGTGCGGGCGGTGAGGCCGCCCGGCTCCGCCTCCACGCCGACGCGGCGGAAGTCTCCATCGCCACCACCGTCGTTCGGCGGGTAGTAGCTGAGGACGTACTGGCTCTCCAACTCCTCCCGGATCCGGCGGTAGACGCTGCCCAGGTTGTCCAGATCCTCGACGTAGAAGACCCGGCCACCCACGGCGTCGGCCACCTTCTCCACCCGCTCGGAGCGCTCCCGCTCGGAGCCGTCCCGGTCGAGGACGATGGCGTAGATCGGCACCCCGACCTGTTGCGCCAGGCGCAGGCAGGTGGCGTAGGAGACCCGCTCCTCCCGCCCGGCGCCGTCGGACAGCACCACCAGGGCGCGGCGGCCGCGCACCGATTGCATCTGCACCATGGAGTACACCAGGGCGTCGCACAGCGCCGTGTAGCCGCCGGCCTGGGGGCGGACGATCTGGCGGCCGGCGGTGGGCAGGTCGCCGGTCATGGGCTGGATCAACCTGGGCTCCGAGTCGAAGTCGACGACGAAGGTCTGGTCGCCGTCGTCCAGGGTGAGGAACAGGAAGTCGATGGCGGCGATCTGGGCCTGGCGCAGGACGTCCGCCATGCTCGCCGAGGAGTCGATCAGCAGGCCCAGCGACAGCGGCAGCTCGGAGCCGTCCTTGACGTCGGCCAAGGCTTGGGGCCGGCCTTCCTCGAAGACCCGGAAGTCGTCCGCCCCCAGGCCCCGGACCGGGCGCCCCTCACCGTCGCTGACCACGGTGTAGAGCTCCACCAGCTTGACCTCCACCCGCTCGTCACCGCCGGGGCCGTTCATGAAGATGACGTCCTCGGCGGTGGAGCCGTCGGCCAGGT
>Ga0102947_1000295_pt1 | contig 18553 bp, 12 predicted proteins | sample SalPon2A_A_D2_MG_FD_78210 | JGI IMG/M metagenome (GOLD analysis project Ga0102947, IMG submission 78210) | Soil microbial communities from South San Francisco under conditions of wetland restoration - Salt Pond MetaG R2A_A_D2_MG | ecosystem: Environmental > Terrestrial > Soil > Wetlands | place... | reverse complement strand
TATCTGGACGATAAAGTGGCGAATTACTATACTCAGGAAAAGAAACTATCACAGCTTTATAAAATTGCAGCCGCCATTGCAATTTTTTTAAGTTGTCTGGGACTTTACGGACTTGCCTCTTTTATTGTAAACCAACGGACAAAGGAAGCCGGAATCCGAAAAGTACTTGGAGCTACCATAGGCAATATTGTATACCTGTTCTCAAAAGAGTACGTTTTGCTTATTGCCATTTCTTTTTGCATTGCTGCTCCTGTTACGGCATATTTTATGGGACAATGGCTTCAGACATATGCCTACCATATTGATATAACCTGGGTGGTTTACGTTCTTGGCGGTTTTTCAGCATTGGTAATTGCCATGCTTACCGTGAGTTATCAGGCATTTAGGGCGGCAAGGACCAACCCGGTCAACAGTTTGCGGACAGAATGAAATAATTTCAATTAAAAAGAGGACACCATGATCAAAAATTATCTCAAAATCGCCTGGCGAACCCTGATGAAAAATAAGGGGTATTTCCTAATAAACGTCATCGGCCTGTCCACGGCACTGACGGTTTCATTTTTGATGCTCCTTTGGGTACACGACGAATACGTCATGGATAAATTCCACGAAAGGGATGAACAATTATACCGCGTAAAACGGACGATTCCTTTGGAGAATGGGGTTTTGGACGTTTATGAGGGGATTTCATATCCATTGCTTAAAACTGCTGCAGAGCAACTGCCCGAAGTTGAAAAATACATTACCCTTGGCGCTACATTTGAAGATAATTTAACGGTTGATAATACACACCACAGGGCCAAAGGGACCTTTGCCAACGCCGACTTTTTTTCCGGCTTCTCATTTCCGGTGTTGCTTGGAGACATTACACAACTGGACAAAAAGACGGAAGCCCTGGCAATTTCTGAAAGCCTTGCAAAACGTTTGTGGGGCTCAGACTGGACTCAGGCAGCCTTAGGGAGTGTTGTACACATCCATGACAATGGCAATTTTACGGTAGATGCGGTTTATGCCGATTTCCCGGGACAGTCCTCAATCCAAAATGATTTTTATTACGGATTTAATAAATACCTCGCAGATAATGACTGGATGCTTGAATGGGGTAACAATGGCATGCAGGGCGTACTTCTTTTAAGGCCAGATGCGGACCCGGAACTCGTCGCTAAAAAAGTGAATGATCTTTTTCAGGCCAATATAAAGGGGGACGGGGACTACCAGGAAGGGAGTATTTTACAAAAATTCTCTGATGATTATCTCTATGGCCAATTTGATGAACAAGCCCGGGTCAGTGGTGGCCAGATTGAATATATTCGAATATTTACGGTCGCCGCCATATTTTTACTGCTTATCTCCTGCATTAATTTTGTGAATTTATCCACAGCGTATGCAATTAAGAGGTGTGGTGAAATTGGCGTACGGAAAGTTGTGGGTGCCGGAAAGAAAACCCTGATAGCACAGTTTTTATCAGAAACAGCTGTTGTGACCGCTCTGTCCTTTGTGATTGCCTATTTGATGGCCTGGCTGTTATTGCCCGGCGTTAACGATTTTGTTGGAAAGAACCTTGACACAGGGATTGGGCAACCCGGGGTCTGGCTCAGTATTTTGGGCGTATTTATTGTCACCACTGTACTTTCGGGGGCTTATCCTGCTGCGGTTATTTCCTCATTCAAACCAATAGATGCTTTAAAGGGAAAAGCCCAGGAGCGAAAGCATACTATTTCGTTCCGGAAGGGGCTGGTTGTCCTGCAGTTTGGCCTGGCAATATTGTTAATTGTGGCAGCCATTATCGTGAGGTTACAGGTGAACTACATCAACGAAAAGGATCTTGGAATTGCCAGGGACCATCTGGTTTCCATCCACCAGGACCAGAAAGTCACGGAAAAATATGATGTGCTGCGCAGTGAACTAATGAATTCAGAGGCCATTGAAGATGTTACGCTGGTGGGGCCGTCACCCCTTGATGTGGCCGCTTCTTCCAGTGGTATTATCTGGCCTGGAAAATCCCTGGAACAGGGAAATATTGAGTTCACGCTCCTCTGGACAGCCTTTAATTTTCCTGAAGTTTTCGAAGTTCCGCTAAGCGATGGAGCCTATTATCGCGAGGGCATGGCCGATACACTAAACATAGTGGTCAACCAGAAAGCCGTGGAAATTATGGGTATGGAAGATCCCGTTGGAAAGGTGATCCAGGTTTGGGGAAAAGAACGGCAGATTATCGGTGTTCTAAGGGATTTTCATAACCGGTCGCTTTACGAACCAATACAGCCCTCTGTATTTTTCCTTGATCCAAACAACGCCGGAATGATGTTTGTAAAATTAAAAGCAGATAAAACCAAAGACGCCCTCGCTTCGCTGCAGACCACATTTTCCAGGGTGCTCCCGGACATTCCATTGCATTATGATTTTCTGGACGACGAGTACGAAGCAAAGTACAAAAGTGAAACCCTGACCGGATCCCTTACCTTTTATTTTGCTTTAGTTTCAATTTTAATTTCATGCCTTGGTCTCTTTGGTCTGGCCACTTTTATGGCCAAGCAGCGCAAAAAGGAAATTGGTATCCGGAAGGTACTCGGAGCCAGCGTGGAAAGCATAACTACCCTTATTTCCATCGACTTTTTAAAACTCGTTGCCCTGGCCATATTGGTAGCATCACCCCTGGCCTGGTATTTAATGAAGCAGTGGCTCCTCGATTTTGAATATCAGATACAAATCACCTGGTGGATTTTTGGACTTACGGGGCTTTTGACCGTGCTGATCGCCGTGATGACCATAGGATTTGAGTCGGTGAGAGCGGCAAGGGCCAATCCCGTCAATAGTTTACGAACGGAATAAAATATCCATGAAAAATTAGCATCATGCTTAAAAATTATCTGAAAATAGCCTGGAGAAACCTCGAAAAAAACAAGGTCTATTCATTCATAAATATAGGTGGATTGGCGCTGGGTATGGCAGTGACCCTTATCATAGGGCTTTGGATGCACGATGAGCTCGCCCACGATGACTATTTTAAGAACAAGGATATGATCGCCCAGGTATTCCAGTCACAGACCTTTAATCAGGAGACAGGTACCGGACCGGCAATTCCGCGGCCCCTGGAGATGGCATTACGGGAGGGCTATGCAGATCATTTCAAACATCTTGTAATGTCTTCGTGGAACAATAATCAATATTTAAAATACATGGAGACCAGTATTTCGAGATCCGGGAATTTTATGCAGCCCGAGGCGCCCGAAATGCTCGATTTGAAGATATTGCAGGGTGAAAAGGACGGCTTAAGGGAGATCAATTCCATCATGCTTTCAAATTCGGTGGCCGAGGCCTTATTCGGATCTGAAGATCCCATCGGAAAGGTGATAGAGGTCAATAGCCAGTATGATATGTTGGTAACGAGTGTCTACGAGGATATTCCATTTAATTCGTCCTTTAAGGATCTGCAATATATCCTCCCCTGGGAAAAATACATTACCAATCAGGAATGGGTAAAGAACGCCGCAGACAATTGGGGGAACAACTCCTTTCAGATGTTCGTGCAAATCGCGGACAATACCGGCATGGAAAAGGTCACGGGGACGATCAAAGATGTAAAAAAGGATCTGAACGAGGACACTGCAGAATTTAATCCGCAACTGTTCCTTTTTCCCATGAATGAATGGTATTTGCGCGGCAATTTTGAAAATGGCATACAGGTAGGCGGAAGAATTAAATATGTCTGGCTATTTGGGATCATCGGGGCCTTTGTTTTGCTTTTGGCCTGCATCAATTTTATGAACCTGAGTACCGCCAGGTCCGAAAAACGTGCCCGGGAAGTTGGGATCAGGAAATCCATTGGTTCCCAAAGAAGCCAGTTGATCAACCAATTCCTGAGCGAATCGTTTTTAGTGGTTGTATTTGCCTATGTACTCGCCTTGCTCATCGTACTTCTGACGTTGAATGGATTTAATGACCTGGCCAGAAAAGAGATTGAATTTCCATGGGATAATTTATCCTTTTGGTTTGTGTCCATCGCTTTTATTTTGTTTACTGCCTTATTGGCCGGAAGTTATCCTGCCCTTTACCTTTCATCCTTCAGACCGGTGGAAGTGTTAAAAGGAACCTTTAAAGCCGGCAGGCACTCGGGAACTCCGAGGAAAATTCTGGTTGTGCTCCAATTTACCGTGTCCGTTGCCTTTATCATAGGGACGGTTATTGTGATGCAGCAGATCAATTTTGCCAAGAACAGGCCTGTGGGTTACGACAGGGAAGGGTTGGTGCAGATCCCTGTAATGAGCCGTGATTTTACCGGAAAATTTGAACTGATGCGTAGTGAATTTATCGGCTCCAACGCGGTCGTGGAAATGTCAACTTCCAGCAGTCCAACCACAAGAATATGGTCTAACAGAAGCGGGTATACCTGGGAGGGCAAGCCAGAGGGGTTCCAGGAAGATTTTGCATGGACCTCGGTATCCCATGAATATGCCAGATCCCTGAACCTGAAAATAGTAGCCGGAAGGGATTTTTCCAGGGAGCTTGCTTCCGATTCCAATGCTGTCCTCATCAATGAGACCGCACTGAAGTATATGGGGCTGGCTGACCCCATAGGCAAACTTATAAAGGATGATGACCCGGAAGACCCCGAGGAGCCGTTAAAAATAATAGGCGTGGTCGAAGATATGATCGCACAGTCCCCTTACGAACCAGTAAAACAAGGGATGTATGTTTTTGACAAGGAGGGCAATGCCAGCTACTACAACCTGAGACTGAACCCAAAACAAAGTACAAATCAGAACCTGGCGGTAATAGAGCGGGTCTTTAAGGAACATTTCCCGGATATTCCATTTCGATATGATTTTGTGGATGAAGAGTATGGAGCAAAATTCAGGTCGGAGATACGTGTTGGGAGGCTCTCTGCGATATTTACTGCCCTGGCTATATTAATCAGCTGCCTGGGGCTCTTTGGACTCACCTCCTTTGTAGCTGAGCAACGGACCAAGGAAATAGGTGTCCGCAAAGTATTGGGCGCTTCGGTTTTCAATGTCTGGAATATGCTTTCCAAGGACTTTTTAAGGCTGGTCATTATCTCCTGTTTTATTGCAGTTCCCATTGCCTACTATGTGATGAACGGCTGGCTTCAGGATTATCCGTACCGGGTCATTATTTCCTGGTGGATCTTTGGCCTGGCCATGTTGGGAGCCATGCTTGTTACCGTCATTACCGTAAGCTTCCAGGCGATCAGGGCGGCAAGGGCAAATCCTGTGGAAAGCCTGCGGTCAGAATAGCCCCTTAAACCTGCAGGCCTATCAGACCCTGAGGTTCTTAATCGATACCCTGGCAGGCAACCTGCGAAGACCGGAATAAACCCGCTGGTTAACAAAATGAGAATCATGCTAAAAAATTATCTCAAAATTACGTGGCGAAACATCCAAAGGAATAAACTGCATTCTTCCATCAATATAGTGGGGTTAGCCGTAGCATTTTCTATAAGCATCATCCTGTTTTTAACTGCCTATTTTCAATTCAGTTACGATTCATTTCATAAGGACAAAGATCAATTGTTCAAAACATCCCGTTTTACAAATACAGATCAGGGAATCAGATGGAGTTCTCAAATGCCACTTCCGCTTGGCGAAGCCCTGAAGACTGAAATTCCTGATATAGAAACCGCAGTGAGGGTCCAAATGGGAACACCGGAAAACATTACCTATCAGGACAAGAATATTGAAAAGGTGATCACGAGGACCGACCCGGATTTTTTTGAAGTCTTCAATTTTCCGGTTACCAACGGCAGCAAGGCCTCCATACTTTCCGGAATTCAGGATATTGCACTGAGTGAAAGTACGGCAAGGGCGATCTTCGGCGAAGACGATCCTATCGGGAAAGATTTGAACATCGGCAGAATGGATGAGCAGAGAGCTTTTGTTGTCTCTGCGGTGATTGAAGACTGCCCGAAGAATTCCAGCATACAGTTTGATGCCGTGGCGCGAATAGAATCACGTACCGGATATGACGATGACAGGAACAACTGGGGTTCCAATACCGCCAATATCTTTATCAAAATTTCAAAAAAAACCAACAGGCATATTGTTGAAGACAAACTTTTCGCCCTTGTGGAGAAATACTATCCTGAGCAATTGGCACAACTCAAAACAGAGCATCCAGGGGTTCTGGACCCCCGGGAATTACTCAGCTTAAGTCTGACCAATATCGATGACATTCATTTCTCAGGGGAAAGGAGTTCGCCATTGGCCATCGTTTATGCCATCATGGGGTTGGGGATCTTTATTTTGCTGATTGCCTGCTTTAACTTCGTCAACCTCAACATGGCACAATCCTTTGGCAGAAGTCGCGAATTGGGTATTAGGAAGACCCTGGGTGCTTTTAAAGGGCAACTCTTTATGCAGTTGTGGGGAGAGGCCTTTCTGCTCTATTTCTTTGGCTTCATCCTAGGCATAATGCTTGCCTATAAATTATTGCCATTGTACTCGGCCCAATTTGATGTACGTATTGAAATAGCAACTTTCTTCCAGCCCTCTTTTCTGGCCATATTAACAGGGGTCTTTTTTGCGGTCACTTTAATTGCGGGAGGTTACCCGGCCCTGAAGATGGCCAATTTCAGGTTGGTTGAAATTTTAAAGGGAAATGTTTCTACAAAGAAACCCGGGGTGCTCAGAAATACATTGTTGGTAAGTCAATTTACCATTTCAGGTCTGCTGATCTGTATTAGTGTGATTGCCGGTCAGCAATTGGACCATTTAAGGGACAAACCACTTGGTTTTAGAAAAGAGCAGGTAGTAAGTATTCCTGTTGGTAAGCAGGAAGATGGTAGAAAAGTCCTCGCCAGAATACGGAACGAAGTTTCCAATGACCCAAATATTATTTCGGTAACCGGTGCCGGTGTTAATTTGGGAAGGGGAAGAGACCGGGTAACCTCAAGAACAACGATCGGTTTTGACTACAACCAAAACCAGATTTCGGCCGACTGGCTCCTGGCAGATTTTGGATATCTGGAAACTTTACAGATCCCCATACTAAAGGGAAGGGATTTTAATCCGGAATATGCGACCGATACCGCAAATGCCGTAGTGGTGACTGAGCGTTTTGTAAAGCTCATGGGGGAAACGAATCCGGTAGGCAAATATTTTGGGGGTGAAGATGCGAACACCGGAAACCATATCATTGGGGTAATACCTGATTTTAATGCTTATGCCCCATCCGGGGAGCCATTGCCAATAGCCCTTCATTTATCCTCAGACGAAGCTATTAATTATGTATTTGTGAAAGTGCGTTCAGAGGATCCTCTCCTTGCTATGGAACACATTACATCGGTTTGGGAAAGGATTAGTCCGAATGCCGTATTTAACGGTTCTTTTTTGGATGAAAACATTCAGGCATGGTATGAAGGGGAACGTGCGATGACCCAAATTTTTGGAATCGCTTCGGGAATCGCCATTTTCCTGTCCTGCCTGGGTCTTTTTGCCATGGCCCTGTTAGTAATTGAGCTGCGAACCAAGGAGATCGGGATTCGCAAAGTGATGGGGGCTTCTATAAAAAGTATTGTCTCTATGATCTCATGGCAGTTTTTGAAATTAGTTTTGCTGGGTCTTTTCATTGCCATCCCCGTAGCCTGGTTCGCTATGCAGACCTGGATTGAGAACTATGCATATCGAATAGAAATTAACCCGTTGACATTTATCTGGATTGCACTATTAATTGCTGCGATAGCATTAGTAACCGTAAGCTATCATTCGATAAAAGCGGCGATCGTAAATCCTGTAAATAGTTTAAGAACTGAATAATGCATCAACCGTCAAAAAAATAAAATCATGTGGTCTAACTTTATCAAAATTGCAAGTCGGAAATTATGGGGTAAAAGGGGAGGTTCCTTTACCAAATTATTCAGCCTGTCGGTAGGTATCGTCAGTTTGTTTTACATTGCAATCTATATACACCAGGAACTTAGTTTCGATACCTTTCACCACAATTACCGGAATATTGTCAAAGTCAATACCACCATTGATTCACCAACCGGAGACATCTCATTAGGGTTGTCTGCCACCCCCGTTGGGCCTTACCTTAAATTTCAATCCCCCGAAGTTCTGGAAGTGGTAAGGATCAACAAGGAATATGGAAGCCATGCCATTAAACAGGGCGATCATTTGTTTTCGGAAAGTGAAAATATCTATTACGCCGATGCTTCTTTTTTTAGACTCTTCGACCTTGAATTGCGTTCAGGAAATAAGGAATCAGCCTTATCCGGACCTGATAAACTGATCATAACAGAACGCGCTGCCTTAAAATATTTTGGTTCGCTCCAGGTCGTGAACCAAATTCTTGAATACGACGGGGAACCCTTTACCGTTACCGGGGTCCTTAAAAACCTGCCGGCCAATTCTCATCTGCAGTTCGATTTCCTGATTTCCATGGATACGTTTTTAAAAACCAGGTTGCCCGAGGTGAATCAGAACTGGACGTGGTTCCCAATGAATACCTATTTGTTGATGGGACCAAACCACAATGCAGCGACCCTCAAGTCACTTCTGGAAAAGGTGCCGCAATATCAGGAGGTAAGTGAGACCAATGACCGTTACCTGCTTTCTATGGAACCTTTGGAAACCTTACATTTTAGCCATCCAAAACTTGGGGAGCTGGGACCCAAAGGCAAACGATCCAACATTTACCTTTTGACGGGCATTGCCATAATGATCTTGCTGCTGGCCGTCACCAACTATGTCAATTTAACGACCGCTGAAGTAGCTGTCCAGGAAAAAGAAGTTTCGGTCAAAAAGACCATTGGCGCTTCCAGAATGGATATTTTCAGACAATTTTTTACTGAATCCGTTTTGCTTGCTTCCATAGCCACTTTAATTTCAATGGTGCTTATTTTTATATCGTTTCCATATTTTGAGAAATTTATGGGCCCCCATGATATTACCTTCCTGATACATCCGGTAACTGTCCTTGCACTTCCATTGATCCCATTATTTCTGGCAGTACTCGCAGGGATATACCCCGCCTTGAAATTCGCAAATATTTCCACAATGCACGCTCCGAAATCCGGCGAAAAACGTTTCAAAATATTCAATACAAGGACGGCGTTATTAGTATTTCAATTTTCAATCACCAGTTCCCTGGTTATTGGTTCACTGATTATTTATTATCAATTGAATTATATGCAAAACCAGGATTTGGGTATGGACACCACCCGGAAAATGGTGCTGGATTACGGACCAAATTCGGCCATCGGAAACTCCTTTGAAGCCTTAAAGGTGGAGCTGGGGGCCATTCCGGGGGTAGAAAGTGTTTCCTTTAGTTCCCACGTGCCTGGGCAGACACCCAATGGAGTTGCAACACAGATATTGGACCTCAATGGCAGAAGCAGCAATGGAGAGATCAACCTTAACCTTGTGGACCATGATTTTGTTAAAAACTATGGGTTGAAGATCGTTGCGGGCCGTGATTTCAGGGAAGGCCCGGCAGATCTCACTTCCTCACTTATACTCAACGAAGCTGCTGTAAAGGCCTTTGGATATGAAAATCCCGAAGCAATATTAGGGGCTTCTTTTGAGCAATGGGGAGGCAATGGCAAAGTGATTGGGGTTGTAAATAACTTCAACTATCTTTCGCTACACCAGGATGTCGGACTTTTGTCATTAAAGGTTTGGCCTGAACAGTTTATGAAAATTACCCTCAAAATCTCTGAGGCTGGTTTTGGTAAAACCATTGAGGCGTTGGAAGGCAAATGGGCATCACTTTACCCCGGGATTCCTTTTAATCATTATTTTGTGGATGACAATTTCAGGGTCCAATATGATAAAGACAGACAATTTGCAGGGATCATCAATATATTTACGATGATCTCCGTATTCATCGGACTGCTGGGCCTCATAGCCTATGCAAGGTTCTGGTGCGATCGGCGAAGGAAAGAAATGTCGATACGCAAGGTCCTAGGAGCGGATGTTTCCGTACTAATTTGGAAGTTGTACAGGAGTTTCAGTATTCCGGTGCTTGTTGGTTTTGCACTGGCCATCCCGGTGTCTTATTACCTGGGAGGCAGGTGGATGCAGGAATTTGCGTATCGCTTTGTCCTTTCCTGGTACTTTTTTGCCCTCCCGCTGTGCCTTCTTTTGGTTTTTGTTTGGTTGGCGGTAGGGGTGCAGACAGTAAAGCTGGTATTGGCCAATCCGGTTGATCACTTAAAGGAGGAATGAGGACTATTGATAAAATACAATCAACCGGAACATTTATACCCCGGCAGGCCTTGCAGCCCTGCTCATTGCCCTTTTTACCGTTAGTTGACAAAGTTTTGGGCAGCGATCGCCCATCCGGCGGACGCCCTTCGGGACCATTAGAAACCGCAAAAAATTATGGACCATAAATTATTAATTCTCAAAACAACAAAAAATGTTACTGGAACTAAAGAATATATTTAAGTGGGTACATTCAGGAGGGCAACGGATCTTCCTGCTGAAGGATATCAACCTCAAGGTTAAAGAAGGGGAGTTTATCTCCGTAATGGGCCCTTCCGGATCCGGGAAATCCACCCTCCTCAACGTCATTGGGATGCTCGACAATTTTGATGAGGGAGAATACCGGTTTCTGCACGAATCGGTACATGCTTTAAAGGAAAAACACCGCGCAGGTCTCTATAAGGAATACATCGGATTTGTTTTCCAGTCCTATCACCTGCTCGATGAACTGACAGTTAAGGAGAACCTCGAGATGCCCTTGTTATATAAGAAAATCAAAGGTTCGCAACGGAAAGCGATGGTGGCGGACATGCTGGACCGGTTTAATATCGTTGGAAAGAAGGATCTTTTCCCTACACAGTTGAGCGGGGGGCAGCAACAGCTTGTCGGTGTGGCAAGGGCGCTTATCGGGAATCCTAAATTGATTCTTGCCGATGAGCCTACCGGAAACCTCAATTCGCAACAGAGCGAGGAAATCATGGAACTCTTTAAACAGCTGAACAATGAGGGGGTAACCATCATTCAGGTGACTCATTCTGAAAAAAATGCCGCCTATGGGGAACGCATTATTCATTTGCTCGATGGGCGTCAGATTATCTCCGAATTGGAAAAATAATTTCCGCGGCCTATATTTCATTCCAAACCCTTTAGCTTTTCACCCCTATAGCGTATCTTTGTTGTTTAGAATGATTTTACATAAAGGGAACCAGGGATATGAAGTTGAATAAGCAGGATATCTTAACGGCACTTGAACACATCACCGTTCCCGGGGAGGGGAAGAATATGGTGGAGAGCGGCGCCGTAAAGAATATACAGATATTTGGGGATGAGGTTGAGATAGATATTACCATTGCCAATCCGAGCCTCCAGGCACGCAAGAAAACCGAAGTGGAAATATTAAAGATCATCCACAAAGAGGTCTATGAAAAAGCAAAAATAAAGATCAATGTACGGGTCGATGCCCCGGCAAAGCCCAAAGTGAATGAAATAAAGGGAAAACCCATCCCGGGGATACAGAACATTATAGCTGTGGCATCCGGTAAGGGTGGCGTTGGCAAATCTACTGTTACTGCAAATGTGGCGGTAACCCTTGCCAGGATGGGATTTAAGGTAGGAATACTGGATGCCGATATTTATGGGCCATCCATACCGATCATGTTCGATGTGGCCCTGGAAAAACCCCTGGCAACTACCATTAATGGGAAATCCAAAATGAGACCTGTTGAAAATTACGGCGTAAAAGTGTTGTCGATCGGCTTTTTTACACAACCCAATCAGGCCGTGATATGGAGGGGCCCCATGGCATCAAAAGCCCTGAATCAGATGATCTTTGACGCCGATTGGGGAGAACTCGATTTTTTGTTGATCGATCTGCCACCCGGCACAGGGGACATTCATTTGAGTATTATGCAATCCCTCCCCGTTACGGGGGCGGTAGTGGTTAGCACGCCACAGGAAGTGGCCCTTGCAGATGCGCGCAAAGGGGTGGCTATGTTTCAACAGGAGGCGATAAACGTACCGGTGCTGGGCATTGTAGAAAATATGGCTTACTTCACCCCGGGAGAACTCCCTGACAACAAATATTATATCTTTGGTAAAGAAGGGGCAAAATTCCTGTCTGAAGACCTGCAGGTGCCATTTTTGGGTGAAATACCTCTGGTACAGAGCATACGGGAAGCAGGAGATGTGGGGAGGCCTGCTGCCATGCAAACAGCCACACCCATTGAAAAAGCTTTTGAAGAGCTCACCAGGAATACCGTACAGGAATTGGTGAACAGGAATAAAAATTTACCGCCAACCGAAGCAATTAAAATCACCACGATGGCCGGTTGTGCTGCGGTTAAAAAACCTTCCAGGTAAGATTAGGACAGCGGGTTTTCGCGGGCCTTAAATGAAGTAAGATAAGAATATCCCGCGCAGCGAATTGAACTGAAACGGAGGGGGATAAAAAAGCGAAATGATCATGACATCGGAGGAACTCAGACTAAAAGTGGAAAAGGCCCTTGACGAAATAAGGCCCTTTCTGCAAAGTGACGGCGGGGACATATCATTAATTTCGATTGATGACGATACCCGGGTAAAAGTAAAGCTTGAGGGTAACTGTGTGGGATGTACCGTCAATCAGATGACCCTGAAGAGCGGTGTGGAAATGACCATTAAAAAGCACGCTCCCCAGATTGAAACAGTGATCAACGTCAAATAAGACCACCCTTTATCCAGCAAACCATAAGTGATTTAGTACGCCACCACCGGTGGCGTGTAAGGTTTTGATGGATGTATAAATTAAGGGCAGTTTCAAAAAGTATAGATTAAATGAATGACATAAAAGTTAAGATTGTGGACCACTACGGTGTCACTCATGAGGTGGATGCCCCTATAGACATGAACATGAACCTGATGGAGCTTGTTCGCGCTTATGAACTTGCACCGGAAGGCACCATTGGCATTTGTGGTGGTATGGCAATGTGCGCCTCCTGCCAGTGTTACGTACAATCGGATCATCTTCTTCCTGCAAAATCTGCCGATGAAGATGCCATGTTGGCGGAAGCCTTCCATGTTCAGGAAAACAGCCGACTGGGTTGCCAGATCCATCTCTCCGAGGCTTTGGATGGGTTGGAAGTTGAACTGGCCCCGGAAAGTTGAAGATACTTGCCGATCCAGCCTGTCCGGACAATAATTTGCTGCCGTAAACCAGTGTGTTGCCGGGTAGTTGCCATTCACCAGCCTGCTTTGTCAGATCCTGGCTTGATAGGTATACAGGTTGTAATACCTGCCTTCTGAGGATATCAGGTCTTCATGGGTTCCCTGTTCCGCTATCCGCCCGCTTTCAATGACCAAAATCTGATCTGCTTTCCTGATGGTGCTTAAACGGTGGGCGATGACAAACGTGGTTCTGCCTTTTGTGAGGGTGGCCAGACTTCTTTGTATCAGGGATTCACTTTCGGTATCCAGGTTGGAAGTAGCTTCGTCCAGGATTAAAATTTTTGGATTGGCCAGCACGGCCCTGGCAATGGCAATTCGCTGCCGCTGTCCACCGGAAAGTTTTATACCCCGTTCCCCGATAAGTGTATCCAGACCATCCTCGAAACGGTCGGTAAATTCGTCCACATAGGCTGCCTCAACGGCTTGTTGTAATTCTTTTTCTGAGGCTTCGGGCCTTGGGAAAAGGATGTTCTCACGAATTGTTCCCTCAAATAGAAAATCGTCTTGCAGCACAACGCCTAAATAGCGTCGAAAACTGTCGAGGTTTACTTTGGAAAGATCCAGTCCGTCTACCGTAATGGTGCCCGACTGGGGGGTTAAAAAACTCGCGGCGAGTCCGGCAATAGTGGATTTTCCGGAACCCGAACTACCTACCAGAGCAATGACCTCACCAGACCTGGCGGCGAAGCTGACGTTATGCAAAACTTCTTTGTCCTCTTCATAAGCAAAGGAAACATTATCAAAAACCATATCGCCCTGTATGCCATTAAGCTCTATATTACGGTTGGTTTCATCGGCCTCAGCCGTCATATTCATCAATTCCTCCGTTCGGTCCAGGCCGGCCAGGGCCTCTGTCAGCTGACTGCCAATATTACTCATCTGAACAATGGGTGCCACCATCAAGCCCAACAAAAAAGTAAAGGTCAAAAACTCGCCTACCGTCAGTTGGCCGATCATAATTTTATAACCTCCGATGCCCATAATGCCTGTAGTAGCGACCCCCAGCAGAAAGGTGGAGGAACTGGTCATAAATGCGGTGGCTGTCAAACTTTTTTTTACGTTTTTGAACAATCGTTCCACCCCGGTTTCAAAAACCTTGTTCTCCTGTACCTCGGCATTAAATCCCTTGATCACCCGGATCCCGCCCAAAGTTTCCGTTAGCCTGCCGGTAACTTCTGCATTAATTTTTCCCCTGTTTCTGAAAATAGGACGAATGACCTTAAATGCTTTCAGGGCGATCAAAGCAAAAATTGCAAGGGGGATCAGGGTGAAAAGTGTCATGCTGGGACTGATACGTATGAGCAGTACAAGGGAAACCACAGCGGTCACTGTGCCTCCTACAAGTTGTACCAGGCCAGTGCCGATTAAATTGCGGACCCCTTCCACATCGGTCATTATACGGGATACCAACTCACCTGATTTGGTATTGTCAAAAAAACGAATGGGCAATGAAAGTATTTTTTTCTGCACCTGTGCCCGTAGTTCCGATATCATATATTGTGCCTGAACACTAAGGATTCTTGTCAGCAAAAAGGAAGTCACGGCCTGCACCAAAATAGCGAGTACAACCACGGTAACCAGGACCTTAAGGAATTCAATGTCCTTGTTGGGAATAATATCATCCATCAGATACTTAAGGGATAGGGGCGCTACGAAACTGGCAGCCTTGCTGATGACGATCAGCCCAAGCCCGATTAAAACGAGGTTGCGCCTGGGCCAGATAATTGTTTTAAAGGCTTTGAGAATACTTACGCTTTTATTGGCCATTTTTTGATGAGGTTTCTTGTGGTGGAAGCGTACAATGTACTGCAAAAATATGATTGATTCATGCGTCCACCCCTGGGACGTTGTTTTTTATGTCAAAATTAGCATTTGAAGGACAGGACCATTAAATTCACGTCTAAATCGGGGGTTCGTATGGAAACAAAGGACAGTAATGGAAATGTGCTTGAAGACGGGGACAATGTCCATGTGATTAAGGAATTGAAGGTCAGGGGGATGTCCAAAATCCTGAAAAGGGGGAATGTAATCAGGGGGATCAGGCTTACTAACGATCCGCAGGAAGTGGAGTGCCGGATAGGAAAGGCACAGATAGTGCTGAAAACCCAGTTCTTGAAAAAAGCGTAGCTTATCTAAAAAAGTAAATGTGAAACGGCAAACAGTAAAGAGTAAACAGGTGGCAGTCTGCCATCGACGCGAAAGTCTTCATCCATACCATGGCCAGGTGCCAGGGTTGCGCGTTTAATCTTCAAATTTGGATCATTCATGAGACAGGTTTCCACAGTGCTTATCATTCTAATTCTCTGTTTTTCCTGTACTTCCGAAACCGTAGTGGGACCCCATGCGGAGCGCTGGAAGCGGCAGGCTGAAAATATCACTATTATCAGGGACGATTTTGGGGTGCCGCATATCTATGGCAAGACCGATGCGGATGCTGTATTTGGACTCCTTTATGCCCAGTGTGAAGACGATTTTAACAGGGTAGAACAAAATTATATCCGGGCCATAGGGAGGTTGGCGGAGGTAGAAGGCCAAACGGCTCTATTTGATGATCTGAGGGCCAGATTGTTTATGAGTAAGGCAGAAGCCATAGCCAACTATGAGAAAAGCCCTGAATGGTTGAAGAAACTTTGTGACGCCTTTGCGGATGGGGTAAACTATTACCTCTATACCCACCCGGAAGAGGAACCGAAGTTACTGACAAAATTTGAACCCTGGATGCCCATGTACTTTAGTGAAGGGTCTATCGGGGGAGATATAGAACGCATCAGTATCCAGAAAATCAAGGCGTATTATGAAGACGGCATCGAGTTTCCAAAATCGGAAGAGCTGCAGATCAAAAAGGAGGAAGCAGCGATGGAACCACAGGGTTCTAACGGCATCGCAATTTCCGGGAAACTGACCCACAACGGGAATACCATGCTCCTTATAAATCCACATACCTCCTTTTATTTCAGGGGAGAGGTTCATGTGGTCAGTGAAGAGGGACTCAATGCCTATGGCGCAGTAACCTGGGGCCAATTCTTTGTGTATCAGGGCTTCAATGAAAAAACGGGATGGATGCATACGAGTACCTACACGGATGTGATGGATGAGTTTGAGGAGACCATCGTAGTATTGGATGGCGGAAGGGGTCTGCATTATCAATACGGGGAAGAATTACGAGCCATACAATCGTCAGAAGTCACCCTTAAATTCAAAGATAATGGAGGCATAAAAGAAAAAACATTCCCAATCCTCAGAACGCATCATGGCCCAATAACCCATAAGAATGGCGATAAGGCAGTGGCTTCGGCTATGATGTGGGAACCGGTTAAGGCATTGGAACAATCCTTTATCCGCACCAAACAGGACGGGTACAATGGTTTTCGGAAGATGATGGATATCCGCACCAATTCTTCCAACAATACCGTTTATGCCGATGCAGAAGGGAATATTGCCTATTTCCATGGGAACTTTGTCCCGGTACGGGACACTGTCTTTGATTATACCAGACCTGTGGATGGGAGTAACCCCAAAACCGACTGGCAGGGGTTGCATACCGTGGACGAAAATATACTGTTGCTGAATCCCGAAAACGGGTGGCTGCAGAATTGCAATTCTACCCCCTTTACGGCAGCACTTGAGTATAGCCCTAAAAAAGAAGACTTTCCAAACTACATGTCGTTAGACCGGGAAAATTTCAGGGGTATTCATGCCATTCAATTGCTGAAGGGGAGAAGTGGCTATACACTGGACAGCCTTATTCAGCTGGGCTACGATCCTTATTTACCAGCATTTAAAGTGCTGATTCCCGGTTTGGTAGCGGCCTATAATGCCCAGGATGATCAGAACCCCGGCCTCAAAGAACCAATTGCCACCCTTGAAGCTTGGGATTTTAACACTTCAAAAGAATCGGTGGCGATGTCCCTGGCTCACAACTATGGTACCCAGTATGGCAGTTTTGGCAGCCTGCCTTCAGCTATGAGCGATCTGGAAGCCATGACATACTTTGGCACCAATTCGCCCTATAGTGAACGGTTACGGATCTTTGAACAGGTAATTACCGGTTTGGAAAATGATTTTGGTACCTGGGAAGTTCCCTGGGGTGAGATAAACAGATATCAGCGAATTGATGGAGCCATTCACCAGGCTTTTGATGACAGCAAGCCCAGTATTCCAATAGGATTTGCTTCCGGGAGATGGGGAGCATTGGCGGCCTATGGCGCCAGATACGATAACAACACCAAAAAAATCTACGGCACCAGGGGGAATAGCTTTGTTGCCGTCGTAGAATTTGGCGATAAGGTCAGGGCCAAAAGTATCCTTGCCGGAGGGCAAAGTGGGGACCCGGAGTCGCCGCATTTTAATGACCAGGCCCAGCGCTATGCCGATGTCCGGTTCAGGGATGTGGCCTTTTATAAGGAAGATGTGTTGCTACGGGCAAAAAAGACCTATCATCCCGGGGAGAAACCATAAGGGGTGGACCCCAAATCAACTCCGCTTCAAGATTTTTTCCAGTATTGGGGATGGGTATCCCTGGTCTCCTGATTCCAATAACCGGGAGTTACTTTACGACCGTCAAAGGTTTTTAGCATGCGCTGATACACCCAAATGGTTGGATTAAAAACCATGTCGGTTACCGCAACCGTGTAAAGTTGCGGTGCTTCTTCGTCTTCCGTTTTTCTTGTCTCTTCCTCAATGACTACCTCAAAGCCATTGTGTTCAAGTAATTTTTTTAAAAATTCCATGCGGTTCTCATCCACGCTCTTTTCGACAAAAGTCACTCTTATATCGCCAATACTTCCAAACAAATGCTTCCCTCCCAGGCTCATAACTCTTTAATTAAGGGTGCCACTTAATTCATAAATATAATCGTAAACCGGGCTGTATACTCCAAGGACCAGAATACCTGTAACCGCAATGATCAATCCTAATCTCATATAGATCTTATTTTTAAAAAATGGAATTGGACTATCACTTTTTCGCAAGAACATTGCCCTTACCACTAATAAGTAGTAGTACAATGAAATGGTGACGTTTACAACTGCTAAGAATACAAGGAAATAATACCCCTCACTGGCGGCAGCGGTAAACAGAAAAAATTTACCGAAGAAGCCTGCAACCGGCGGAATTCCGGCTAGGGAGAATAACGCCAGCATCATCGCTAAACTTAATTTTGGGTTTGTTCGGTACAACCCGTCATAATCGGTCATATTTTCCTTTCCAGTCTGCAATGAAATTGCCTGCACCACGCCAAAAGCAGCTAAGTTTGAGAAGATATATACAAGAACAAAATAAACCACGGTTGCAGTACCTAACTGAGTTCCTGTAATTAATCCCAATAAAATAAACCCAGCCTGTGCAATGGATGAAAATGCCAAAAAGCGTTTCATATTTTGCTGTCGTAAAGCGAATAAATTGCCCAT
>Ga0102947_1000294_pt1 | contig 18558 bp, 17 predicted proteins | sample SalPon2A_A_D2_MG_FD_78210 | JGI IMG/M metagenome (GOLD analysis project Ga0102947, IMG submission 78210) | Soil microbial communities from South San Francisco under conditions of wetland restoration - Salt Pond MetaG R2A_A_D2_MG | ecosystem: Environmental > Terrestrial > Soil > Wetlands | place... | reverse complement strand
TGCCCTTCCCCTTGCTTCCTTTGCCCTTCATTGGTCATCACCTCCTTCGAGACCGGTTTAGTCGTGTCGCCATTTTTGGCCCAGGCCTTAAATTCATCCATGGGCATTTCGGTAATGGCACCGATTCTGTTCTGGCCTGATTGATCGTAATTCGCCAAGTAGGCTGTCCGGGCCCCTTCCGGGAACTTCGGCCCGATCACTGTTTTGTGTTCGTCAAACTCACCGGTTCGCGGGTCCACCTGATCGATGATGAAAACAGATTCGGCGTTCTCCGCTCCTGGAGCAAGGAACACGTCAAGCTGATCACCGTCAGACCCTTCCGTCCTCTTGAGATACCCATAGTGCGAGGTCAACTTGGTTTCCCACGCCTTGCCGTCCTCGTCGGTCCCCTTGCGCACGCTGCCGGCAGGGTTTTCGATCGTCACGTCCAGCCCCTGAATGTTGACGTGGCCCTTGGCGTAGTTCCCCGCCTTGATCTGCGCCTCAGTGGGCTCCGGCTTGTCGTTCGTCGGGGAGGTCGCCGCTTCATGCGCGGCCAGGTCGGTTTCAAGTTCCTCGGCGCTGACTGCTGCCTGGTCAGCGGTCACCGCTTCGCTCTCAGTTTCCTGTTCTTCCTGCTGAATCTCAGGGTATGATTGCTGCGCCTCCGGTTGCTGGGCCTGCTGTTGTGCCGCTGCTTCCTGTGCGGCCGCAGCTTCTTCAACTGCAGCGTCAACGATTCCCTGGCCGATCTCGCGCTCTGGGGCAGGCTGCTCTTCCTGCTGCTGGATCGGCGGCTGAACGGGCTGGCCGGTAGAAAGGTCGGTCTCTCCATGCCCACCAAAAACAGCGGCTGCAGGACCACCAGCAAGCCCGCCGATTGTCGACTCAATGATTCCGTCGAGGTAGCCAATCGATTCATCATAACCATGCTTGGCGATGGCATTCTGAACGAGCGTTTGAGCGTCCTCTGTCCCTGCTTCGGCAATGGCCCCTTTTAGAAAGCGACTTGCTACCCCTCCAGTTGCTTCAAGGATCTGCTCAAGCCCAAACTTTTCAAGGGCAAAGGTGGCGATCCCCGCCTTCATTGCGAAATCAAGGGCTTCCTTGGGGCTCTTCCCTGCGGCGATCGCGTCCTTATACATCCCTCCTGACTCTGACCCTGACAAGATTGCGGCACCAGCTTCAGGGCCGGCAATAACGGATACAGGGATGGCGACGGCCATCGATACCCCGCCCTGCACTAGCGCCGAAACCCCGCGCTTTACGGATGGATTTTCAAGGAATGTCCCATAGTATTTAGGTGCGTATTTCTCAGAAATCGGATCGTAGAAATCTTCAATGTTCTGAAGAAACTGACCTGACATCTTGTTGGCCGGATCAAAGAACGCCTGGTTTGCTTGCTGGTAGGCTGCTGACGGTTCGCCGCCGACTGAAGAAATCAGTTGCTTATGCTGATCTGCGGTTATCTCGCCGCTCTCAAGCTGCTTGTCGTAGAAGTCGATGAACTTTTGTTGCCGGCGCTGCTCAACCTCTTGCTCGCCTTGCTGGTAGGCTTCCCTGAGACCTCGCCCAAAGGTCGCAGCACCAGACATGATATTGGCAGCTGAAGAAATTGCTGACCCTCCAACAGCTTCTAACCATGTCGGTCCGGTTTCTTCTTGGGTTTCTGCAGGCGCTGGTTGTGGTGGAGGAGCTACCGGTTTCTGAAAGGAAATCCTCGGCGCCGGAATCTCGGCGTCAAGGGCGTCGAATTCGTCAAGAGTCAGGCCCTTGCCTTTCCCGGTTGAAAGTTCCTGCTCGATGGCGTCAAGGTCGTCAATGGAAAAAGGCAAGGTCGCCTCCTGATTTATTTCAACTGAATGGAATGGGTGTTACTGCTGCAGCCCCCGGCCGGCCATCGGCTGGTGTCCTGGCCCGGTTGCCATCGGCGGTCCCGGCATTTCATAGCGGGATTCCCCGTTAAGCACTCGCCGTATTTCGGCCCGTTTCTCAGGCGTCAACAGCCTGACGGTTTTCATTTTCTGCTCCGGGCTTGCGCTGGAAAGTTCTGAAACCAATTTCTCGGCCGGGATCTGGTTAATCTGTTCCGCCGCGGTGAAGTCAGAATAGGCCTTGCGCGGGTTTTCCTCCTTGCTGTCAGCCCAGAAGCGGATGAACTTATCCTTGCGCTCCAGGTCATCCTTGAAGAGCGGGCCGCCCTTTACCAAATCGATTAACGGCGCTCCGGTTTCCTGGTCGGTCATCGGAACCTTGAACAGAGATTCCATATCCTTCGGCAAGCCCGACTTGTAAACGTCCTCATAGTCGTCATCCTTGCTGCCCGGTTTCGCCTCCTGAGTCTTGCGGTCCTGAATGCCCTTGGCACCGATTTCCTCCATCTTGTAGCCATGCTGCAATTTCATCTGCTCCCGGTCCCATGCGTGCGGATCGGTGAAGCGAGGGATCCCATAAGAAGCGAACACGTCGCTGAGTTCGTTCATCAGTTCGTCCGGAGCCATGGTGACAACCGGAGATTCAGGCCCCGATCCACGGTCCTCAGTCAAGACCCCGTTGCCGCCGTCAGCACGGTTCAGGCGGAAGGTCAGTTTCGTGCCGTCCTTGGTCTTGAACGGACGTACCTCGAGGAGCGGGTTGTCCTGATCAACTTCGGGATTCTGGGCCAGGTACTGCTTGAACACGTCAAGCTCGTTGCCAACTTTGGTCAGCGCAGCGGTGTCCCATGATTCAGGAGCCTTGAGTTTGCCGGTGTCGTCGTGGGTCGCTTGCCGGACCCGCAGGGCCGCAGACTTCATTTTGCGCTGCTGGCGCTGATAGTCAAGCTCCTGCTGCTGGTTCTCGAAAGTCGTCTCGCGCATGGTGTCCAGCTTCGCCTGCCGTTCGTTCTGAATGCGGTCCTGCTTGATCCCATGTCCGACCTGGACGCCCTCAAGGAGCCCCGGCATAAATCCTCTGCCATATCCGGTTGCCATATCAAATCACTCCTTCATCGAATCAATAAAGACGACACAAGGCCAATACCTGCGCCGATTGCAGCACCAGCAGGGCCGGAGATCCCACCAGCCTGCGCTCCGGCAAGAGCGTAGCCAAGACCAGCCCCGGCAAGAGTGTTCCCAACCGTCGAAGACCGGTCTGCTGACTTGGCTGCTTCGTTTGACGCTTCTCTCGACGCCTCGGCGCTGGCTGCGCTTGTCAACCCCTGCTGCGCGGTTGCGGCCATGCCTCGGCCGATCCTGGTTAAATCAACGGAAGTGTTGAAATCACGCTCGCCGACAATCTCTCTGGTTTGCGTCGAAGCATCTGCCTCTGCCAGCGCCTGGCGGATCTGGCTTTTGCGTTCCTCGAAGGCGATCTCCTCCGGCGTCCTGATATCCCCGTAGCGGCTTCGGTAATCCTCGGCGGCATTTCTCCCGGTGTTGAACCCACGCTGGATTAACCCTCTTGATTCAAAAACCTGCCGGCTGAGTTCGTTCGGATCGTAGAGGTCGGAGATAATCTGCTGTTCAATCGGCCGGGCAATTCCAAGGGAGGCGTCGTATTTCTCGCGAATAACGTGTGCAGCTTTTGCTTGTGCAGACCCTGGTTTCTTATCGTTGGAAAAGATTCCTCCAGGAGAATAAAAGTCTGCAACGGATTTTACCTCCGGGGCTTTTGGGGGGGACGTATTTGTCAGTGGGATATTAAGCGTCCCATTGAATATGCTTGTCCCTCTGGTTCCGGTACCAGCGTCAATCCCTTTGCCTATGGCATAATCGCCACTGACCAACTGCCCGTCTTCCGTGAGGATCATGGGCTGTTGCTGCTGGTTGAATATGCTCAAATTCCCACCAATCATAGGCGCTACCTTGCCGCCAGATAGAGACCTGCAGCCTGCCCTGCCGCACGCCCGTAACCAGCTTTTTCGTTAGATTCAACCTCCTGGAGAATCCGCTGTTTATTTGCTTCTATGGAACTGAGGTTTTCAAGCCCTGTGACTGTTTGCCCTTCAACCTCTCTTGCGGTTGCCGCAATCCCGGTACCGAACCGACGACGATTCGATTCAAGGTTTTGCACTGCGTTGATCTCAGCTTCGCCACCGGCTTCAGCAGCACGATCGGTAAGGTCTTGAACTTCGCTAGTGGCCGCCCCACTGTTCGGGTTGATCCCTCTTGCGGCGACATTTCGGCCGATGTTGTTGACCGCATCAGCCGTCGCCTGTCCTGCCCCTGCGCCAACCCTGGTCACAGCCCGGCCTTTGCCCCGCTCGCGGTCCATGACCATCTGAGCGTTTTTGATCTCATTGGGGAGAATGTCGCGCTTGAAATCAAGCCAATTTTTATAGGAGATTTCCTGGCTGGCCGTTTCCGTTGCCGTTGGTTTCTGTTTCTTGCTGCTGCCTTTCCCCATCACACTCTCCTTTCCAGAACATAGCAATTCAAGTTCCAGTTTTTCTGCCGCTCGAATCCTTTCCGCACTGATTCAAAACGGACGACCGAGCATTTCTCCGCCCGGGCAAGATCGGCAATAGCATCCCAATATTTACCAAACGGATCTTTCCCGCGGTTCCAGGCCGCCAGGAGAAAAAGAACTCGTTCTTCTCGATATCCAGACAAACACGTCTGGCAGATCAAGAACCCCTGATCGTCATCCGTCAAAAACAATGACGCTCGACCGGAGACAACCGTTGCGTAGAGGTCTTCAGGAATCCATTCACCCCTGTCGACCTTGGCAATCTCTTCCAGCCCGGGACGAACGAAATTCCAATGTTCTCGAATGTCTGCCGGTAAAAGTTGATTCATGATTCTAAGCCTACAGATTATCTCCGGTTTTCGCTATGAAAAATCAGTTGAAGTGAATCGCTGCCCTGACAAGAACATCGGTCCCGCCCGCCTTGCTTTCCAAGGCATGCCCATATTCCATGAAATGCGTAGACACGTTTCCCAAAAATCCCATTCTGTTCAAAAACAGATTATGAGTTGCGTTCCCTGGCGATACGTGATCAATCCTGACCTGCATGGATTCGCCGTCAACATGATCGGCCGTCACGCCGGAAAAGGTATATTCCTGCTCTGCAGTATCGTCGGGAAGCGTCCCGAGGTTGTCCCAGGAGGCAGTATTGTAGTTGTAGATATCGACGTTGACGGTATGCCCAAGAATTCCAGCGTAATACCCATGAATGCGAAAACTGACCGGGATCTCGTAGACGGTGAAATCGAAATCGACCTGAAACCCAGGCGTTGCCATTTCCTCATCGATCTGAACAACGTCAGAGTCTTCATCGATCAGGGCTTCAACGGTTCCTGAATCCAGCACCCCGGCGTTCACTGTCATCTGGTATGGCACCCACAACCCGGAACCATCCTCAAGGCGCGGGATTGGAATAGCCCGGCCCGGATTCTGGACATCAGCGACGAGAAGATCTCTCCGGTTCACCGCCACATTGTCACGAATCAGCACGTCAGCAGGCCCGGTTGTTACAACGTAGATGTTCTCTCCGTCTGCGACGGCATCATCATAGACAATCCCCATAGAATCAAAACCTGCGTCTTGCACCTGAACCGCAAAATCATCGGTTTCAGAAGGGCAAACGGCGGTTCCCTTGATAGAACTGGCGCCCGTTTTGTTGATCAGGAGCGTAGCGAACCCACCTTCAGGAGTGAACCTGCAGGCGGAAAATACCTCGTTCGTCAGTTTCCGGTATTCGGACAGGTTTTGCGGTGGAGCTGGGATAGTTGCCCGTTGGAAAACGCTGGTCGATGTTCCGCTGCCTGAACTTTCCGGGATATCGTTACCGCTGGCTACCCCTCCGACCTTCGCCATTCGTGCGAACCATGTGCGGATCTCTTCAAGGTTTTTAATCGCATCCTTGAGGCTGGAAATGACGGAAAGAGATTTCAGGTTTGGAGGGTTGATACTCATGTGCGCTGTACCTCTTCAAAGGTTTCGGCCATGACAATCACTTCAATCTCGCTGGTACCAGAAACGGATAGGCCATACCTGCGGCTTTGATACCCATCTGGGAGGACGAAAATATCATCGTTCTCAACGCGCTCGGTATGCACGATTACCCCATCTGCCAGGACATTGAGCGTGATATCGTCGTAATCTACAGCATCGACCTTACAGCAGGCCATGTTGACCTTTTTGGGCAGGATGTAATCTTTCGCCTGCCAGAGATATTCAAGGCTATCTTCACCCGTATTCCAGGCGACGATTTGCCCATCGACAACAAGGTAGAGCGTGTCTGTCTCTTCGTCAGGCCAAGCGGCCGTGGCGTGAATATCGGTCGTCTGCCAGGGGGCAAGTTCATTTCTTGGGTCGATGATAAAACCTCCCAGATTTTGACCGTTTTTCCAAAACCCATAATACCGATTGTCATGCACAACACCGAGGATTGAGGAGGGAGAAAGATCTTGCCAATCGGCGCGATCGATCAGGTTTTGAGAAACCAGGTCGACCAGACTTTGGCCGACTGCGGAGACACCATCTGGACTCGAATAGCAGACGCTGCCGCCAAGAACCGCAACACTGCTGGCGCTCTGGCAGGTCTGCTTGAGTTCAAAATAATCTTGGGCCATGGCTTCAGGGTCCGGACCGGTCAGCAATTGAGGCCGGTTGCCGGGCAGGAGAACAACGATCGATGATCCGAAAGCTCCGATTGCTGTTGGCTCCTCCTGGAAGGCATACTTACTGCCGGTCGGCCAGGCGTGAAGCTGGTACGGGACACTGAGACAGACCTGCTTTCCGGATATCCCGGCCGCGGCCCCATTGGGAAGCAGGATCAGGTTGCGCAAATCGTCCGGTACGCTCAACCAATCCTCGCTTGGAAGGACCGGATTGGTCACAACGTCTTCATCAAGGGCGTTGTCTGTAAAGGAAAGGACACCAATCTCGACTTCTCCAATGCGGAATAACGATCCATCCAGTGCGGCGTAGATCCTGATATGCGTCACCCCGCTATCGTCATCCTCTTCCGGCTGGCAATTCGTCAGGTCGATTTCAACATCTTGGCCATTAAACAGAGTGACTGTCTCCGATGGGTCTCCCGGCGATCCTTCCTCAGTGATCCCGTTAATCGTCCTGGCAAATGTCGTCAGCCAAAAACGGTCGACCTGCTCTGTCAGCTCTCCGCCGACGACATTCAGGATAATCTTGGTCTCGACTTCCTCGTTGTACTCTCCCCCGGTCGTCTGAAAGACTTTGATGATGTCTCCGTCAGCGACAACGCCTTGAAGTTCTGTAGGCTCTCCTCCATTGATTGAGTACGAACCATTGACGATATTGACCGTCACCGGGGCCGTCACGCCTGATACTGTGAATTCGTCTGCAGAAATCAAGGTCAACGGCTGGACGTTGGTTTTATCCTCAAGAGCAATAGCGTCAGGAGCGGTTGTCTCTGCACCAAGGGCAACGGTCGTGACACTGAAGGTGCCGACTGTGGCGCCTATCGTCAACTCGGCTTCGGTTGTCACTGAATTTGCGGCGGCCGAATCAACTCTTACCCTGACCAGGTTCCCGTAATAGACGGTACTTGCCGTTGATCTCCATTCTCCCCAGGTCACGCCGTTGTCAATCGATACCGAATATTCTCCGTCTGCAATGTCAATGACGGTCAGGTCAGCATCCATTCCAACAACCTTGAATGTCGTAAATTGAATAGTTTCATCCAACGGCTGCCCGGTTTTCACTTCACCAAAGGCATCCGGGCTTCCATCTGCTGTGCCGGCAGAAGTCGTTGAACTGAAGATTGCCGAGACCCCGCCGATTGTGACGGTCGTTTCAACCTCGGTACTTGCCTGGTCGCTGCTGGTGTGTTTGATTTTCAGCCGATCACCGTTGTAGATTTTCCCGGCCAATGAGACAAAGCTTCCACCATTAATCGAATATGATCCACCAGCCGAAACGGAAATGTCGGCAGGAGCGTTTATCCCGGAGATAACCACTTCATCGCTGACAACCGGGATCTCCTTTTTGACTCCAGTTTCTGCGGTGAATTCAAACGCGCTAGGGACATCATCTTGAGACAACCCGCTCCATACCGTCGATTTAAAGGTGGCTGTTCTTTGGGTTAATGCCTCTATTGTCGGCGCTCCAGGAACAGGAATCGAAAGCGGAAGACTCTTCAGGGGGTAGTCGGTTCCTTCGCCGTCAATTGCCATCTGCGAATCGGTGAATTTTGGTACTCCATCGCCGGTAAAATACAGCCTGTCTCCGGTATCTGCGGCCAGGGGAGATTTGATGACATGGACATTCGTTATCCAATGCAGCCATATATTATTATAGAAATAGATGGATTTTATCTCTCCGTCCTTGGTCGGTTCCCAGACCGCATTGAGGGAGCGAAGCGGGCGAAGGTTGCCGCTCTGCAAGTCGCAGTTCTGGGCAATCTTCGCCATATTGCTCGGCAGTTGGTTCGGTGCTACTTTCGGCAGGCTGCCGCCGAACTTCTCTTGGCGAATGAGCATCAGACGATCTCCGGAAATGCTGAATGGCGATAGCTTGTTTTCCCGCGCAAGGATTCCACCAGGGCCTCACTTAGCCCGCGCCTGAATTCCCGCATATGGAAATCTGACAACTGCAGGTCTGTCCATGACTTCTTGCTCATGGAAAATAATTTCCCCATCGCTCCGGAAACGATGACAGGCTCATAAAGATCAAGGATCTCATCTTCGCATCCGGTGGCCGTGAGCGTCGGGCGGAGGAAAACTTCGGCTTCTATTTCCGCGCTTGATGCTTCGGTTTTTGCGTTTGGGATCGGATGGACACTGATTTTGTTGGTCGACGGATAGAGCCAATGCGTCGGGCTGTTGCCGCTCGGTTTCTTTACCGGGCGCCGAACCATTGGTCCCAACTCCCGGCCATTGACCCAGGCCCTGGCGATTCCGGTCGTTTCATATCCGTCAGGCGGAACAATCGAATACTCTGCCTGCCCATTGATCAGCGCGATAGGTTCTATCTCTAGGCGCAGCAGTTGCGACTTGAAACAAAATATCCGCGTATTATCCAAGACAGCTTTTTCTATAATCGGATCTGGGCAGCCGGGTACTTCTGGGGCTATCAACTTGGTCATCCCAGAAAATGGCCGTGGATTTGAAAACGCTGAAGCCCCAAGAAGTACGATTGGCATATTATCTGCCCTTTCTCAATTAGATTTCAATACCCAGCCTGGACCCATTTATCCGAAGTTGGATTGTAAGCTAGGTCCATGAACCCACCCTGAGTGATAACCGTGTCGCTTCCCGATGCTGTCAAGATGTCACCTGTGCCATTTACAATGGTCAGGTCGTAACCGCCACTTATCTCGTATGAATCTCCACTATCCCAATCGTCATCAGTCCCACCCGACAATGTCGCTGTAATAGTGTTCGCCGTGTTCGCGGTAATGACCCCATTAGAGCCATCGGTCGTGTTGTAGAGTTGCTTCCCAACAAATTCGTCAACCGTCCAGCTTGCGGTTGAGTCTGCCAACACTGAGGCATTATCAGACCCGTCATGCGTCCCTGAGTCCAATACTGCGTTTTGGTTCCAGAGACGCAGCTTTGCACCGGCAAAGCCATTGTGGCCGGAAGTAACCCTGATATTTACGATGCTATCAGCAAGGTCATCTTGACCCATCACTTCAACGATTTCGCCGTCCACAAGCAATGTCCCGCTTGCCACGGTTGTCGCTGTTGCCAAGCCGCTGACATCCCAATGTTTGGCGGTGGTCCCAGCACCAATATAGCGTCGCCCGTCTTCCATAATATCCCCGCCAAGACCGGCGTATCTGATCAACCTCGTTGCACCAGATTGGGCAGAACCCTTGAACCTTAACCCGGTTGCGCCTAAATTTATTGCAATCCCAATGGCTTGCGCCACCCCGTAATCACCAGAGAAAATAGCAGGATGCTCTATATCGATGTCGTTAATGGCAGCACAATCAAATGATTTAAGCAGACCGGAAAGGTAAGCCTGCAGGACTCTAATTCCATTCGAACCGGCATACATCCCGTTGACAGGTTGGGTAAGGTTTGGATTGGCCTTTGCGTTTCCGAGAACATCGTTTGCTTCGTCGTACCGCTGATTTTCAATGTCCGGGTTGTTGAAAGTGACATTGGTAGCGGTCACAATGACTTGGTATGCGTCAACCCGATTGACCGTATCATAGGCACAATCGAGTACTTCAAGCTGGTTGAATACAAGCTGCCTTGGGACAGATGTCTGACCAGCACGTCCTATAAGAATGTTCCCACCGCAGGAAAAAGCCCTGAATCGGTCAAACGCAATCTCAAATGGCCTGGTTGTTTTGTTGGTGTATCCTGCAACTGTCCCATCATCAAACACCATCGGATGGCCAGCGCACCCTTGGACAGTTACGGTGTCCATCGTACTGAGTTCTGGATTTCCCAGACAATAGAACCCGATACCCGCCCCGTTGGTGATAAAGACATCTTGGATCGTTAGCCTGGACAAGGATGCGGGGCTTGCCACATCGCCAGCAGAGATAAGCAACTCAATATCCGTTAACGCCCCACCAGATCTTCGCGTGGCGTCTGCTGCGAGCCTAACCCCGATAATCCCGGAAGAACGGGAGTTGATCGTTACAGCATTTGATCCTGAACCGGTGCAATTAAGGACGGTCCTGCCAGTGTGACCACCTTGCCCAGTTAGAACAACACCGTCAATTGTCAGATTGGTATAGTCGAAGGTGCCTGCAGGCGAGGAAACTGTACCGATCCCAAGATATTTAGCGGTATCAAGTGCGGCCTGTATCGCTGCATCGTTTTCAACGTCATTCGCGCTGGTGCTGGCGCCAAACCAGTTTATTGACGGCCCGTAGGGGGCAAATTGTCGCACCAAACACCCACTCACACCAGTGGTGTCCGATCCGGGCGGCAGGTAGACCCCAAACTCAGGGTCAACCGTCGCTACATCTACGGCCGTATCATCCCAGATAAAAAGGCCACCGCCGCCATCCCCCAACGACGATCGATAAGCGATCTGGACAATATCGCCATCTTCCAGCCCGGTAAGGGCTTGAGCCGCTGAATAATCAATAACTTTTAAAACATCAGCTTCAGTTGCATAAGGATTGTCTGCAGAAGGCGTTGACATGCCAGCCAATGCCGCTTTTTCATCGCTGGTCGGCTGAGTGTCAGGGGTCAGCAGGGTTCCGCCAATAGTCGCCTCGTTTGCGGTAACATCGTTGGCAATGACGTTTTGCGATACCACATTGACCGCGTTCACGTTGGTATAAGTGATCGAAAACGCAGTTGAAATTTGAATGCAAAAGAGGACTGCGAGAAGGACGGTTAATCGTTTCAGCATTGGCCTGGGTCTCCCTTAATACCAGTTGGTGTCGATAGGATCAAAATCAAGTTTTTCCTTTTTGATTTCCATAGTTATTGACGCTTCATCGTTGATTGTATCTGGGCCTGTCCCGTCCGGGGTGAGCGTCACGGTGAAGTCGGAATCGTTGATAATCGTCAGGCGCTTGGTTCCGAAGTCGGCAATGGCCGGGAATGTCAATTCAATATCCTCAAGCGCCTGGACAATAACGATCTCGTCAGAGAGAAACACCGGACCGGATTCAACGACGATTCGCGTGTTTCTGTCGTTCGGGTCGTAGAGTTCAATGATTTTTACATCATCCTCAAAATCAGCATGTTCAACCGTCACCTGATACCGGCCATTGATGGCAGAGAATTCCACCTCTCCGTCGCTGTTGGTCACGAACGGGTTAGCCTTGCCGGTCGCTCCGTCTGCCTCATACAACGAAGCCAGAGACAACGTGGATGCGTCCCTGACCGTAATTGTGGCATCCTGGAGGGAATCGCCGCTTGCGTTTAATACTGAATCGTTGAAAACGTCCATGGGAGCTCTCCCCTGCTATGGCAATTTGCCCTCGAAGATAACATCAAAATTGCGCCACATATGCCATTCGTCGGCCAGCATGTCCGGGTTTGCACCTGTCACCTGATCATGCCGGCAGCCGACTTGGTATTCAAACTTTGCCACCAGTTCGGAACAGACCAGCCAGCGCTCTTTCCAAGTCAAGAAGCGGGCGACGGGCGGAAGAATATGAAACGGAAGGCGCCAGAACGGGTACATACGGCCAAGGTACTGCCGGCGAAGAATGTCGATCGCCAAGAGCTTTTTTTCGTGATCCGCCTTCGGCCTGGCAATAATGACGTTTTTACCGCTGTACTCCTGGAAAAAGCTTTTCTCAGACACCCGCCACAAGGCTTCGAGCGTTTTCCCTTTTTCGTTCTGGATAATTCCTGAATGGCTGTAAACGGATTCTCCATCGGACGAATTGACCCGCTCGATGGCTTTGATGATCGTCCCGAGGAGCATTGGGTTTTCGGTGCCGAACACGTCTCCAGGTTGCAGCACAGGGGCTGTCATGGGGTATCCTTCGGTCCGAGAGAATAGTCGGTCCGGTGCGGCCCCTCATAGTTGTAGAGGAAGTAGATAATGATCAGGTTGAGAACGTGGCCGAAGATCGATCCGTCCTGGACCGAGGCCATGATGGTTTCGGCCGACATATTCGGATAGACGGTTTTTGCGAACCAGAGGATGGCCGCCAAGTTGCTCAGAATGTTGTGAATCACGCGCTTTGCTTTTGCGTCCATAGGTAGGATCCCTTCTTTTTATTGCCTTGCCTCTTTGCTTTGTACCGGCTGGGAACCGGATAACGACTGCCCGGAAAGCCCGAGCATTTGCAACGCCAGGCTTCGGTGAAAACTTGATCGGTTAAGATCCCCTCCAACCGCCTTCTGAAAACCATGGGCCAGCGATAGTTGCACCGCGGCGTTCGCAAAGCTATCAGTAAGCGGGAAATTTTCATTCGATCCGACCGTTACCTGGTCTGGGTATTCTGCCTGCAGGAGCCGGACATAATGCGGTTTCACCGGCTGCGGCGGCCACACTTCAAATCGGCGCGGGGTGCGCGGGTCGGGGATGTAGTGCCGGACAACTCCGTTTGCTGCATCGTTTCTCCATGACGGCATGAAAAGATCCATGCTTTCCAGGTCGATAATGCGCGGAGCATCCCCGGCCGAGCTGCCATCCAGCCCCATATTGCTGATGATCTTCAGGAGAAACAGTCCTGCTGCGTCCAGGGTCTGCTCATATCCGGGAACCAACTTGCGTAAACGAGATTTCGTATAGGCGTCCGGGCGAAGGTCGATGATCTCGCGGATAGCGGAGTTCAAATTGGTGGTGTGCTGATCCGCAGTCCACCTGACTTGCTTGGTGTCCTGGAGAATGACTGCCGCATAATTTGCAAGATCATCGACCTTTTTCATACCCTTACCTTCTCCTGGTGCCTGGATTATGCGTCCACGCCATCTTGCTGAAGCCGCTGATACTCGGCCCAGGCCATGTCACGCTCGATAGCAGTAACCTTGCTTTCGGTCGCCGCCGACAACTTTGCCGGGTTCGGAACGCCGCTTGCGGTAAAGTCGGTTGCCGGGTCCAGCTTTTCAATTCCTTCGACCAACAGGGTCAGCCGGTTCGGGTCCATGACGACACCATCGGCTGCGCCTTGATCCTGGGTCTCCAGCGCACTGGTATCGAGGTAGTCTTCTGCCGAATCTGCCGCAGTAGCCCCTGCCGATCCTGCCGCTGCGTCACGCAGCATGGCGTTTTCATCTTCAAGGGCCTTCATTCTGGCAAGCAGATCCTTGATATCCGGGGCAGGCTCCGGATTGGGCGCGACGCCGGCCGGCACCTTTCCGCCCTCGAACAATTCCGGTCGCTTTTCGCGCAAAACAGCCTCGGGGCAGACGACCAACTTCAACTTGTGCATGTTCTTCAGCGTCAACGGAGTCGCGTTGAACACCTCTCCTGACTCGGGGTTGTAGAGGAATTTGACCTTTTCACTCATGATATTCTTGCTCCTTGTCGGCTTGGGGTTATCCAATCACCAGATGCTGAAATGGATTACCACTTTGACTTAAAAACGGTCACGTCGAAGACGTTATCGGCGGTCGCCGCAGCACCAAGGGTAACGGTGATCTGCCCCTTTTCGCTGGTCAGGGTGCCGCCAGTGGTGAACGTGGTGAATTGCGAGGAGTCGGTCCCGTCCAGGGTCAGATCGTCACCGTCGACAACAGTAACCGAATACCACTTGTTGTTTAATTCGACGGTTCCGCCGACGCTGGTGATGTATACCCGATCGCCGCTTGTCAGCCCATGGTCTGCAGCAGTGGTGATTGCTACCGGATCCGTATCGGTCAGGGTGATAGCGTCTACGGTCGGCGCCAGGACTGCCAGTGCCACGCTATCGACAAGTTGATCCTGATTGCTGGTCGGGACGATTCCGACGACTTCGCACCCCTTGCCAAGCGCAAGAGTCGCGGTAGACACGCCGGACGACGCAGCGGCCGCGACGGTCACTTCATAGGTCAGAATCGGGGAATTGACCCACTCGGTTTTGTCCAACACGCGAGAATCGGCAACCGCCAGTTGGGAGAAAGATAGGACCATCAGGAAGACAATGGCCAGGGATTTCAGAAAACGAGTATTCATGATGATTCTCCTTCTGCTTGACTTAAAAAAACCCGGCCCGAAAACGAGCCGGGTTCACAGCATCGCACTGCAATCGGTGTCTTAGACCTCGATGCAGGACCGGACCAGTGCTTCCGGTTTGGTCACTTTGAAACCGAAGACGTTCAGGCCGCGCATTGCGCTACCGAAGGTCTGCTCGAGCTTCGGCAGGTGATCAAGTTCGGTGATCTGGCTGGCAAAGCTGATGGCATGGTTAGTACCGGCCAAACACTGCCAGGAGACTTTAGCGGTCCCACCGTCAGTTACTTTGGTCAGGTTGTTGGAACAGTACAGGGTGAAACGGTCGATGATACCGAGCCGCCCGTTCCGCAGAATACTGGTCCCGTCGCCGGACAAAGAAGCGTCCTTCAGATCGGACTTCTTGATTTTTCCGCAGACGGCCGGGGGAAGAACCAGCCAGCGGCCGGATTCCGGTACGTTCTGCTCGTCAAGAACAGTCCCCATATCGACAATCAGATCAAGAACATTGGTCTTGTCGATCGCCAGGGGAGCCGCTTCGGTCCCAAGGTTGATATTGGCACTGCCGGCACCGGCCGCCGCACCCTGGTTGCTGGCATGGGCTCCGGTATAAACGCCACCGAGGACAGTCTGATCAATAGTGATCTTCATCTGCTCGGAAGCGTCGGCCGCCCAGATATCCATCAGAGCGATATCGGACTGCTTCTCATCGATCCGGTCGACCTTGAAGGCGAAAAGCTTCGCGTAATCGACGGTCAGGTCGACAAGCGTGCTTTCCAGGTCTTCGTAGGTGATCGTATCGCCCTTCTCGTAATCGGTGATCGTCACGTCCGGGCGCTGGCGGATATGGATGGTATCGCCCTTCTGCTTGATCTCGCCTTCGTAGTCGGTATTGGCAATCATGCCGAAAACGGTCGAAGCGTAGAACTTTTCAATCAGCTTCCCGGACCAGAGTTCCGGAACAAAGATACCGGTTCGGTCGGGGTAGGCTCCAGCGCCATAAATGGCCGGGTTGTCAGCCGAGATTGCAACGGCGCCCATCAGAAACGGCGCGGTCTCATGGTGGCCGGCAAGGGCCAAGGCAAGACCAACCAGCATGACTGCCAGTTGCCAAACTTTGAATTGCATGTAACCAATCTTGATCATGGCATTATCTCCTGTTCTCAGCCAGGATCAATCCGCCCTTCATGGTTCGCCGCGAAGATATCTTGCTCCAAGGCCGCCGCCTGCTCCGGGGTGTACATGCACCGGACGCCTGGCTGCGGGTTCTGAAGCTTCCTCTTTTCAGCGTAGAAGGCCGCGATTTGACTCTGACGATAACGACGTTTTTCGGGGGCAGGGTTGCCGCCGCCTCCAGAACTGCCGGGGAGAACGACCATTCCCGACCGCTGCTGTTGCTGCTGCGACTGACCTGCGGCTACGTGATCCTTGTACGTCTGAAGAATGTTGTTGACGATCCCAGCATTAAGAGTTTCCTGCCCTCTCTGAAGCGCCTGATCGTAGGTTTCCTCATGCAACGGCGGCATGGTGTTGACCAGCCACTGCAGCCAGGCTGGGTCAGCGTTGATGGTTTTCCAGTCCGAATGTTTGTCTTCGATGGCCTGAAAGAACCGGTCCTTCCTGCTCAACTGGCCTTCCTGCCGAACGCCCTGAACTTCCTGCTTCAAGGGAGCAACCGCGTTGCCGATGACGCCCTGAACATAATTCGCCAGGTTCTCGGCATATACCGGGTCGACGTTATCCTTGAAATATTCCAGAGCTTCATCCGATTTTGCCTGGACCTGCTGTGCCTGTTGCCTGAGTTGCTGGTTCTCTTCGGTTGCCTGCTGCAACCTCTGGGTAATATCCCTGACCTGCGAATGAAGGTGCGGGACTTCAGCGTTGTATTTCCCCTGCAGCGTCGTGAGTTGCTGGCGAAGAGAGTTCACTTCCTGGCTTTGCTGCTGCTGTTGAGGAACCTGTGGTGCCGGAGGCTGGACGCCTTCGGGCTGTTTCGGTGCTTCAGGGACTGCGGGGGCCTTCACGTCCAGCGGGGCCGGAGGCGCGGATACGGCGTCCGGAGCGGCCGGTTGTTGAACAACTGGAGCCTGCGGTGCTTCAGGGGCCGCTGCCGGGGGTGTCCCGGGGTCTCCCTGTTGCGGCGGCCGGTTCATGTTTTCACGAATCCGGTCGGCGTTCGCCAGTTGCTTCTTAACTGCGGAAGGCAAATTTGGTGCGAATCTGTCCATTGCTGCGTTTCCTGCCATGTCAACATTCTCCTTATTGGGGCCGGCTTTACGGTCTCCCGATCGGCAGGGCCGGCGCTGCGGTATCCTGCCAAGTTGTTTTCCGCATCCCGGGCCGACTTCACGGTCTCCGTTGCGGATAATAAAAAAGGCCGGCAATCAACATGATTTCTCATGCCAACTACCGGCCTCTTATTCAGATGAGCCGAAATGCTCTTGAATTTATGGGGACAGGAGCGGGAATCGAACCCGCGTCACTCGGGATATGAGCCCAAGCGGGAAGCCAACATCCTTCCTGCCATGGGAGGACAGCCCGGAGTCGAACCGGGATCCGGCCGCAGCCGGCAGCCACATGGCTATCCTCGTTATCTCGTCTCTCCGAGCGTCACGCCATAAGGTTCATCGGCGGCGTTCCCTTTATTTGGCTGGTGGATGGGCCAGCCGTGCCTAACCCCGGCCCGGGGTGTGTCATTTTTAGAGCGAACTACCCTTGAACATGCCGTCTCCATTCGGCCGCAAAGCATCCGGCCACTCGAAAAAGTTAATTTTCATGCCATCACCTCTCTTATCCTTCCTGAATTCCTACGTTTTCGCAACTAAAAGTTGCTCGGTGCTGTTGTAATCGATCTTTCGCGGGATTCCGGCAGCGAAGTGAATGACCACATTGCCGTTGACTCCTTGGGCTGCGAATGTCTCGAGTCTCTTCTTGGCCGCATCGAGGGCCTTCTGTTGCTCCCGGTTCAATATCTCCCCCCCCAACTTGGTTCAAGCGGTTTCGGTGGTTCCGGTGCTTCAGAATTCGGATGGGCCATAATATCGCCGCTCACAGCCTGCCCAGCCAGGTCCAAAAGCGATGACAACTCATATCGGCGTCCGTTGGCGTGCATCAGGCCGTCGCCGAACATGCGGCGGGTGGAAGCGTCCAGACCGCGCATGCGGCGTTCAATGAACGAGAAAAGTATCTTTCCGTCATGGTCGCGCATCAGTCGCGCCATAGCGTCAAGTTCTTCTCGGGTTGCCCTGATTTCGTTTTGGTCCTGCTGCTGGCTCATGCCGGAGCCCCTTGCTGCTGGAAGAGAGCGTTATCTGTCCCGCCTGCTGGCTGCCCGGCTGCGTTAGTGTTTTGCGATTGGGCAGGAAGCGGCGGAGGAGGTTGAGCCCCTTGCTGCTGTTGTCCTGGCATCTGGTTGTTCGTCGGGCTGACGGCCGAGGCCGTTGACATGCCCTGGATGACTTCATCGACCGGTATATCCGCAGATTTGACCGTCTCGCGCAGCAGGTTCGCCCGACCGCCGAGACCCATAATCTGCAGGTCAACCGGATTGTTCGTCTGGGCTAGTAGTTCCTTGCGCCGGATCAGCAGTTGCTCTTTGATCAGCAGTTCGTTAGACCCGAAGACCTTGACTTCCAGATCACCCTTGATCTTCTCGTCAGGGTGATAAAGCATCATCCAGACGTACATGCGCTCGATAAAGGTCTCGATCGCCTCGTCAATGTTCCGGATGACGTTCTTAATCCCTCTGGCCGCCGCCGACATGAGCATGCTGAGACCACTGGCGGTATCCCCGGCGCCGCCGACATCTTCTGAGCCGTGTGCATAGGCCGGGACACCGCAATGCTCGTCAGCCATGGCCGCGACGTACTTCAGGACTTCGATCAGGGAATGAGCTGTCAGCGGGACGTTGAAAAACTGGACGGGTGCCTGGCTGCTGCCGACCATATCGTCGGTCGTCAAATAGACCTTCATCGGGTAAATCTGTCCGGGAATCTCCCCGGGCGCCAGGCGGTCGACCATTTCCTGCACCAGCGGGCCGGCGCTCATGGCCGCGTTGTTGATCGCCGACCGATACAGCATGTTCGCGGC
>Ga0102947_1000293_pt1 | contig 18573 bp, 28 predicted proteins | sample SalPon2A_A_D2_MG_FD_78210 | JGI IMG/M metagenome (GOLD analysis project Ga0102947, IMG submission 78210) | Soil microbial communities from South San Francisco under conditions of wetland restoration - Salt Pond MetaG R2A_A_D2_MG | ecosystem: Environmental > Terrestrial > Soil > Wetlands | place... | reverse complement strand
GGTGAGCGGAGGCGCAGAATTTGCGCAGTTTTTGGCGGCCGATCGTGCGATAGGAGTCTATTTTTCTTGTGGCGGCTCGACGTCCGGCGGCGTCCGCCGGCAGAAAACAGTCGAAAGCGCGCGCCGTTCAGGTCGAGCGCGGGTGGCTTGACCGTCGGCAACTCGCCGACGCGATGCGCGTGCACGTCAGCGCAATCCCGCGCTGGCAGGATGCTGGCATGCCGGTCGCCAGGCGCGGCGGCCGGGGCGTGGCGTCGCTCTACGACCTCGAGGACTGCGAGGCCTGGCGCCGGGCCCGGGCCGGGTCCGTGCTCGGGAAAGAGACCGCCGGCGAAACCGACGGCGCCGAGCTCGGCCGGCTCGATCCAGCGCAGGAACGCGCCCGGCGGGACCGGGCGCAAACGCGTCTCGTCGAGCTGCAGATCGCCGCCAAGCGCCAAGAGCTGCTACCGGCCGACGACGTGCGCCGGGTGTGGTCGGCGGAACAGGCGCGAATCCGAGCCCGGCTGCTCGGGTTGTGGCGAACCGAGTCGGCGCGGCTGGCCCGGGCGCACACGCGGGGCGGCGAGCCGGCGGTCGTGGTTGAGCTCAAAGCGATCGGCCGCGAAGTGCTCGAAGAACTTGCCGAGCCGCTCGACGAGATCGTCGCCGGCGCGGCGGACGGCGACCCGGTCGGCGCCGACGATTCCGACCAGCAGCAACAGGGGAAACGGGAGTCATGTACCACGAGCTGAACATTCCGAGCGACTGCGTCATCACAATCTCGAAGGGTTGCCAGCCGACGCACTCGGCGGGTTGCTGTCACGCGCTCGAAGAGATCGTGCGCGCCGGACTCACGCAGGCGAACTCGCCCGGCGGCGGCGGCGTCATGGGCACGCCACTGTACCCGGCGATCCTGCGAGCCCGCGACCGCCTGCGCGATCTGTGCGGTGTCGACGTGCCGACCGATTACGGGAAGGGCGACGAGGAGAACGCGATATGAGACAAACCCGCTGCTACGACCGCGGCGCGCGCATGATCTACGCGGCGAGCGCTGCGAAGATCGGGGCCGCCCGATGGATCGTCACGGCCATCGGCCGCGGGGCGGTCCCATGGCTGAACGGCGCCGCCGGCGGTCGTGATCCGTTTCAGCTCGAGACGCCGAGCCCATGGCGGGCGTTCTGGCGGTGCCTCTGGCCCCGGGCGGCCGTGCGCCGCGACATCGCCGCCCGGAACGCGATCTATCGCCTGTACTGCCGCATGGCGGACGCCTACGGCGTCGAGCCGCCCGACCCGGCCGACGTGATGCGCGGCGGGCTGCCCGACCCGCTACCGCCGCCGCCCGACCCGCCGCCGCCGCCGGCGGCCGGCGCGATGGGGGTCGCATGACGTCGGCGTTTCGATGGCTTGGACGAGCTCATGCGATGGCTCGGGCGATGGGTTTCGCGTCTGTGCTCTACATCGTCGACGCGTCGTTTATTCATGACGGGCAGGGGGTAGCCGTCAAGGTCCTGAACGACTGGCCGACCGGGAAGGACACACACGCGGAGTGATCAACGTGAGCCCTTCGACGCTCGATGCCTACCGGGAGACGTGCGACGGCTGGAGACCGCCGCCCGACTTCAGCGTGAGCGAGTTCTGTGACGAGCACATCGTGCTCACAAGTGGACCGCTGAGCGGCGCGAAGTGGCGAACCGACTTTGCGCCGTATCAGCGTGGGATCCTGAACGCGTTCGAGGAGCAAGACGTCGAGTACGTCATCGTCAAGTCAAGCTCCCAGGTGGGCAAGACGTCGATCGCGATCGGCGTCGTCGCCTTCCACATCGCGCACGATCCATGCTCTATCCTCGTCGTCGAGCCGACGGTAAGGCCGATGGCTGAAGAGTTCAGCCGAAACCGACTAGCGCCGATCATCGACGCAACGCCGATCCTGGCGGACGCCGTCAGTAGGCGCCGCGCAAAGGACTCCGCAAACACGATCCTTGAAAAGACGTTCAGGGGTGGCGCGATCTCAATCGGCGGCGCAAACTCGGCGGCGTCACTCGCCGCCCGGTCGATTCGATTGCTCGTGCTCGACGAGGTAGACCGGTATCCGCTCGAGCTGCCCGGTGAGGGCTCAACGATTCGCATCGCGATCAAGCGGACGACGGCGTTTCGTGGGCAACGTCGGATCATGATGCTGAGCACGCCGACGCTGGCGGGCGCCCCGATCGATGCGTGGCACAAGCGCGGCGACTGCCGCCGGTTTCAGGTGCCGTGCTTGGAATGCGACACGCTGGCCCCGTACGAGTGGAAGCATGTTGTTTGGCAGGACAACGATCCTTCGACGGCGCGGCTCGAGTGCCCGGCCTGCGGTCACCAGCGCAGCGACGCTGAGCGTGTCGCGGCGCTCGACTTCGGTGCGTGGGTCCCGGATAATCCGGAGCGGCGTGACCGGTCGATCGTGTCGTTTCATCTGTGGGAAGCGTACAGCCCTATGTCGTCGCTGGCCGAAATCGTTGACGGGTTTCTCGTCGCACGCGCCGAGCAAAAAGCCGGCAACCGGGCCGCGATGGTGACGTGGACGCAAACGACGCTGGGCGAGGCCGTCGAGCCCGTCGACGGAGAGGGCGTGCAACCCGAGGGGATCATCATGCGCCGAGAGGAGTATGCCGCCGACGCGCCCGCGGGCGTTGCGTGTCTGACGATGGGCGTCGACGTGCAAGATGATCGGCTCGAGCTGCTCGTGATCGGATGGGGCCCAGACGAAGAGTCTTGGATCGTGCACCGTGAGACCGTGCCGGGGGATACCTCGCAGGCCGACCCGTGGGCGGGGCTTGACGCGGCACTCGATCGCACCTTCGAGCACGAAGGCGGCGCGCAGCTCCCGATTAGTGCTGCCTGTATCGACTCCGCGGGGCACCGAACGGCAACCGTCTACGCGTATGCGCAGCAGAATGCCGCCCGGTACGTGTATGCGATCATCGGCCGCGACGGGCAGCGTCCCATCGTCTCGTCGCCGAGCCCGCGCCGATGGGGGCGGAACGAGCGCCCCGTGCCGCTCTACACGGTCGGCGTCGATTCGGCAAAGGCGCTGATCGTGTCCAGGTTGAAACTTGAGGCGGCCGGGCCCGGTTGTATCCACCTGCCGATCGCGGAGTGGTGTGACGACGAGCTCGTACGGCAGCTCACGGCGGAAAAGCTCATCACGCTGCACACCCGCGGCGTGCCGCGCGAAGTCTGGCGCAAGGTGCGAACGCGGAACGACGCGCTAGACTGCGCTGTCTACGCGCTCGCGGCGCTCCGGTTGCGCCGCGTGGACCTGCGCGCCTTGCATGCTCGGATCGCGGCCGGGGGGACGCCGACGGCCGGGCCGCCGGCCGGGGGGGCACGCCCCCGTCCGGCACGGAAGCGTTGGATTGAACACCGTGACGGCGGTTGGATGGGCCGCCGTCGATAGGAGGGGAAATCATCATGGCCGGATTGACGTTCACGCAAGCACAGCTCGACTCACTACGTGACGCCATCGTCGAAACGCGCGGCGCGAAAGAACTTGAGTTCGATGATCAGCGCATCGAAATGCGCGGCGTGTCCGAGCTGCAACGGTTGTCGCAGATGATGACGCAGTCGGCGAACGGCTCGAGTCATCGGCGGTACCGTCTCGCGGCTACCAGCAACAAAGGATTGTAGATTTACCGATGGGAATGTCCAGTGTGCCAGTGAACGGATCAGGCCGGCGGGATCTTGAGTTGTGGGTCGTGTTGGTGGCCCTATACATCACGCTCGCCGCGCTCGTAGGGGTCGCGGCGTGGGTCGCGCTCGACTTCGACGAACAGGCGCGGCCGTGTCTCGAGCGGCTCGCCGACATCTGTGGACGGAGGGCCCCGTGACGGTGAGCGCTCACGCGGCGACGCTCGTTGATCTGGCGGCGGCGTGGCGCTGGCGATGTGGCGCCGAGCTCGGCTTTGGGGAAGGCGAGACCGCCCGCGAGTTACTCGGCTGCGCCGGGATGACGTTGATCTCCGTTGAGTCGCGTGCCGGCCGGGCCCGCCAGGCCGTCGAGCTGTCTCGCGAGCACAGTGGCCGGCTCGTCGTGCTCCACACCACAACCGACGCGGCGGCGGCGGTCGTGGCGAACGAGTCGCTCGACTTCGTGTTTGTTGACGCCGATCATCACTATGAGGCGGTGCGGTCCGATATCGAGCACTGGTGGCCGAAGGTGCGGCCGGGCGGTTGGTTCGGCGGGCACGACTACCATGAAAAGTTCCGGGGCGTCATCCGGGCAGTCGACGAGTCATTCGGCGACTCCGCGGTGAGGTTTCCCGGCTTTGTGTGGGGGCTCCAAAAGTGACCCGATCGCGCCGCCCGAAGGGGCCCCGATATGACGACCCGTGCGAGTGGAATCCGGACGCGAACCGGCCCGCCTACGACGACGAGGTGCACGCCCCGGCCGATGTCATCGTCGGCCGGGCGGGGCGCTGGCGGTTGTGTGAGGCCTGCGCGGCGCTCCCGGAGTTCCGGCGGTACAAGCGACGCGTGGCGGTCTCCCGGCCGCTGCTCGCGATCGTGATGGCGTTCTATAAAAATCAAGGCATGCTCGCCGAGCACTATGCCGCCTGGCGGCGGTATCCGCCCGAGGTTCGCCGACATGTTGAAGTCGTGATCGTCGACGATGCATCGCCGCCCGGACAGCGCGCCGTTGAGGTGCCACGGGAGCCCGTCTTGCCACGGCTGCGGATCTATCGGCACTTGGAAGATAGACCGTGGAATCAAGACACGGCGCGCAATCGCGGCGTGCACGCGGCCGTCGCGCCGTGGGTCTTTCTCACGGACATGGACCACCTGTTGACGTCGGCGGCAGCGATTGAGCTGATCCGGCTCGCCGCCGTGCTGGGTCCGACGGCCGACGAGGCGCCCGGCGGCCGTCGGCCCGCGCATCCGGTTTTCACGATGCGCCGCGTTGACATGCCGGACGGCCGCCCGGTGCTCGACGGCGGCGGGCGGGACAAACCGCATATGAATACGTTCATGATGCGCCGCTCGACGTTCTGGCACATCGGAGGATACGACGAGGAGTACTCCGGTCGGGGGATTCACTGCACAGACGGCATGTACCGCAAGCGGCTCGAGCAAGTCACGACGGTTCGGCACCTTGACGATGTCGTGCTCTGGCGCTACCCGCGCGAAGTCGTCGCGGATGCGAGCACGGTTGGACTGACGCGCAAGCCGGTCGACCGCCGCGATCGCATCCGGGCGATCGCTGAAGAGAAACGCCAGGCCGGCCGCGGCATCGTGGTACTGTCCGAGCCGGCAGAGCGGGACCTATGAACCATGAACCTCTCCGTTGTGTGTTGGTGGTGGCGCGGCGCGCCGTCGCCGAAACGCGGCGCCGACTACGCCGTCGAGCACGTTGCCAGGCTCGCGTCTGGCGTGCGCCGGCACATCCGGCAACCGCACCGCATGTATTGCGTGACCGACCGGCCGGAGGATGTCGAGCGTTTCGCGCCTGGCGTCGTCGCGGTTCCGCTGCCGGAGCTGACGCCGGTCGCCGCGTACGCACACCTGCGGAAGCTGTGGATATGGTCGCCGGCGGCGCACGCGCGTTTCGGCTCGCGCGTGCTCATGCTTGACCTTGACGTCGTCGTCGTCGGCGACCTCGATGCGTCGCTCGTCGGTCCGTATCGGTTCTACCTGCAGCGAGAGGCCCGGCCGCCGCGACCGTGGATCCTGAATACGTCGGCGCTGTGGCTTGACGCCGGCGCGCCGCGCGCGACTGTCTGGGGACCGTTCAAGCGCGACGCCCGCGCCGCCCATCGCGCCGCGAAAGACGCCGGCTATGTGGGGTCGGATCAGGCGGTCGCGGCACACCTGTTGCGCCATCACGACGTGCCCGTCTGGACGGCTCGCGATGGCTTCTACGGCGCGAAGTCGGCCGCGCACGGGCTGCCGCCCGGCGCGCGACTGATTGCGTTCTATGGGCCGACTGACCCGTCGACGACGTCGGCGCCATGGGTGGCTGAGCATTGGAAGGGAGGCCGGGCCCGGTGACTGTCGGTCGTCGAATTATGAGCGCCACAGGAGGTGGCAGCGTGAGAATCGAGGTGACGCAGGCGGACATTGACAGGGGAGTATGTGAGTCCTACATGGCCTGTCCGATCGTGCATGCTACGAGGCGGGCACTAGATGTCAAGCACGTCTGGATTGACGAAGATGGCATTACGGTGATCGATGCAAATAACGTCGTGTCTGTGATGGCAGTCCCTCAGAGTGCTTTCGACTTCATCGTGAGGTTTGACGGTGGCAAGCATGTCGAGCCGTTCACCTTTGATCTGGAGGTGCCTGCATGACCGTCCGCCTCCAGTTCGACACCGGCGACCGCGGCGAATGGATCCGCGGGGTCGTCGCCTACTCGCACGAAAGCGGCGTGGTCGTGATGACCACCCGCGACGATGAGGGGTGCGAGCGCATCCGGGCGCACAGCGACGTGTGGCGGGTGGAGATCGTCGACGGGGACGCCGAGCGGGGGGCGGTGGCGTAGATGCTCGGTAAATGCGTGTGGAGTCTGGGCGACGTCGGATCGTGGGATCGCCGGGCTCGTCGAGGGCTACACCGTGGAGAAGACCGAGACGACCGACAACACCGTCAAGACCCTGACCGCCGCGATCGCTGCCTGCTATCGCCGGGCGATCGAGGCGGGTGAGGTACCGGACGAGGGCACCGTGCGCCCGTGGACGGCCGCCGACGTCCGGGGCTACGTGCTGACCGAGACGGATATCGAGGCCATCATCGACGAGGTCGACCAAGAGCCGACCGAGGACGACTGGCGCGAGGCGACGCGCGACGCCAAGGAGCAGGTCATCGCGACGCTCATCCAGACCGGCACCGGAGGAGAACGGGTTCCGCCACTGCCCCGCCATGGAAAGGGCCGCCAGGGTTCCCGAGGGGCTGAACCGGCCGTAGGGCAAGGGGGGGGTAGTTGATTGACTCGACGAGCTGACGATCTACAACTCGGACTCGCATCAGCAGATCGGCTCGTTGCCGAGCAGAATACCGCTCGCGGCCGGCGGCTCGAGATTGGCCCGGGCCGCGCGCGTATCCCTGGCTTCGAGACGCTCGACGTTGTGCCGGGCCGGCACGTTGACCATGTTGCCGACGCGCGCACCTTGCCGCTCGAGGACGGCGCGTTTGATCTCATCTACGCGTCGCACGTCATCGAACACGTGCCGTGGTATCAGACCGTCGACACACTCCGCGAGTGGCGGCGCGTGCTGGCGCCTGGCGGCGAGATCGAAATCTGGACCGTCGACGCCGCCAAGGTGGCGCACGCGATTCTCGCCGCCGAGCGCGATCCCGACTTCGATGCGACCCAGTGCGACGGCTGGACACGCTACAACCCAGACCGCAACCCGTTTCTGTGGGCCGCCGGCCGGATGTTCGCATACTCGAAGCGCGGCCGGGCGGATGATCCGAACTGGCACCGCGCGCTCTTTACGCCGCGCTGGCTGCGCTCCGCGCTCGAGCTCGCCGGCTTTGTCGATATCGCCCGACTTTCCGACGGTGCCGAGCGCGGGAAGTCGCACGGGTTTGTCACGCTCGGCATGGGCGGGCGCAACCCGAACGGGAGACGGACATGACGACGATCTGCGCGTTGCTCGAGTTTGCGGCGGTCTACGCCGTATCGATCGCGGTCGGGCTGCTACTCGGATGGTTTGGGTTTGGAGGTGAGACGCCGTGAATTTTCGGAGGATCGCGGATTTGAATGCCGCCATCGTGCGTGAGCTCCACCGAATACCGACCGACGTCGACGCCGTTGTCGGCGTGCCGCGCTCGGGCGTGCTCGCGGCGAACATGGTCGCGCTGCACTTGCAGCTCCCGGTCGTCGAGCTCGGCAGCATCACGCGCGGGATCGCCTACACGCCGAACGGCGCGCGCGGTGTGGTCGTTCGGCGCATCTTGCTCGTCGATGACACCGTGCGTAACGGCACGGAAATGAAACGCGTGATAAAGGCGCTCCGGCCGATGCTTCTTGACGTGGTGCGACTGGCGGTCTACCGTGCGCCGAAGTCGCCGCCGGGCGCCGTCGACATCGCGCTCGAGACCGTCGAGCTGCCGAGGATGTTCGAGTGGAACATCTTCAATCATCGCGAGCTCGGGCAGTGCGACGTCGACCTAGACGGCGTGCTGTGCCGTGACCCATCATCGCGGGAGAACGACGACGGGCCGCGGTACGCGAAGTTTCTCGAGACCGTCGAGCCGCGGTGGATCCCGCGGCGGCGGATCGGGCGCATCGTGTCGGCGCGGCTCGAGAAATACCGCGACCAGACGGTCGCATGGCTGGCCGCCCATGGCGTCGAGTACGGCGCGCTCGAGCTGTGGGACCTGCCGAACATGCAACGTCGGCGGGAACTTGGATTGCACGCCGAATACAAAGCCGACCACTACGCCGCGGGGTCGGCGGTGCTGTTCGTTGAGTCGCACGCCGGGCAGGCGGCGCAGATCGCGGCGCTGTCTCGCCGGCCCGTCTGGTGCCCGACGGTGGCGCAGTTCTACGATGGCGCAAAGGCGGCATGATTGCCGGGGCTGACGGTCTCGTCGTCGTCGTCTGGAAGTGGGTGACGCCAGGCTACCGCTCGACGTTCACAGCCGAGCACGTGCACATCATGCGGCGGATGGTGGCGCGCCACTACCGCCGGCCCCATCGGTTCCTCTGTGTGACCGACGACCCGGCCGGGCTCGACGGCGTTCGGACGGCGCCGTTACCGCCCGGGCTCGACTTCCCAAACCCAAAGGGCCCGCGGTTCCCGAGCTGCTATCGCCGGCTGCGGATCTTCGCGGCCGACGCGCACGAGTGGCTGTGTCTCGAGCCCGGCGCGGTCGTGGTCTCGTTGGACCTTGACGCCGTCGTCGTCGGCGACCTCGAGCCGCTATGGCACCGCCCGGAGGACTTCGTGATTTGGGGCGAGACCGCCCGGCGCACGCCGTACAACGGATCCATGTTCCGCCTGCAGCTCGGCGCCCGCCCGACCGTTTGGGAGTCGTTCGCCGCCGACCCGGCCGCCGGCGTCTACGCGGCGCGCCAATTCGTCGGATCGGATCAGGCCTACCTGTCGCATCACCTGGGCCCGGGTGAGGCCCGGTGGACGCGCAATTGCGGAGTCTACAGCTACCGGAACGACATCCGGGGCGAGCCCGGGCGCCCACTTCCGGCCGGCGCTCGCGTTGTATTCTTCCACGGTGAGAAAGATCCATGGTCTGACGATGTGCGCGATCTGCCGTGGGTAGCGACCCACTACCGATAGAGGGGAAGGGATCCCAATGACGACGCTAGGGTTGTCTCCGGGCGCCCGCCGGCCGCGGGAAGCGTGGCCGCGGCCGTCAGCGCTTGACCGGGCGATCGGGTATTTCTCGCCGGCGACACGCTACCGGCGAGAGTTGGCTCGCGTCCGGCTGGCGCTCGCCCGGCGGCACTACGACGCCGCGACGCCCGGCCGCCGGACGCAGGGATGGCGGCGCACCGCCGGCGACGCCAACGCGACCGGCTTCGACCGGCTGCACTGGCTGCGCGAGCATGCGCGCGATCTAGTCAGAAACAACGCGCACGCGGTCGCCGGGCTCGAGAAGATCGTCGACGACGCGATCGGGTGGGGCATCACGGCGGCCGACGAGCCGCCTGCCTGGAAGGTGTGGGCGAACACAACCGAATGCGACGCCGCCGGCCGGCACGATCTGTCGGGGCTGCAAGCGCTGATCATGCGCACGGTCGCCGAGTCGGGCGAGTGCCTCGTGCGTATCCGCGCGCGCCGCCCGACCGACGGTTTGGCGCTCCCGTTTCAGTTGCAAGTACTCGAGCCTGATTATCTCGATACGGGGCTTGATCGCGCGGAGACTCCGCAGAGCAATCGCGTCGTTCAGGGGGTCGAGTTCGATCGGCTGGGCCGCCGGTCCGCATACTGGCTCTTCGAGAATCATCCGGGCGCAAGCCACCGGACCGGGAGCGGCACGCTCCTATCTCCGTCGCGCCCGGTCCCGGCCCGGTGGATCTTGCACATCTACCGCGAGCAGCGACCGGGACAGGTGCGCGGCGTGACATGGTTCGCGCCGATCATTCTGCGGTTGAAGGACTTCGACGAGTACGAAGACGCAACGCTCATGAAGCAAAAGGTTGCCGCGTTGCTGGCGGTCGTGGCGACTGACCACGATGGGAGCGCGGCGGCGCTCGGGCGCGAATCCACAGAGGCCGGAGAGGAGCTGTTTGATTTTCTCGAGCCGGGCATGATCCTGAATATGCCGCCCGGGAAGACGATCGACGTCGTGACGCCGCCGACCGTTCGCGAGTACGCCGACTACTCTGCGGTGTCGCTGCGCGCTGTTGCGGCCGGGCTCGGCGTGCCGTACGAGGACCTTACCGGCGACTATACCAACCTGCCGTTTTCAGCCGCGCGCATGTCGCGCCTACGGCACTGGGCTCGCGTCGAGCGCTGGCGCTGGCAGATGATGATCCCGCAGTTTCTTGCGCCCGTCTGGTCCTACGCGGCGAGTCTTCCGGGGGTCGGCATGCCGCCGGAAACGGAATGGACGGCGCCGGGCATGCCGATGATCGACCCGGACAAGGAAGGCCTGGCGATGATGCGCAACGTACGCACGGCCGCGACGTCGCTGTCAGAAGCGCTCCGGGAGCGCGGGTACAACCCGCGCCAGATTCTCGCCGAGCTCGCCGACGACTTCAAGCTGCTCGACGAGCTCGGGTTGAGGCTTGACGTTGATCCGCGGTACATGACTCAGAACGGCCAAGCGCAATCCATTGCGGGCGCAGGGGGGACGGTTGAAGACGACGACGACACGCCGCCGGCGGGCAGCGACGACGGCAGCGACGACGGCAGCGACGACGGCGCCTAGCCGTCTGGTTTCGCTTCACTTCGGGCGCCATCGCGAGATTGAGCACGCCGCGCGCGTGCTTGAGTTCTCAGCCCGCCGGGCGTTGCCGTCGTCGTGGACGATCGACGTCCGGCACGTGTTGCCGACCCGTGACTACTCGTCGCCGCTCGGCGAGCCCGGGCACGTCACAAATACGCAGAAAATGATGCTATGGGCCGATGCCGTCGAACGCGCCCCGGACGGTGAGCGGATCGCGCTCGTCGATACGGACGCCGCCATCGTGCGCCCGCTAGATGCCGCCTGGGCGACGCCGTTCGATGTGGCCGTCACGCAGAAACCTCCGGGCGCCCGGCTTCCGTTCAACGGCGGCGTCGTGTTCGTTCGAGCGACGCCGGCCGCTCGGGTATTCATGCGCGCATGGGCGACCGAGTGCGAGCGCATGATCCACGATCCCGGGCATCATCAGCTCTGGCGCCGGCGATACGGAGGGATTGCGCAAGCGGCGCTCGGGTCGATCTTGTGCGGCGGGATCGCGGCTGCAGCCGGCGGCCCCGTCGTCGACATCCTACCGGCGGACGAGTGGAATGTTGAGGACGAGACCGTCGAGCTGTTCAGCGTTCGGCGCACGCGGATCGTGCACGTGAAAGGGCGCTTGCGCGCCGTCGTGTTTCATCGCGGCCGACCGGACACGCCCGGGCTCGAGCGCGTGCTCGAGTTCTGGCGGGCGCTCGAGCGCGACATGGGGACGTCATGATCAAGCCGACCGATCTGGACAATCGCGCTGTCGGCGGGGCCACGGCCGCCGGCGTGCCGAACACGTGCCCAACGTGTCGCCGCCCCGGTGAGGTGCTCGAGACGCGCGCCGCCGCCGCGCACCGTCGCCGACGCTACATCTGTCCGGACGGACATCGGTGGTCAACGCGAGAGACCTACATGCCGCGCGGCGGATTCTGGCGGCCGGGCGACCGGTAGGAATATCCCGAAACGCGCTAGATGTAGCGTGTTTTTGCTCCCGCCAGCTTTGGCGGTGTATTCGGTTGGCACCATGCCGCCGAAGTCAGATCGCACGGTCTCACTGCCGCCCCTGCAGGTGCGCGCCGTCGTTAATTCGACCGACGCGGAGGCTCGCACAGCCGAGCTCGTTTTCACAACGGGCGCCTTGGTTGGGCGTCAAGACTGGACCGGCGAACGGTGGAATGAGCGCCTATCGCTCGAGCCTGGCGCGGTCCGCCTCGATCGCCTGAACGGCGGCGCACCGCTGCTCGACAGTCACAACGCCTGGAGTCTGGCCAGCCAGATCGGCATCGTGGTCGAAGGGTCCGCGGTGGTCGACGGGAACGAAGGCCGTGCGACGGTCCGGTTTTCCGAGCGCGCCGCCGTCGAAGACATCTGGCGCGACGTCATGGCGGGCAATATTCGCAACGTCAGCGTCGGCTACCGGGTACACGTCTTCGAGGAAGACGCGTCCGACTCCGCGCAGATCCCGACTCGCACGGCGACGGACTGGGAGCCGTACGAGATTTCGATGGTGCCGATCGGCGCCGACCCGGGCGCCCGCGTGCGCGCCGGCGACGGCGCCGTCAGTCGTGATGAGTTTCAGCCGTGCGTGATCAGAGCGCGCGGCGACGAGGGAGGAAGCGCAATGCCGCCGACAACGAACAATCCGACCGGAGCGACTCCGCCCGGTGACGGCGCCGCCTCGGCGCCACCCGATGGCGGCGCGGTGCGCCAGGCCGCCGGTCAGGCGGCGGGACAGTCCGGCGCGGCGGCGCAGCCCGGCCCGGCAATGGCGGACGTGACCGCTGCAGAGCGCGCCCGCGCGGCCGACATCATGGCGGCCGTCCAGGCGGTCGGGCTGCCGACCAATTTCGCAGACGGGCTTGTGCGCGGCGACTGTGACATCGCAACAGCGCATGAGCGCATTTTTGCCGAGCTGGCGCGGCGCAGCGAGTTAGCTCCGGGCCCGTCCCCTGCGGCGGGGGCTGTGCCGGTGCGGTTCGGCGAAGATCGCGTCGACAAGATGCGCGACGGCATGGCGGCAGCGCTAATCACGCGCACGGCGGGCGCCGCGTCGGTCCGCTCGCACTTTCCCGGGCTCACGCTCGAGCCGGGCGAGTTTCGAGGCATGACGTTGATCGATATGGCGCGCGAGACGCTTGCCTGGCAGAACGTGAGCACGCGCGGCATGCCGCGCATGGAAGTCGCCGAGCTCGCCTGCAGAACGCCGGGCGTGCTCATGAGCCGGGCGGCGAACTACCAAACGCTGTCCGATTTCGCGGTCGTGCTCGAGAACGCGATGCACAAAGTTCTCGTCGGCGCCTACGCGATGGCGCCGGACACGTGGTCTCGTTTCTGCGGCACGGCGTCGACGTCGGATTTTCGGCCGCATAACTGGTACCGCATGGGCGCGTTGACGTCGCTCGACTCCGTCGGCGAGCACGGCGAGCTCGATAGCAAGGTGATCCCGGACGCGGAAAAGGATACGTTTCAGACCTTGTCGTACGGCAACACGATCGGGATCACACGGCAAGTTATCGTCAACGACGACGTCGGTGCGGTGATGCGGTTCGCCGGCGCGCTCGGACGCGCCGCGAAGTTCTCGATCGAGAAAACCGTGTACGCGCAGCTCAACGAAAACAGCGGACTCGGGCCGGACTTCGGCGACGGAAATCCGCTGTTTCACACGTCGCGGAGCAATATCAACGCAACCGGCTCGGCGATCAGTATGGCGGGGCTCGACGCCGACCGCGTCGTGATGGCGCTGCAGCTCGACGTCAACGCCGTCGAGTACATCGACCTCCGGCCGGCTGTGCTGCTCGTGCACACCGGGCTCGGCGGGACGGCGCGCGGCATCATCGGCGCCGAGTTCGACCCGGACACCACGGGCAAGCTGCAGAAGCCGAACATCGTCAAGGATCTCGTCTCCGACGTTGTCGACTCGCCGCGCGTGCTCGACGGCTCGAGCAACCTGCGTCGGTATCTGTTCGCCGACCCGAACCTGGCGCCGGTGTTCCTGGTGTCGTTCCTGGACGGTCAACGCGAGCCGGTGCTCGACACTCAAGACGGTTGGCGGATCGACGGGGTCGAGACGCGCGTGCGGTTCGACTTCGGCGTCGACGTCGTCGACTACCGGGGCACCGTCACGAACGCCGGCTCGTAGGTCCGGGGGGCTTGACTCTCTCAAATCCTGGAAGGCTGACAAAACGATGGGGACCACCTTTCGAGCGCCCGGCGAAGTCGTGACGCGCATCGCGCCCGCCGGGGGCGTCACGGTCAACGTGCCCGTTCAGATCGGGCAGCTATTCATTGTGCCGGTCGAAACGGTCGCGGCGACGTTGTCGTTTCGTGGTCACGTGACCGGCGAGCACGTCTTGCCGAAGACGGGCACGCAGGCCTGGGCCGAAGGCGCGATCGTGTACTGGGATGACGCATCAGGGGCGTGCACGACGGTCGCAACGGGCAACCTGCGGATCGGGAGCGCGGCCGAAGTCGTCGACGGCGGCGCGTCAACCATTCAGGGGCGCGTCCGACTTGACGGCGTCGCGCGCCCGCAAGAATCGACGTAGACCGGTAGGGCGGGCCGGATGGGCTGGGGGGCTGCTCGGGCGTTGGTTCGTGACGTCAATCTCGCGAATCACAACAGTGTGCTCGGGACAGTGACCCGGCCCCACCCGAACGACACGCCGATTGAAGACGTTCGCGTCTTGTGGCTGACGTTCGACGACGATTCGGTGCCAACGCGTCTCGCCCTATCCCAAGCCGTCGGGCGGCGGCTCGCCGCGATCTCTCTTGACGCCGTGCCGGCGTTGCCGCGCAAGACGTTGATCGAAGCGCCCGCCCGGGCTGACTCGCAGACGGTCGTTCGGTGGCGCGTTGAAGCCGTCGAGACCGTGCGAGACGACCACTACCGCGTTGTCGTATTCGAGGACGAGCAGCAGTGACACGCCGCCGCGAAATCATCGAAGCCGTGCGCGACAAACTTCGACGGATCCGGTCTGACGATCCACGCTTCGAGACCGATCTGGGCGAGCACGTGCAGCTCGGAGAGGTGCACAACCTTGGGCCGGATGATCCGCCGCAGGTCGCGATAATGGTCGGCGAAGATGAGATCGTCTCGCAGCGTGCAAACTTTCTGATCAGGCTCCCGATCGCGATCGGCGTCGTCGTGCACGCCGACTATTGGGAGCCGTATATGGCGGCAGAGGATGCGTTGGGCGACGTTCGCCGAGCGCTTGAGGACGATCCCGCCGATCGCACGCTCGGCGGTCTCGTGTCGGGCGATTTCTTCGAGCGCGGGACAACGCAGGTCACAGAGCGTGAGTCTGGGTCTGACCCGGTCGGGTTGTTGATCGAGTACGTGTTCCCGTATCAGGAGGGATGGGGCGAGCCGTGAAACTCGATATGCGGCTCGACGTGTCGGAGACGTCCCGCGCATTCGCTGACATCCGACGGCGCGCCCCACGGGCGATTGTGCGCGCTCAGAACCGGGCCGCGAAAAGCGCCCGGACCGTCATGGTGCGCGCGGTCGCCGGAGACATGCGGCTCAAGCAATCGGTGGTCCGAAACCGGATCATGCTCGAGCTCGCCCGGTCGATCGGCGATAGCGCTGTGATCGTGGCGAGCCGGCGACGGATCCCGTTGATTCAATTCCGGGCGCGGGCGTCGCGGCGCGGTGTTCGCGCGTCGCTCCCTGGCGGCAAGGGGCGATACGGGGACGCCTTCATTGCGACGATGCGATCAGGGCATCGGGGCGTGTTTCGTCGTCGTGGCCGCCGGCGGCTGCCGATCGCAGAACTACATGGCCCGTCGGTCGGTCACGTGTTCGACCGGCACGTCGCGGCCGGCGAGTCGCGCGCCAGGGAAGCGTTTCATACGAACTTGCGTCACGAGCTGCGTTTCGCGCTCGGGTAGGAGGGGGCTGGTCAATGAATGGCGTACCGTACGAAATCATCGTTGGGCCGATGTCGGTCTATTGGGCGGCCGTGGGGGCGACATTTCCGGCGATCGACGCGACGCCCGCGGCGCAGGACTGGACGCTTGTAGGCACGAGCGGATCCCTGAACTACAAGGAAGACGGCGTAACGGTTACCCATGGCGCCGAGTATTCGAGATTCCGCGCGCTGGGCTCGACGGGGCCCCGGAAAATCTTCCGGACGACCGAGGAGCAGGTCGTGCGGCTCATTCTGGCCGATCTGACGCTCGAGCAATACCGGCTCGCGCTCAACGGCAATACGGTCACGGAGACCGCGCCGGGCGTCGGCACGGCCGGCTACCGGTCGATCGGTCTGACGCGTGGGCTCGACGTGGCACAGTACGCGCTGCTCGTTCGAGGGATCAACAGGTCCGTCTACGGCGCGACGTACAACGCGCAGTATCAAGTCCCGGTGTGCAGCCAGGTAGGCGCGCAGGAGGTGACTTTCAGGAAGGATGAGCCCGCCGGGCTCGCGCTCGACTTCGAGGCGCTCGAAGATCCGACCGAAAGCACGACGGCGAACCTGTTCGGGCAGCTCATCATGGGCAACGCTGCCGCGCTGACCTAGGGATGGCCGCCGGGGCGCTGACGGGTGGGCGCTCCCGGTTCGGTGGTCAGTGCGGATGACGCCCGGGCGGCGGTCGCCGCGGTGTCGCGATGGGCCGATTGGCCATCGGGCCCGCGCGCCCGCCGTTTTTTCTTTCAGAGGGAAGGGTGAGAGGCTGAGGAAAGCAACGAACATGAAGACGCTACTAGACCTGAACGCCGCCGCGTCGGCCGACCGTCCGAACGTTCGGATCGATGGCGTGCCGTACGTCATGCGGTCCGAGGCAAGTTTCTCGATGTTCGAGAACCGCCGCCGCGAAGCGCTCGGGCGCAGGCTCGAGGAGCTCGGCGAGAAAATCGAGAACGGATCAGCAAGCGAGAAAGACGCGCTCGACTTTGAGGACGCTGTGATCGAGACGGTCGTGCTCGTGCTCGACGGTGCGCCGCGCGACGTGGTCGCGGCGCTCGAGCCGGGCAGTCGATACCGCATTCTCGAGGCTTTCGCGAGGCTTCTGCCGCTGGACGCGCGCCAGGCGGTAGAGGCGACGAAGGCGGCGGCGCGCAAGACGAAGGCGGCGAGATCGTCGACTGGGGCGAATGGGCGCCGCGGCTTTCGCGGTTCTACGGCGGCACGCCGCTCGAGTGGCTCGAAGGCACGCCGTGCGCGATCGTGAGCGCGGCCGTCGCCATGCTCCCGCGGCTCGAAGCTGAGGAAACCATGCGCGCGGCGGTCGCGGCGGCATACGCGATGGCGTCACGCGACGACCGGGCGGTGATGTGGCGCCGATGGGAGCGCACCGCCGCCGGCACGGCAACCGGTCACGGGCGGGGCCCCGTCCGGGTCTATCAATCGGCGGATCAATACGCCGGCGAGCTCGGCGGCATCGGCATTGCCGTCACGCACGCTGCCGGCAAAGTAAGAGAGACCACTTAGATCGTGGCACGTACCCGAGCGCTTGGGCGCTCCGTTCTCGAGCTGGCGACCGACCCGGCGGCATTCTTCGGCGACCTCGATCGCGCCGAAGGCCGGGTCGGTCGCTTTGCGCGTACGGTATCGGACGCCGGCGGCCGGATGAAAACCGTTGGCAAGTCGATTCAAGGGGTCGGCCGCGACGTGCTCCCGTTGAGCGCGGGACTCCTTGCCGGCGGCGCGGCGGCGGTCACGATGTCGACGCAATTGAATGCGTCGATGGCAAACGTTGCGTCGCTCATTCCCGGCAACGTCGAACGCGTGCGGGAGCTCAAGACGGCCGTGCAGGACATGGCCGTGGCGACCGGGCAGAGCACAGCTGATCTGTCGGCCGGTCTCTACGATGTCGTGTCGGCGTTCGGCGACACCGCCGACACGACGAAAATTCTCGATATCAATGCGCGCGCCGCCGCCGCGGGGCTCGCGACGACGCAAGACGCGATCGGGCTCACAAGCGCGGTCACGAAGGCCTACGGCGATACGAGTGCCGACGCGGTGCAACGCACGGCCGATCTCGCCTTCCAGGCGGTCAAGTTAGGGCAAACGACGCTCCCTGAACTGGCGTCGTCAATCGGTCGCGTTACGCCGCTCACTGCCGAGCTCGGGGTCAAGCAGTCTGAGTTGTTCGGCGTGATGGCGACCGGGACCGGCGTGACCGGCACCGCGGCCGACGTGTCGACGCAGCTACGCGGCATCCTGCAAGCGCTGCTCGTGCCCACGGCGTCCATGACGTCGCTGTACGAAGCCATGGGCGTCGAGTCCGGCAAGGCGCTGATACAGCAACATGGCCTGCAGGGCGCGCTTGAGGCGGTCACGTTCGCCGCGTCGGCGAGCGGTATGCCGCTCCAGAGTTTTATTGGCAGCATCGAAGGGCAGACGCTTGCGTTGGCGCTCGCCGGGCCGCAGGCGGACACCTTCACGTCGAAGCTCGGCCAGATGTCCGACTCGTCGGGCGCGATGGTTCAGGCCTTCACAGAGCAAACGGAAGGGATCAACGCCGCCGGCTTCCAGTGGAATCAATTCATTCAGAAGCTCACCGTTGCCGCGCAGCGGATCGGCGATCAGCTCGTTCCGCACATTCTGCAACTCGCGGACGCGCTGAAGGCGCACGTCTTGCCAGCGGTTCGGCCGGTGCTTGAGTGGATCGCGAAACTGTCGCCGGAGACGAAAGCATGGGGCGTCGCGATCGCGGCCGTGATCGCGGTCGCCGCCCCGGCCGCCATCGCGATCGGGAGCATGGTGACCGCGATCG
>Ga0102947_1000291_pt1 | contig 18591 bp, 13 predicted proteins | sample SalPon2A_A_D2_MG_FD_78210 | JGI IMG/M metagenome (GOLD analysis project Ga0102947, IMG submission 78210) | Soil microbial communities from South San Francisco under conditions of wetland restoration - Salt Pond MetaG R2A_A_D2_MG | ecosystem: Environmental > Terrestrial > Soil > Wetlands | place... | reverse complement strand
CGCCCAGCAGGTGGTCGTCGGGCACGAAGCAGTTCTCCATCACCACCTCGGCGGTGTCCGAGGCGCGGATGCCCAGCTTGTTCTCCTTCTTGCCCGGCCGGAAGCCCTCCATGCCCTTCTCGAGCACGAAGGCGGAGATGTTGTGATGCCGCCGGCCGTCAGGGTCGTCGACCGCGAAGACGACGCAAGTATCGCCCACCGAGCCGTGGGTGGTGAAGGTCTTCGAGCCATTGAGGACGAAGCCGCCGTCCACCGGGTTGGCCCGGGTGCGGGTGCCGGAGGCGTCGGAGCCGGCGCCGGGCTCGGTCAGGGCCCAGGCCCCGATCTTCTCGCCCCGGGCCAGCGGCGGTACCCAACGGCGCTTCTGCTCCTCGTTGCCGAACTTGAAGATGTGGTTGGTGCACAGCGAGTTGTGGGCCGCCACCGACAGCGCCACCGACGGGTCGATGCGGCCGATCTCCTGGACCACCTGGACGTACTCGACGTAGCCCATGCCGGCGCCGCCGTACTCCTCCGGGAAGATGACGCCCAGAAAGCCCAGTTCGCCGAGCTTCTTGAACACTTCGGTGGGAAAGCGCTGGGCCTCGTCGATCTCTTCGACGATGGGGTCGATCTCGGCCAGGGCGAAGTCCCGGGCCGCTTCGGCAACGGCCTTCTGCTCGGCGGTGAGGGCGAAGTCGATGCCGGAAGCGGCGGTTTCGGCTTCAGGGGTGGCAACGGTCATGGGTGTCTCTTTCATTGGAGTGGTTCGGCCGCCGGCGGGTCGGCGGGAAACCGGCCCCGTTGGGGCTCATACGGACGGGCCGGCGAACCCTGATGCTACCGCGCCTCCGGAGGCACCCGCAACGCGAAGAGCCGGCCCGGTGCAGGTAAGGGGCAGCGGCAACTCCGCTGTCACGCATTTAGGCTTTATCGCACTCAAAGTATTGAACATAAAATCGACGGCCTACGGTGATCCTCGACAAGCGGGGATGGCGGAGGCTGTCGCCAACTCTGGATTCCTGGAGGATCTGATGATGATGAAGACAAACTTCTACCGCGGGGCCGTGATCGCCCTTCTCACCCTTCTGGCCCTTCCCGTCTTCGCCGCGTCGCCCCAACTCGGGCTCGATACGGGCCGCCCCGCCGCCGAGGCGGCGACGCCGGTGGCGACGCAGGCCCCGGTTCTCGCCACCAACCTGCCGTCCGCCCTGCCCTGGGAGACTCCCTGGAGCACGGTGCGCCTGGAGATCTACGCCGACGGAGACCAGATCCACGCCGAAGAGGTCGAGGCGCAGCTCGGGCCGGAGGCCGGCCACGCCGAGCTGATGGCCCAGTCGCCGGACGTCAAGCTGCACGTCCTGGACCTGGCCCGCGGCGCGGCCCTGGTCGAAGGGCGCGTGCTCATCGACGGTGTCGAACAGTCCCGCGGCCCCCTCCTCGACCTGGTGGTCGAGCCGAGCTCCTTGGAGCGCCCGTTCGCCAACCTGCGCTACTCCGTGGCCCCCGTCGTGGCCGACAACGAAGGCCCCAACTTCGTCGCCGCCGCCTCCTGCCCCGCGCGCGATTCCTGCTACGCCAGTTGCAGCAACCAGCGGCAGCTCTGCATCGAGGTCAACTGCGGTGGCGGCGGCCCGATTCCGCTGCAGGCACCGGCGGCCACCGAGGGTGAGGTGGGAGTGGCGACGGACGAAGCGCTGGTCTTCTGCGAGCCCTGCGAAAGCCAGTACCAGGCCTGCCGCTCCAACTGCGCGAGCATCGTCTGCGAGTGCATCGACCCGGCCGACCAGTACACCACCACCTCCACCACCCTGGTGGGCTACTGGGTCCTCGGCTACAACTGCTACGAGGACTACTTCAACCAGCCCTACGGCACCCTCTACCGCCAGACCCAGTACCAGTACCGCCAGGACACCATCCAGGTCACCGAGTACTGCGACGGCACCTCGTCGTCCCAGGTGATCTCCTCGTCCTACTTCACCACCACCTGCAACGACTGGGCGGGCACCTGCTCGTGGCCCTTCGGCTACGGCTTCAACGGCTGCTACTGACCGGCGGCGCCCATCGGCTCCCGGGGGCCCCGGCCCCCGGGGGCCGTTTCCTCACTCAACGAACCCCACCTTCCTCAACTCGCCGGCCGGCGCCGTTCCTCGGCCTCGGCCAGGAGCTGGCGGCCGCTGGAGGCGCCCAGGCGGTCGGCGCCGGCGGCGATCATGGCCAGCGCCGAGTCCAGGTCGCGGATGCCTCCGGAGGCCTTCACCCGGCAGCGACCGTCCACCACCTCGGACAGCAGCGCCACGTCCTCCACCGTCGCCCCGCCGGGGCCGAAGCCGGTGGAGGTCTTGACGAAGTCGGCGCCGCTGGCGGCGGTGAGCTCGGCGGCGCGGCGCTTCTCCTCGTCATCGAGCAGCGCCGTCTCGATGATCACCTTGAGCACCAGGTCGCCCCGCACCTGGCGCAGCGCCTCCACCCAGCCGTCCAGGTCGTCGGAGACCCGGGCGTCGTCGCCGCTCTTGAGCCAGGTGAGGTTCATCACCGTGTCGAGCTCGGAGGCGCCCTCGGAGACCGCCATCAGCGCCTCCGCCAGGCGCACCCGGGGATCGACGTAGCCCAGCGGGAAGGAGATGACGGTGGCGGCGGCGACGCCGCTGCCCTCCAGTTCCTCGGCCGCCAGGCCGACCCAGCAGGGCGGCACCATGGCGCAGGCGAACCCGGCCTGCTTCGCCTCGCCCACCAGGCGGCGGACGTCGTCTTCGCTGGCCTCGGGCTTCAACAGGGTGTGATCGACGTAGCTGGCCAGAGGGCGGGGGAGGTCGTCCAGGGAGAGGGTGTCGGTCATGGTCGGTGCCTTTGCGGGGAGTGGGTGGTGTCGCGGGACGTATATCGGGACGGCGGCCCTCAGCGGGCCGGGGTGGAGGCGGCGGGTGGGTGCTCCCACCAGGGGGCGCGGCCGTTGGCCCGGGCGAGGATGACGCCGCTGTAGTAGTGGCTCAGGATGTGGCGGTAATCGACGCCGCGGCCGGCCATGGCGAAGGAGCCGCTCTGGCACAGGCCGACGCCGTGGCCCCAGCCGGTGCCGCGGAAGGCGTAGCCGCCCCGCGCCGGGGTCATCTCGAAGCGGGTGTCGGGGAGGTCCAGGGTCCAGCGCACCGCCAGCCCTTTGACAACGACGCTGCGCTCGCCGCCGCCGTGGATGCGGATGGCGCCAACCCGGCCGGAGACGCCCCGGGAAAGAATCTCCAGGCCGCTGAAGCCGAGGCCCGGGTAGCGCTCCTCGACCTGGCGGGCAAGCTCGCCGTGGCTCTTGAAGCGCTGCCACGAAGCGCGGGAGTGGGGGGCGTCGGCCACCGTGCGCGCCGGGTCCACCTCCTGGACCAGGGCGAGGAGGCGGCGGCCGGGGACAGCGCCCGCCTCAGCGCCAAGGCCCCCGCTTTCGGCCCCGCTTCCTGCCCCGCCGCCGGTCCACCAGGCGCTCACCGGGTCGCCGGGCACCAGGGTGAGGTCGGTGGCGTGGAGGGCGTCGCCGCCGCGCCGGTAGGTGGCCAGGTCCGGCGGCAGCGCCAGGCTCAGCTCCCGGGCGCCGCCGTAGGCCTGGGCATGCAGCCGGCGTGAGGTGGCGGTCGCCTGGACGGAGCGGAACGACATCTCCTCCACCTCCACGACGCCGGTGAGGCGGGCGAGCTGGAGGAGCAGCATCTCCGCCTCCAGCTCCCCCACCGGGGCGTCGCCGCTGACGGCGGTGGCGGGTGCGCCACCGTAGACGCCGGTGGCGGCCAGGAGCACCGCCTGGCGCCGGTCCTCGGCGCTCCACGCCGGCGGCGGGTCGAGGCTGGCGGAGGCCAGCCCGGTGCCCGCCGCCAGCAGGCGCGGCGAGAGGGCGAGGTCGAAGAGGGCCGCCACCCGGCGGCGCACGGCGCTGGCGGTGAGGCGCTGCAGCCGGCCCCCGGCGGTGGCCGCCGCGGTGGCCAGGCCGGCGCGCCGGGCGAGGGCCACCAGGCGCCCGTCCAGGCTCGCCGCCGGGGTGGCGCCGGCCGGCGGCGGCAGCAGGCGCCGGGTCACCGCCAGGGGGAAGGGCGAGCCTTCCAGCGCCGCCCCTTCCAACACCGCGCCGCCGGCCTCGATGCACGGCACGCCGCGCAGGTAGTCGGCGGGCCCCTCGTCGGGGAAGACCACCGCCAGGTCTTCGGTGTGGCCGCCACAGGTGGCGCTGTAGCGGGCGTCCACCAGCTCCCCCTGGTGGACCAGCACCTGGCCGGCGGTCTCCGCCACGGCGCGGTCCGACAGCGGGTGCTCGGCGGAGCGCCCGCCGTAGACCTGGCAGCGCGGCGTGGCGCACAGGTCGTAGCCCTCGTCCCGGAAACCGCCGAGGTTGCGCAGGGTGAAGGTGCGGGCCGCCACCGCCTGAGCCTTGAGGGATTGCAGGCGGTCGTACTGCACCGGCCCCATCTCCGCCGGCACCACCCCCCGCAGGTAGTCCTCCAACAGCACCTGGTTGACCACGTTGAGGGTGCCCCGAGGATTCAGGAACACCAGCAGGTCGCCGCGGTAGCGCCGCCCCTTCCAGGTGAAGCCGCCATCGCCGGTGGCCAGGCGCAGCCAGCGGCCGGGATGGAGGGTGGCGCGGCCCCCGCCAGCCAATCGCAGCGCGGGGCGGGTCAGCTCCCCCTCGCGGACGATCCAGGCGCCGCTCGTGCCGGCGGCGGCGAGCCGGCGCTGGGCGGTCTCCGCCGTGGCACGGTCGGCGAAGCGGCCGGCGCGAACCCGGTAGAGGCCGACGCCGGCGTCGAAGTGGGCGTCCGCCGGCCAGCCCCAGCGCCGGGACAGCCGGTGCGCCAGCTCCTCCGCCTGGACGTCGTCGCGCAGCGCCGCCACCTGCAAGCGCAGCACTTCGCCCGAGCCCGCCGCCACGCCGGGGGTGACGACGGTGGGGCCGGCCACGGCCAACCGCCGCCCGCCGATCTCCAGGAAGCGGCCACCGGCGCAGCAGTCCAGATCGACCCGCTCCAGGTCGCTCTCCAGGCCGACGCGCAACAGGATCGGCCCGCGTCGGCGCACCGGCGGGCTGACCGGGCCCTGCTCGACGTCGGCCCGGGGCAAGGTGGCGGCGGGGGGCAGGCGGACCTCCGGCAGCGGCTCGTCCTCCGCCGCCGGTGCCGGCGCGGTCGGCGGCGGCACCGGGGCGGGGGTCGGCGCCGACGGGCCGGGGCGCAGGGTCGAGCAGGCGGCGGCCCAGGCGAGGCAGGCCGCCAGGAGCAGAAGGGCGGCGGCGCGTCTCACGCCGCCTCCGGCTCGCTGGGCGGCCCGGAGGGCGCAGCCGTGTCCCGGGCCAGGGCGGTGAGGGCGGCGTAGAAGGCGACGTGGACGACGCTGAGGACCGCGATCTGCACCAGGTAGGACAACGCCTGCAAGCCGCACCAGGCGACGAAGCTCGAATCCAGGACGCCGGCGCTGTACATCCCCATGGGGCTCATCCCGATGCTGACGACGAGGCTGCCCCCCATGAAGACGACGGCGAGGACCAGCAGGGCAGCCCAGCGCCGCCGCAATACCCGCCAGGCGCGCCGGGAGGCGCTCCGCACGGCGGCGAATCTCCCCTCCCCCTCACCGGGACCGCGCACCACCTCCACCAGGCCCACCAGGTACCAGAAAGCGAAGCCCAGGTAGAGCGCCATGGTGGGCAGCAGCGCGCCGCAGCCGACGGCCATGGCGACGGCCGGATCGACGGCCTCGCCCACCCAGGTGAGCACCACCATCACCAGGAGGACGAAGAACACCACCAGCAAGATCAGGACGAGGAAGTAGTTGACGAACCAGAAATAGGGCCACATGAAGCGCCCGCCCAGGTCGCTGAACTTGCGCCAGGAGTAGGCGCGGAACCGCTCCCACCCCACCCCCTCCTCCACCGGCGCCCGTTCCTCGCCATCGCGCAGGACGCCGAAGATGCCCCCGGCCAGCCAGCCGAAGGCGAGGACGGCGGCGACGCCCACCAGGGTGGAAGGGACCAGGGCGATGGCGGCCATGAGGATCAGCGTCCACGGGTCCTGCTGCACGAGCTCCATGAGCAGCAGGAAGAGCTCCTCGCCGATGAGCTCCGGCGGTAAGCCCACCAGGTTCTTGAGACTGGCGGCCCAGCCGCCGAAGAAGACGAGCGGCAGGAAGAGGGCGGCCACCGTCAACAGGCCGAGCACCCCTACCACCACCTGCTGGACCACCAACAGCGGCACGAGCTGCCAGTTGGCGCGCAGGTTGGCGATCCCGCGGCTCAAACAGTCGAAGGCGGAGAGGGGTGGGGTCACGGTTGGGGGCGGCGCGGGGTGGGCGGCGGCGTCCGGGTCCGGCCGGGGGGTCATGGGCGGCGGATCGGGGCTCAAGGCGAGATGCGGTGGCGGTGGGCGCCGACCTCGCTGCGGTAGTCCCCCACCGCCACCAGGGAGATCGGGTGGGCCATCTCGTGGAGGCGGCTGACCAGCATCGGCGGCACCCGGCTGGCGAGCTGTCCGAAGCCGCCGGCGGACGGCACCGCGGCGTCGGCGCCCCGGTCCAGGTTCTGGCCGCCCCGGCCGTTGCCGGCGGCGGCGTCGCCGTCCAGGCGGTAGTTGGTGGTGAACAGCGTCGGCAGCCGGCGGGTGTAGCGGTTGTTGATGATCAGGTAGAGGATGTCCTGCACCCAGGCGGTGGGCTTCTGCGCCCCCAGCTCGTCGAGCACCAGGACGTCGGCCTTGACCACCGGGTCGAGGATGGTGCGCTTGGATTCCGGCGAGCCCGGGTCGAAGGTGGACTGGATCTGGTGGATCAGCGAGGTGAAATCGACGAAGCGCCCGGCGACGCCGTAGCTCTCGATCAGCTCCAGCAGCACCGCCACGGCGAGATGGGTCTTGCCCACCCCGGGGGGGCCGAAGAAGATCAGGCCCGACTCCCGGAAGCCGCCGCCGGCCTGGACGAACTCCTCGCAGTAGCGCCGCGACACGGCCAGGCCCTGCTGGAGCTGGCGGCTGGCGCCACCGTCCGGGACGCTGGTCTTGAAGTTGGCCAGTCGGCATTTCCGGTAGCGCTGCGGGATCCCCGCCGTCTCCCGCAGCCGGTCCGCCAGCCCTTCCTGCCGGCAGGTGCACGGCCGGGCGGCGCCGGCGCCGGCGTCATCGACCAGCACCCAACCCCGGCCCTCGCACTCGGGGCAGGCGTCGGAAGCCGGCTCGGGGACGCCGTCGGCACGCTGGGAGCGCGCCGCGGCCAGGTTGTCGGCGAGGTCGCGGAGGAGAGGATCCCACATGGGACACAGTGTACCCGCTCCGGGCGGCAAGACACACGGTCCCCCGGCTCGGCGGGCAACAAACTCGGCGGGTAACAAAAAAGCGGCCCGGAGGCCGCTTCGGATGCTGCACGGGGCGCAAGACGCCGCTGCCGGCCCCTCAGCCGGTGCGCCGGGCCGGCATCTGCCGGCGGACGCGGACCAGGGCGTGGCGGCGGTCCACCGCCGACTCGCGGTCCAGGAGGTCGCGCCGGACGCGGTCCAGCAGCTCGTCCACCTGGAGTTGCATCGACTCCAACTGCTCCTTCATCTGCAGGATCACCTCGACGCCGGCCAGGTTGACTCCCATGTCCCGGGTCAGGGTGAGGATGGTCTCCAGACGGCGTATGGAACGCTCGTCGTAGAGGCGGGTGTTGCCCGCCGAGCGGGCCGGCGTGACCAGCCCCTCGCGCTCGTAGAGGCGCAGGGTCTGGGGGTGGATGTCGAACCGCTCGGCCACGGCGCTGATCATCAGGTACTTCTGTCCAGGCTTGCGCTGCGCCATGTGGAACTCCTTTGCGTCACGGTTGAGCGGGCGTTGATTTCAAACGACGGCGGATGACAAAACCGACAGCCCGGGACGGGAGGAAGGTAAGCCCCTCCGAGGGCTCCCCCCCGCCCCGGGCTCGGGATCACTTCTCGACGTCGACGTACTCGGCGTCGATCACCTCGTCGTCGTCACCGGCGGAGTCGGCGGAGTCGCCGCCGGCCTCCGGGCCCGCCTGGGCGCCCGGCTCGCCACCCGGGGCACCCGCCTGGGCGCCGTCGGTCTGGTACATCGCCTCGGCCAGCTTGTGGGCCGCCTGGTTGAGCTTCTCCACCGCCGCCTCCATGGCATCGGTGTCCTCACCCTCCAGCGCCTTCTTGGCGTCGGCCAGCGCCTCCTCCATCTGACCCTTGTCCTCGGCGGAGAGCTTTTCCTTGTTCTCCTCGTAGGTCTTCTCGGTCTGATAGGTGAGGGTGTCCAGGGTGTTGCGGGCCTCGACCTTCTTGCGCCGCTCCTTGTCCTCCTCGGCGTGGGACTCGGCGTCATCGACCATCTGATCGATCTCGCTCTCGGACAGGCCCGAGGAGGCCGAGATGGTGATCTTCTGCTCCGTGCCGGTGCCCTGGTCCTTGGCGGACACGTTGACGATGCCGTTGGCGTCGATGTCGAAGGTGACCTCGATCTGCGGCACGCCCCGGGGCGCCGGCGGGATGCCCACCAGGTGGAAGCGGCCAAGGGTACGGTTGCCCTGGGCCATCTCCCGCTCACCCTGGAGGACGTGGACCTCCACCGACGTCTGGTTGTCAGCAGCGGTGGAGAACGTCTCGCTCTTGCGGGTGGGGATGGTGGTGTTGCGCTCGATGAGCCGGGTGAAGACGCCACCCAGGGTCTCGATGCCCAGCGACAGCGGCGTCACGTCCAGCAGCAGCACGTCCTTGACGTCGCCCGCCAGGACGCCGCCCTGGACCGCGGCGCCGATGGCCACCACCTCGTCCGGGTTGACGCCCTTGTGGGGCTCCTTGCCGAACAACTCGGTGACCATCTTCTGGATCGCCGGCATGCGGGTCATGCCACCGACCAGCACCACGTCGTCCACCTCGCTGGGATCAACGCCGGCGTCCTTCAACGCCTGCTTGGTCGGCGCGATGGAACGCTTGATGATGGGCTCGATGAGTTGCTCCAGCTTGGCCCGGGTCAGGGTCACCGTGAGGTGCTTGGGGCCGGAGGCGTCGGCGGTGATGAACGGCAGGTTGATCTCCGACTGCTGGGCGCTGGACAGCTCGATCTTGGCCTTCTCGGCGGCCTCCTTCAGCCGCTGCATGGCCATCGGGTCCTGGGCCAGGTCGACGCCCTGGTCCTTCTTGAACTCCTCCAGCAGCCACTCGATGATCCGCTGATCGACGTTGTCGCCGCCCAGGTGGGTGTCACCGTTGGTCGCCTTCACCTCGACGACGCCTTCGCCCACCTCGAGGATCGAGATGTCGAAGGTACCGCCACCGAAATCGTACACCGCGATGGTCTGGTCGGTCTTCTTGTCCAGGCCGTAGGCCAGGGCCGCGGCGGTGGGCTCGTTGACCAGGCGCTCGACCTCCAGGCCGGCGATCTTGCCGGCGTCCTTGGTGGCCTGGCGCTGGGAATCGTTGAAGTAGGCGGGGACGGTGATGACCGCCTTCTCCACCTTTTCGCCCAGGTAGTCCTCGGCGGCCGACTTCAACTTCTGCAGGATCATGGCCGAGATCTCCGGCGGCGAGAACTTCTTGTCGTCGCTGGCGATGCGCACGTCGCCGTTGTCGGCCTTGAGAACTTCGTAGGGGACCATCTTCTGCTCCTCGGACACCTCGTCGTGACGGCGGCCCATGAAGCGCTTGATGGAGAAGATGGTGCGGTTGGGGTTGGTCACGGCCTGGCGCTTGGCCACCTGGCCGACGAGACGCTCCCCGTCTTTGGCGAAGGCCACCACCGACGGTGTCGTGCGGTTGCCCTCCGAGTTGGCGACGACCTTGGGCTCGCCGCCCTCCATGACGGCGACGACGCTGTTGGTCGTGCCCAGGTCGATTCCGATAATTTTGCTCAAAGCTTCTCTCCTCTTATTCAGTCATCTGCCCCCGGAGGCGGGCTCCGGAGGGGGTCTCTCGGTGAATTTCGTCGCAAAGCGTGGTGCGGGACCGCGTCGGTTGACGCAAGTGTATGGACCTTAGCGAGTAGCTGTCAAATCCCGCTCACATGGTATATGACAATTATAGACTCACATTTATTCCAGAGACCCGCCGCCCTGGCCCGAAAGGACCGGATGAGCTGCTCTGAACGGCGAAAACGCCCCGTCTGGCGGGGCTGAGGGTGGGGGGTGGGGGGTGGGGGGGGAGGTCAGTCGAGGAGCACCAGGGGCGGCACGGTGTCCAGCGGCTGGGCGCTCAGGTACTCGGGATCGAGAAGGAAGTTGCCGGTGATCGCCTCGGTGGCGATGGTGGCGGGCTCCGGGGCGCTGCCGTCGGCGGTCACCGGCCGCAGGACGTAGCTCTCCTCCCGGGCCTCGATCTCCAGCGGCCGGCCGGCCGGGTCGGTGAGATCGTGGCGGTGGAGCAGCGAGGCCCGGACCAGTCGGTCCAGGCTCTCCGGGAACCGCCCTTCGACCAGGAAGAAGGTCTTGGCGGCGCCGTCGATGGTGCGGTAGCCGGCCTGGCGCTGGGCCATCTCGTAGTGGGCCCGCTCGGCGTCCTGCCAGGGCAGGGGGAGGAGGACCCGGTTGGGCATGGTGGCCAGGACCAGCATCACGGCGGCGATGAGCAGGGCGGCCAGGGCCGCGGGCAGGAAGGCGGCGGCGTTGGCCGCCACCGGCGTGGCGGCGGGCTCCTCGGCGGCCTGGCGGCGGCGGGCGGGCGCGCGCTTCGCGGGTCGCGGGCGCGTCTCCGGCGTCTCCTCCGGCACCTCCCGCAGCGCCCCGTCCGGCGGCACGAAGACCGAGCCCTCCGCCAGCACCGGGCCCGGCTCGCGGGTTGGCTCCGGGGCCGGCTGACGCTGGGTGACCGGCAGCGGGACGACCTGCCCCAACACCCCGCCGTGGTCGGTGAACGACTCGGACTCGCTGGGGTCTTCCAGCGGCGGCTCGGTGAAGCCGGGCTCGCGAAGGTCCAGCCCTCCCAACTCGCCGTGGTCGGTATCAGCGCCGGCGCCGGAAGCGCGGCCGGGCTCGGCTCCGAAGTCGGTGTCGCCGAAAGCGCTCGACCAGTCGTCGTCGTCCCCGGGACCTGCCCCGACCTCGGACAGCGGCGTGAAGGAGCCGGCGAAGACGTCGTCGTCCTCCAGCTCGCCGCCCAGCCCACCTCCCAGCTCCCCCCCCAGGCCTCCTTCCAGACCAGAGCCGAAACCGCTGAAGTCCTCGTCCCCACCGTCCGCCGCCGGAGCCTCCCCGGGGAGCAGGGAGATCAGCAGTTCGCCGACGACGATGGGCTGGAACCCCTCCTCGTAGGCCACCTCGTCATTCGCGTAGAACTTGAATTCGCCGGCGGACCAGCCCATCAGCTCGGCCAGCAGGTCCTGGGTCTGGGAGCGCAGGCTGTTGAGGACGTCCTGGCGCGACAGGTAGCCCTCGTCCACCAGGTGGTCGATGAGCCGGCCCTGGGTGCCGCTCTGTGTCTCCACCGCCTCGGCGAACTCGTCCCGGGTCAACATCCGTTCGCGCACCAGGACCTCGCCGAGCCGGTCCTCCACCGTCTCCTGCAGCGAATCGGCGGCCACCACGTCGCCGGAGAGGAAGGAGACGGCGATGATGGTGTTCTCCCCCTGCACGGTGAGGATCCCGGTCTTGCTTTGCTGCGCCACCATCTGCAGGATGTCCGGGACCTTCAGCTCGTCGAGGGTGCCTTCGATGCTCACGTCACGCCTCCCGCCGGCCGAGCCAGACCCGGGTCACCAGGAACAGGCCGAGGAGGATCAACGCCACCCACGGCCCGGGCTGGGCCTGGGCGAACCCCAGGGGCAGGGCGAACCCGACGTCGGCGTGCCAGGCGACCAGGGCGAGGACAGCCACGAGCAGGGCGGCGCCGAAGGCCGCCGGGCCGCGGCCATTGACCGTGGCGGTCAGCCCCGGCACCAGGGCCCGGGCCCAGCGCCCGGGCCGCACCGGCGGCGTGGCGGGCACACCCTCCCCCTCGCGGACGCGCCGGCGCACGACGACGAACCCCAGGGCCGCCAGGAGCACGCCGAGGGACACCAGGAGCGACCAGGTCTGGCGCACCAGGGTCACCGTCCGGGCGGCCTCGCTGGCGTTGCCGGCCAGCACGTCGGCCAGCCGGCCCCGCACCTCACCGCGGCGGGCAAAACCGCCGTTGGCGTTGAGAATGCTCCCCTCCCCGGTCTCCGCCATCCAACCCTCCACCCCGGAGGTGCCGGCCAGCGCCTTGGCCTGCTCCAGCGCCTCGCCCCCCTCCTCGAAGAGGTACTCGACGGACAGCGTCTGGCTGAGGTTGAAATAGGCCAGCGCCTTGCCCGCATCCTCGGGGGCGACCTCGATGGCCTCCCGGAAGCGGCTCAGGGCGGTGCCGTAGTCCCCCTTGTAGAAGTAGTAGCTCCCCAGGTCGACCATCGCCGCCGCGTTCTCCGGCTCGGCCTCGAGGACGCGCAGGTAGAGGGTGCGGGCCCGCTCCCACTGGCCGATGCGGCGGTGGAGGTCGGCCAGCAGGTGGTCCACCGCCGGCTCGTCCGGCAGCAGCTCCTCGATCAGGGCGAGGTCGGTGAAAAGCGAGCCGTAGAGGTTGCCCTCGACCACCTGCTCCAGCGCCTGCACCGGCGGCGCCAGCTCGATGGCCTGGATCTGCCGCGCCTGAGACGTGGCCAAAGGCACCAGCCCGGCCACCAGCCAGACGAACACCAGCACCACCCGCTCACCGGTGTTGGCGTAGGCGAACAGGAGGACCGACCAGTAGAGCACCAGCCAGGCGAGGCCGGCGGGCAGGAGCAACGGCCAGAGCAGGAGCAGGGCGACCAGCGGCATGGCCAGCCAGGAGGGGATGCCCCGTCCGATGGCGGCGGCCAGCTCGGCCATCAGCCGGCGGCCGTGGACGATGAGCAGCAGTGCGACGAAGAAAACGCCGGCGATGAGCACCAGGTAGAGCAGCTTGACGATCCCGTCGCCGAAGCGCAGGCGGCGCTCCTGGGGGGTGAGCAGGATCCGCAGGTGTCCGCTGGCCCAGCTCGTCGCGGCGTGGAACGGGCGCCCGGCCTGGGCCTCCACCTCGGCACGGGCGAAGGCGTTCTCCGGCTGCCCCGGGGCCAGGCGCTCCGCCGCCGCCAGGGCGAGGCGCGCCTTGGCGACGTCGCCGGAAGCGGCCTGGGAGACCCCGGCGGCCAGCGCCGCGTCGGCGAGGTCCGGCAGGGTGTCCATGCCGAGCTGACGGCTGGTGACCAGGATCTCGTTGAGGATCTCGCCGGAGCGCTCGGCGTTGCCCTGGTTGAAGCTCGCCAGCCACTGGATCCACAGCTCCTGCAGATGGAGGAGCGACTGCTGGACCGAAGGGGTCAGCTCCACCCGGCCGTCCGCCCGGGCGGACGGAGCGGCGGTGAGGATGACGAGCGCCAGGACGACGACGACCACCCCCACCCACCTGCGCAGCGGGCGCGCCACCGCTACCCCTGCTTCTGCACGTAGCGCATGCGCAGCCGGTACAAGACGTCTTCCAGGATTCCCGACTCCTGGGCGGACAGGTTGCCGGAGGTCTTCTCGCGCAGGACGTCCAGCAGGTCGATGTGGAGGCGGGCGGCCTCCAGGTTCTCGTGGGACTGGCCATCGGGGGTCTGGGCGTCCCCCAGGTAGAGGGCCACCGGCTCGGCCAGCAGCGCCACCAGGTCGAGGAAGGCGGGGGCCGGGCCGGGGCCGGGGCCGGGGTCAGGGTCAGGGCCTGGACCGGGGATCTCCATCGGCGCGCCGCTGGGGCCCGCACCGGGCATCGCCCCCGGGGCCGGAGAGCCGGCGGCGGGGGCGTCGGCGGGAGCGCCCGGGGAGCCGGGGGTGACCACGCCGGAGCCCCCGGGGGTGGTCTCGGCCCCGCGGTCCGCGGCGGCCTCGCCGGCGTCTTTCTCGCCCACGTCCCGGTACTCTTCGCGCAGCTCCCCTTCGGCGGTGAACATCCGCTTGTCCGTCACCTTGAAGTCGGGTTCCTGGGGTGCGTTCTTGGAAGTGTCGTCGCTCACAGAATTCCTCTTCCCGGGAGTGTTGGTTCGCCTGTCAACATTACTGCATCGGATTCTTCGATAGACAGTGCGCTATGGTAACCAGCCATGGGCGACATCGGCAAGCTGATGGACCTGGTGGAGCGCCTGCGCGCCCCCGGCGGGTGCCCCTGGGACCGGGAGCAGGAGCTGGCGGATCTGCGCGCCTACCTGCTGGAGGAGGCCCACGAAGCGGCGGCGGCCCTCGACGGCGTGGTGGCCGTCGGCGATGCCCCGGAGGGCGGCGAAGGCGCGGCGGCGGGGGAACGGGCCTGGCGGGAGCTGGCCGGCGAGCTCGGCGACCTCCTGTTCCAGGTGGCCTTCGTGGTCCGCCTCGGCGAGGAGGCGGGGCGCCTCGACCGCCGGCGGGTGATCGACGAGGTCCACGCCAAAATGGTGGCCCGCCACCCCCACGTCTTCCCCCCGGCGGGGGGTGAGGCGGAGGAATTGGCGGACGCGGCGGCGGTGGCCCAGGCCTGGGAGCGCCGCAAGCTGGCCCGGGGCGAGGTGGAGAGCCTGCTGGCCGGCGTCCCCACCTCCCTGCCGGCGCTGCTGGCCGCCTACCGGCTGACTCAGAAGGCCGCCGGCGTCGGCTTCGACTGGCCCGACGCCACCACCGTGCTCGCCAAGATCGACGAGGAGCTGGCCGAGCTGAAGGAGGAGATCGCCGCCGGCGACACCGCGGGCACCGCCGAGGAGGTGGGCGACCTGCTGTTCACCGTCGCCAACCTGGCGCGCAAGCTGGGCCACGACCCGGAGGCGGCGCTGGCCGCCACCAACGCCAAGTTCCGGCGCCGCTTCGGGGCGGTGGAGGCCGGCCTCAAGGAACGCGGCCGGCCGCTGGAGTCGGCGGAGCTGGAGGAGATGGACGAGCTGTGGGAGGAGGCGAAGGGCCGGGAGCGGGGGTGAGCGCCCCTCCAGTGCCCGCCCCCACAGTGACCGCCGGCACGAGGCGCACCAGCCGGATGCCGTTGCCGTCCGCGAACAGGCGGTGGGGCTCGGCCCGCCAGCCCGGCCCGGCCGGGGGGATCCCGGCGGTGAGGAAGGCCACCCGCAACGACCAGGTCTCCACGCCATCGGGCCCCACGGGGGGCGGCCCGCCGCCGACGACGTCGAAGCGGTCGCCCAGGTAGGTGGAAACCAGCGGGCCGTAGAACGCCGGCTCCACCACCACCCGGGCGCCGGGGGTGGCGACCCGGCGCAGTTCCTCCGCCGCCGGCCTCCAGGGGGTGGCCCCGGCATCCGGGTCGAGGAGCTGGGAGACCGCCCCGAAGGCCCCCAGGGCGACCAGCGACGCCGCCACCACGACTCCCGCCAGCGCCAACCGCCGGCTCCGCCCCCCCTGCCTGCCCTGCCGCCACCGGCGCATCGCCTCCCCCACCCCGAGCACCGCCAGGAGCAGCACGAAGGGGAAGGAGATCGACAGGTAACGCTCGTCCAACGACGGGACCGCCATCGACGTCGCCAGCCCGAGGATCGGCGGCGCGAAAGCGAGGGTGAGGAGGAGGGGGGAGGTCGAGCTTCTCAGGGCCCGCACCGTGCCCAGAAGCAGGATCCCGGTGGCCGAGACCCCCAGGGTCAGGAGCAGCGGCAGGTGGGCCAGCGCCCACCCCCAGAGATCCCCCTTCGCCTGCACCGTGGCCGGCAGGGCGCTGTAGCCGACGGTGAAGCGGAGCACCGCCTGCGGCAGCTCGCTCCAGCCGCTGCCGCGGAACGACTGCCCCCCGGAGCGCAGCAACCGCACCAGCACCGGCAGCCACGGCACGAACATCAGCCCGGCGGCGGCCATGGCCGCCAGCAGCCGCCAGCGGGCCGGGCGGGCCGGGTCGTCCGGGCGCCGCCAGAGGCGCCACCCCACCAGCGCGGTGATGGCGGCCAAGGAGAGGGCGGCGAAGTAGTGGGTGTAGAGGGCGGCGGCGGCCACCGGGGCGAGGGCCGCCGCCAGCCAGGTCCGCTCGGGGCGCCGCTCCGCCTCCACCGCCAGGACGCCGGCGGCGAGCACCAGCAGCATGAGAAGCGGGTACATGCGCGCCTCCTGGGCGACGCGAACCGCGAACGGCGAGGCGGCGTAGGCCAGCCCGGCGGCCAGCCCGACACGGCGCCCGAACCAGCGCCCGGCGGCCCGGGTCAGCAGGGCGAGAACGGCGAGGTCGAGAGCGACGGAGAGGCCCCGCGCCGCCGCCAGGACGCCGGGCAGGGTGGCTTCCGGAACCGAGGCGCCGGAAACCAGGGCCAGCCATCCGCGCAGCAGCAGGTAGTAGAGGGGTGGGGTGTGGTTGTCGAACACCCGCCCGGTGGCGACCTCGACCCACGGGTGGGAGGCCACGTCCAGGCTGACCCACTCGTCGAGCCAGAGCCCTCGCTCGGTGAGGCCGGCCAGGCGCAGCGCCGCCCCGGCGGCGAGCAGAGCCAGCAGCCAGGGCCACGGGACGGCGCGAGCGGTGGCCCCCCGGCTCTCCTTCACGACGCCCCCAGGGCGCGCAGCGCCCACCCCACGGACACGGCGACCGAGGCGACGGTGAGCAGGGCGACGCCTCCCCCCACCAGCCAACGGCGGCGGCGGCCGGGGGGTGGCAGGAGGGGGTCCAGGGCCGCCGCCACGCCGGGCAACGCCGGCACCAGGAAGCGGGGCAGGACCTCGAACACCCAGGCGCTGGGCAGGAGCAGGTGGAAGAGCGCCTGGGACCCGACCCAGGCCCGCCAATCGCTGGCCGCCGGGGTGATCGGGCCGCCGGGCACCGCGTCACCCCGATCACCCCGGCGGCCGAGGAGGAAGACGGCCGTCACCACCAGGGCCAGCACGAAGACGACCTGCAGCCACTTGAGGGGGTCCTCCGCGGGCCGCGACAGGCCGGAGATCAGGTGGGTCAGGGGCAGGGCGAGGTCTTTGCGCAAGTAGGTGGCGAGTTGGGTGGGGGCGCCGCCGCCGGCCAGCAGCGACGCGGCGAGCCAGGCGGCCGGCAGGGCGGCGAAGGCGGCGGCGGCGAGGGCGGAGTCGGCGGCCGGAGCCCGGCGCCGGCGCAACCACCAGAGGGCGGCGAAGAGCACCGCCCCCACCGGCCGCACCAGGGTCGCCGCGCCGAAGGCGAGGCCGGCGGCGGCGGGGTGCCCGTTCCCGCCACGGCCGCCCCGCCAGGCCAGCAGGCCGGCCAGGGCGAGGGCGGTGAAGGGCCCCTCGGACATGGCGGTGGAGGTGAAGGCGACCCAGGACGGCGTGAGGACCGCGAACGCCGCCACCGCCGCCGGCGACAGGCCCAGGCGGTGCAGCAGCGCCGCCGCCAGCGCGGCCCCGAGGAGCGCCACGGCGAGGGCGGCCTGGTGGATCGGCAGGAGCCACGAGCCGGCCAGGATGAGGAGCGGGTAGCCGGGCGCCAGCCGCTGGGCCGCCCAGGCCGGCGGAGCGCTCACCGCCGCGTGGGCCGCCGCCAGGCCGGGTGGCTCGACCCCCGCGGCCCGGGCCATGTCCACGGCCACCTGCTGGTACTCGCGGCCGTCGTGGAGTCGGGCGACGTCGGCGAGGCCGCCCTCACCCGGCGGTGCGAGGAGGACGGTGGCCACGAGCACCGCCAGGCGCACCGCCAAGGCGAAGGCGGCCAGCAGCAGCGTCCAGCGCCAGCTCGCGGTGGCGCGGCCGGATGAAGCGCCGAGGCGTGGCGTGCCCGCAGATCGCGGGGACGGCTGCGGGGACGGCTGCGATGCGGCCACCGGCCTACTCCGCGGGTGGCCCGCCCCGCTCCTCCCACTCCGCTTCGATCAGCGGCCGCAGGTGGGGGGCGACGTTGTCGGCGGCGACGGCCTGGCCCTCGGCGGTGGGGTGGATGCCGTCGGCCTGGTTGAGCTCCGGCACGCCGCCGACCCCGTCGAGCAGGAACGGCACCAGGGCGAGGTCCAGTTCGTCGGCGAGGCGGGGGAACAGTTCCTGGAAGCGGCCGGCGTAGTCGGGGCCGTAGTTGGGTGGGATGCGCATGCCGATCAGGAGCACCCGGGCGTCGGCCTGGCGGGCCCCGGCGACGATCCGGCGCAGGTTCGCCTCCGTCATCTCCAGATCCAGCCCGCGCAGCCCGTCGTTGGGCCCCAGCTCCACCACCACCACGTCGGGCTGCGCCGACAGCAGCCAATCGAGCCGCGACAGCCCGCCGGCGCTGGTATCACCGCTGACCCCGGCGTTCAGCGCCCGGAACGGCAGCCCCTCCTCGGCGAACCGCTCCGCCAGCAGCGCCGGAAACGCCTTCGACTCCTCCAGCCCGTAGCCGGCGGTCAGGCTGTCGCCGAGGAAGGCGACGGTGGGCAGCTCGCCCTCGGAGGCGGCGGCGTCCCCGGTGACCGCGTCATTTCCTGAACCCCCGGCCGCCTCCTCCCCGGAAGATCTCTCCCCCTCCCCCGCCGTCTCCTCGCTCCCCCCACACGCCCCCAAAGAGCCGCACAACACCAGCAGCAGCAGTGCGCCCAGTGCCAGCCGGAGGGCTGGCGCCGACCGCCGGAGGGTTGAGACAAGGAAGCGATTCATCACGGTCGCCGAGTATACGGTCCCCCCCCCTCCCATCAGCAAAAAGGAGAAAAGGCTCCCGACTCTCCCCAGGCCCACCCCCGCCTCCTTCCCCCCTATGCCCACCCCTGCCCCCTTCACCCTTCT
>Ga0102947_1000290_pt1 | contig 18684 bp, 20 predicted proteins | sample SalPon2A_A_D2_MG_FD_78210 | JGI IMG/M metagenome (GOLD analysis project Ga0102947, IMG submission 78210) | Soil microbial communities from South San Francisco under conditions of wetland restoration - Salt Pond MetaG R2A_A_D2_MG | ecosystem: Environmental > Terrestrial > Soil > Wetlands | place... | reverse complement strand
GCCGAAGGAGCCTTCACCGGCGACGTGTCGGCGCCGCAGCTCGCCGACCTCGGCTGCACCTGGGTGCTCGCCGGCCACAGCGAGCGGCGCCACGACCACGGCGAGGACGACGCCCGGGTGGCGGCCAAGATCGCTGCGGCGGTGCGCCACGGGCTGAAGGTCATGTTCTGCCTCGGGGAGACCGGCGACGAGCGCCAGGCCGAGCGCACCCTGGAGGTCCTCGACCGCCAACTCGACGCCGCCCTGGCCGAGCTGCCAGCGGAGCCCGGCGCCTTCGCCGTCGCCTACGAGCCGGTGTGGGCCATCGGCACCGGCATGACCGCCACCCCGGAGACCGCCCAGCAGGCCCACGCCCACCTGCGCGCCCGCATCGCCGCCGAGCGCGGCGACGAGGTGGCCCGGGCGGTGCGCATCCTCTACGGCGGCTCGGTCAAGCCGGCCAACGCCGGCGAGCTGATCGCCCAGCCGGACCTCGACGGCTTCCTGGTGGGTGGGGCCAGTCTTGACGCCGACAGTTTTCTTGCTATCATTGGAGCTTGCGCCTGACGGGCGCTTGCAGCCGGCGGGCCGCGACACCACGCCACTGAGCGACCAGTAAGCAATCACTGAGCAACCGGTGACCCGCGGCCACCGTCAGGCCCCCGGGGACCGACAGAAGGCTCTCCCGACCGAGCCGCCCCGACCGAACCGTCCCGAAACAGCCGGAGTCATCAGCCGTGATCTATCTTCTCTACAGCCTGCACATCCTGGTGTGCCTCTTCCTCATCCTGGTGGTCCTGCTACAGCAGGGCAAGGGTGCCGACCTCTCCGTCTTCGGCGGCGGTAGCACCCAGACCGCCTTCGGCGCCCGCGGCGCGGCCACGGTGCTGCACAAGCTCACCGTCGCCAGCTTCATCGCCTTCATCATCACCACCGTCGGCATCGCCGCCTTCCAGGGCGGGGTCGAGGGCGGCTCGGTGATCGACGACAGCGTGGAACTGCCGGTGGCCGAGGAGCCGGCCACCCCCGGGGACGCCACCGAGGGTGACGCGACCGAGGGCGACGCGACCGCGGGTGATGACGCCGCGGCTGGAGACGCCGCCGGCGAGGACGAGGGCGGCGACGCCCAGTAGACCGTTCGCAGCACCCCCGGACCGGCCCCGCCCCGCGGGAGCCCGGCGGCCGGGGTGAAGACACCGCGGGCGGGTAGCCATCCTCATGCCCCGCCCCGGCAGTGATCTGGGACTGCTGGCCTCTGTGCTAGAGTTCCCGACGCGCCGAAGTGGCGGAATTGGTAGACGCGCACGGTTGAGGGCCGTGTGGGGCGACCCATGCCGGTTCGAGTCCGGCCTTCGGCACCATTCCCTTCCCTCCCGATCCTTCCCCGGATCGCCTTGGCCGCACCCCCCGCGGCAGGCGACCTCAGCGGCAACACCCCACTGCCAGATGGCTTGACCCCAGCGGCGCCGAGCGGCGTGACGCTACACCTGCATCCCCGTCTCCTCCGGCCTTGGGCTCGGCGTTGGTGGCCCACGGGCCGGCTCGACCCCGCCGCCTCGGGGATTCCCCCAGGCGGTCCCGGTGGGCCTCCGGTTTCGGCACCCTTCCGTTTTTCCCTGCTTTGATCAGGGTTTACAGATGCATGACAGGCGATAACGGGGGATTTTCGCCCCCACTTCGATTTGCCAACCCTCATTTGCGATGGCATCATCTGCGCGAAAACCAACCCTAGCCCGCATTTCTCACCAACTTCGTCGCGAGAGGTCGAAGATGCCTGTGGCTGTAAGGCGCAAGTCGAGTCGGCCCCGCAGGCGTGCTGTAAGTACGTCGAGGACGCCGACCGGCTTGCAACGCAGCAGACGCAGGCATCTTCGACCTCGTAGCAGAAGGCTGGTGAGAAATGAGGGCTAGATTGTGATGTGGTGCTGATGGCTCAATGGGCCGTCGGCACCCTATGAAGCCATGGAACGTGACCATGGAGAAGCGAGATGTAGGAAGTAGCACCGTCGAGGCGGGGGCGTCCCGGCGGTGGCAGAAAGGAGTGGAAGCATCATGCTTGAGCAAGGAACCGTCAAGTGGTTCAACAACGCGAAGGGTTACGGCTTCATCCAGCCTCTGGGCGGCGGTGAAGACGTCTTTGTCCATCACACCTCGATCGTCATGGACGGTTTCCGCACTCTCAATGAGGGCGAGAAGGTCTCCTTCGAGATGATTCAGGGACCGAAGGGGCACCAGGCCCGCAACGTCAACAGGCAGCAGTAACCCCCGAAGCTCCAGCCTGAATTCGGCATGGGCGCCGATCCCCCCGCTTCGACCCGCATCGGGTTGGAGCCGGGGGGATCTTTGCGTTCAGGGCGCCGCGCCCCGCTTCCGGGCGGTAAGCTGGGGGCATGGACGAGGCGGAAAGGGACGAGCTGAAGAGTGGGAAAGGGGCGAGGGGCGGCGAGGCCGGCGAGGCGCGCCAGCGCGGCACCGTGAAGTGGTTCGACGAGGTGCGCGGCTTCGGCTTCATCGGCCGGGAGGGGGCGGTGGACGTCTTCGTCCACGCTTCCGCCCTGGGAGAGCTGGACGAAGGGGAGGAGGGGGCGGGGCCAGCGTTGCGCCCCGGCGAGGCCGTGACCTTCCGGGTGGCGGAGGGGGCCCGGGGGCTACAGGCCCGGGAGGTGCGGCGGAGCGGGGCCCCGCCGCACGAGGGTTGATCCGGGGTCAGGCCGGGGTTTAGCCGCGGTGAAGCGGCGCGGTGGGCCGGTCAGCCGTCATCGACGACCGTCACCGACTCGATCACCACCGGCTCGGTGGGCACGTTCTGGTGACCGCCCTTGTTGCCGGTGGGCACCTTGGTGATGGCGTCCACCACGTCCATGCCATCGACCACCTCGGCGAAGACGGCGTAGCCCCAGCCTTGGGGGTTCTTGCCGGTGTGGTCGAGGAACGTGTTGTCCACGGTGTTGATGAAGAACTGGGCGGTGGCACTGTTGGGGTCACCGGTGCGCGCCATGGCCAGGGTGCCGCGGCTGTTCTTCATGCCGTTGTCGGCCTCGTTCTGGATCGGGCTGCCGGTGTCCTTCTGGGACATGTCGGGCGTGAAGCCGCCACCCTGGACCATGAAGCCGGGGATGACGCGGTGGAAGATGGTGCCGTCGTAGTGGCCGCTCTTGACGTAGGACAGGAAGTTCTCCACCGTCTTCGGCGCCTCCTCCTGGTAGAGCTCGATGGTCAGGGTGCCTTTGGAGGTCTTCATCTCGATGCGGGGGCGGCTCATGTCGTCGGTCCTCTCTGTGGTGGATTCGTCTGCGATGGGGGGATCGGTCTCGCCCTGGGCCAGGCCGTTGGCGGCGGGCAGCAGGGCGAGGGTCAAGGCTCCCAGGAGGAGCGCACGGAAGGGGGTGGTGCGGGTCTTTCGGTTCAGCGTCATCGGGGTTTCCTTTAGCGGTTTCAGCCGGCCTCGATCTCACCCGTGAGCGGCCCGCCGCAAGCTTCGCACGGGCACAGCCGGCGCAGGAACTCGTAGCGGTAGATGCCGGTGGAGTGACGGTCCGACCAGACGATGGAGATGGCGTAGTTGCCCACCGGGGTGATCGATTCCGCGGTCACCGGTGAGGCCGGGGGCTTGAACTCCAGGGTCACCCCGGCGTGGCCCTGGCAGCCGGCGCAGGGGCACCAGCCACGCACGTAGTCGTAGGGCAGCTCGGCGCTGTGGCCGTCGCTCCAGGTCAGCCGCAGACTGCCCTCCTCGGGCAGGCGGCGCACTTCCGTCAGGGTGATGGGTCGGTTCGGGGAAGACATGGTGGGACGGCGATGCTAGCACGGGGGGCGCCGCCGCAGCGCCGCCGGGGCCGGCTCCTCAGCCGGCCCGGGAGAGCAACGGGTGGACCCGGTTCCGGCCGCTCCCCTTGGCCTGGTAGAGGGACCGGTCGGCGGCGGCGATGAGGTCGCGCTGGGTGGCCACCGTCAACCCCTCCTCGCGCAGCCGGTCGAGGCTGGCCAGGCCGATGGAGATGGTCACCGAGGCGTCCCCGTCGGCCTCGGCGCCGCCGTTGGTCTGCAGCGCGTCACGGGCAACCTCCAGGCGCACCTCCTGCACCGCCCGGCGCACTTTCTCGGCCACCTTCTGGGCACCTCGGAGGTCGGTCTCCGGGAGGATGAGGAGGAACTCCTCGCCGCCGTAGCGGCCCACCATGTCGGTGGCCCGTAAGCTGTTCTCGATGGCCGCGGAGATGCGCTTCAGCAGCGAGTCCCCGGCCAGGTGGCCGAAGTGGTCGTTGATCTCCTTGAAATGGTCGAGGTCCGCCAGGCCGACGGTCAGCGGCCGCTCGTAGCGCTGGGCGCGCTGCAGCTCCATCTCCAGCTTCTCCAGGATCGCCTCCCGGCGCAGCAGGCCGGTGAGCCCCTCGAAGGTGGCGGAGTCGAAGAGCCGGGCGTTCTCGAAGACGGTGGCGACGTGGTGCGACAGGAGGTCGAGGAGCTCGATCTCCTCGCTACGGTAGGCGCGGTCGTTGCCCCGCGGGCCGAGGGTCATCAGCCCGACCAGGCGCTCCTGGCTCATCAGCGGGATGAGCAGTGAGACGCCCACCAGTTCCAGGCGTTGGAGCAGCGGGCTCGCCCCCTCGTCCACCGCTTCGTTGGCGCGGAAGGTGGCGATGCTGGTGGGCCGGCGCAGGCGGCGCAGCCCCACCGCCGCCGGGTCACGCATCGGCAGCAGCAGGTTGCCGTCCAGCTCCCCCTCGTGGACCGGGCGGCGGTCGGCGAGCAGGCGCAGCACCTCGGTGGAAGGCTCGGCGATGAAGAGCGACGCCGAACGGGCGCCGAAGATGCTGACGATGCGGCTCACCAGGTGCTCGCCCATCAGCGGCAGCTTGCCGAGGGAGGGAAGCTCGGAGGCCAGGGCCACCAGGTGGGCCCGCAGCGCCGTGCGCTCCGGGAACAGCTTGCGGTCGACCCAGCGCTGGATGAGGCGCATCAACGGCACTAGGAGCAACCCCAGGACCAGGGTGGCGCCGGCGATCACCCAGACGCTGGCGTCCTGGTCGGTGAGGTTGGAGACCACCACGCCGCCGGCACCGATGAGGGCGTAGAAGACGAGGCCCAGGGCGACGGTCATCAGCCCGTAGAGGACGCTGCGCCGCAGGGTGAGCTCGATGTCGAACAGCTCGTAGCGCAGGATGGCGACGAAGACCGCCACCGGATAGCAGAGCAACGACAGCGACTCCACGGTCTGCAGCCAGGTCAGGCTGTAGATCGCCTCGGGCTCGAGGACCGAGGTGAACAGCGTCACCGCCAACCAGGGGACGACGCCGGCCAGCACCAGGCCGGCCTGCTGCCGGCGCAGCCGCTGCTCGTGGCGGAAGGTGGGGATGGCCAGCAGGACGGCCACGCCCAGCGCCCACAGCGGCAGCGCCCAGCGCAGCAGGAGGTTCTCGATCTGGGAGGCGGACCAGGGGAAGACGTCCAGGCCGCGGATGTCCTCGAGGAGGAAGGTAGCCGCCACCGTGATCCCCAGACCGACGCCGACGACGTAGAACATGGGCACCACCCAGCGCCGGCGCCGGAGCCAGGCCGGCCGGTCCGGGATGAGGGCCGCCAGGTGGAGCTCGACGCCGATCTCGAAGCCGGTGAGCACGTAGTAGGCGGTGAGCGCCACGATCACCAGGTTGTACTCGCCGATGGAGCCGATGGGCAACACCAGCTCCACCACCACCGCCAGGGAGAAGAGGAAGAGGAGCCGCGTCCTGAGGTCCGGGCCGCGGTGCAGCAGGGCAAGGAGCATCAGCGACAGGTAGCCGATGAAGGCGAGGACGTTCAACGCCACCTGGGTCGCCGGGAACGGGGCGCCGGGGGTGAGCTGGAGCGTCAGCTCGCCGCCGTCGCGGCGCACCACCACCTCCACGGTGCGGTCGGGGGCGAAGTTCACCGCCGCCTTGTCCCAGTCCCCCGCCACCCGGGTGCGCAGGCCGTCCATCCTCACCACCTCGTCGCCGACCTCGATGCCGGCCCTCTCCGCGGCTCCCCCGGCCGCGACCTCGAAGACGCGGATCGCCTGGTCGCCCTGCTCAATGCTGACGCCAACCCGCCGGCCTTGGCTCTTGGCGAGGTTGACGATCTGGAAGACGAGGAGGCCCCCGACGAGCAGCGAGATCAGGACTGCGGCCAGTCGGCGGAAGGTTCGGCCGTTCAAGACAGATCCTCAAGGGCGGCACCCGGGAGTCCTCGCCGGGTGTCGAAGTTACAAACAAAAGGGCGGAAGCGGTGCAAGTATACGCTGAACGGGGAACAATGGTTGCGGAGGCTCCCGGCCACCGGGGTCCGAGGGGGGCTCACCGGGACGTGTCGTCCCGCCCGCGGGACGTTTCAAGGCGGGTCGATGGTGCCCTGGGGCGTCCATGGGCCGCAGCGCCCGATGCGCCACGCCGCCTTGGCGCTGCCGACGACGGCGCCGTGCTTGCGGATCGACGCCTCGCCGTAGTGGCTGCACGTCGGCTGGAAGCGGCAGCGCACGCCCATCTCCGGCATCGCCTTGGAGAGGGTGGCCTGGTAGAGGTCGATGCCGGCCAGCAGCACCCGGGCGGAGACCTGGTTCGGCGGCGCCTGGAACTGGTCGGCGGCGAAAAGCGCCAGCAGGATGAGGCCGACGAGGCAGCCGCGGGAGGGGCGGCGCCGTCGGGGCGCAGCGGGGGCCTCGGTGTCCGCGGGGATGGCGGCGGGGGCGTCCGCGGGCGCGGTGCCCGTCGCGGGGGTCGGCGTCGCAGGGGTGGGCGTCACGGCGGTGTTCGTCGTGGGGGGTGCCGCGGTGCCGGCGTCGGGGTTGGGGTGGTCTCTCACGCCCCGGTGTATAGCAGATACAGCCAGTTGAGGGCGACGGCGGCCAGCAGGGCGAAGCGGGCGGCGGGGCTCCACTGCTTGTCCAGGCGGTCGAGGCCCGGCGGCTCGAAGCCGACCAGGGCCAGGCCGCCGGCCAGCAGCCCGCCGACGATGAGAAAAACCCACGCCGCCGCCGCCAGGGGCGAGACCGCGAAGGCGGCGGCGGGGTCGAAGCCCCCCAGGGCCAGCGCCGCCCGGGTGGTGCCGCACCCCGGGCAGGGGATGCCGGTCAAGCCCTTGAGGGGGCAGGCGGGGAGGAAGCCGGCGAAGCGCGGGGCCAGGGGTGACAGCGCCACCATGGCCGCCGCCACGCCGCCCCATAGCAGGCCGAGCTGACGCCCGGGCGACGTCGGCGTGCCGCCGTGCCGCCCGAGGCTGAACGCCATCGCCACCGACCCTCCCGGTCCGGGCCTAGCTGCCGCCGATGGCTGCGGCGATGGCGGCCCCGAAGGCCACCGCCAGGCCGATGCCGAGGCAACAGCAGACGACGAACGGGATGAGCACCGCCGCCACCGCCTTGCCCTGGGACGTGCGGTGGATCGACGACAGGCCGATCATCTGCAGCGCCACGGACCAGACGAAGGTGATCAACCCGCCGACCACCGGGATGAGTTGGGCGAGCTGAGCGACGTAGGAGTAAGAGGCCGACCGGAAGGTGCCTTCGAACCCCGCCGTCGAGTCCCGCAGTCCGCCCAGCAGGCTCAGGGTGAGGTGGACGATGCCACTCCAGATGAACAGGCCGATGATGCCGAGGATCGGCGCGAAGACGAGGGTGGCGATCAGCCCGCCCGCCCCCGCCGGGCCGCTGAACATGGCGGCGAACTCCGCCGCCTCGGGCCCGAGCTCCTCCAACTGACTGGCGTAGTCCGGCGGCCCGACCAGCAACTGCCAGAAGGCGGCGAACATGGCGCCCACCAGGATCAGGATGACGGCGAACAGAAGCGGCGACGCGTAGTCACCCTTCTCCCGGGCGTCGGCGAAGGCCGCTCCCGGCGAGGTGATCAGGCGCTTCGCCGTCTCCAGCAGCGAGCCGGCGTCCTTGCTCTGTTCCCAGGCCAGGCCGGGGCGATGATGGGAGGGGGGGCCACCGGCCGGCGGCCCCCCTGGCGGCGGTGCCGCCGGGGGTTGACCGTAGGTGTCGCCGGGGGGCGGGGGAGGGGTCGAGGGATCGTTCATCGCCGGCTCCTCAGAACTTTTCCACGAACGGGGTGATGCCCGGAACCTGGAAGCGCTCGCCGTTGACGCCCTTCATGATGCAGAGCACGTGGACGACCAGGATGACGACCCAGAAGACGGTCTGCAGGATGCAGCCGCTGCAACCGAGGTCGATGAAGGCGATGGCGCTGCCGATGATGGTCAGGATGATGACGCCGATGATCTCCGCCACCATCAGCACCAGGCCGTGCTTGGCGTGCCACTGGACCTCTTTGTCGTTCTTCTCCGTGAGGAGCGGGATCAGGGCCAGCAGCCAGAGGTAGGAGAGGACGACCATCAGCCCGCGGTTGGGGCTCGCGCTGCCGCCGGCGGGGGGAGGACCGCCCGCGGAGCCACCACCCGGGGGCGCACCGCTGGGGGGCGGTGGCGGCGGCGGGGCGCCGGGAGAGTCTCCCGACGGCGGCCCACCGGGAGGCGGGGGTGGGGTATCAGACGGCGGGCCCGGAGGCTGGTGGGAGTCAGTCATGGCGGGATGCTCCTTTCCGCAAAAGGTAGGAACTACAGGGGATTTCTAACAAGTTGGGCCTTCATTGTAGCGGAAGGCCGGGACGAGCTACAAGGAGGATTTTCGAACGGGCTCCGGGCGCAGGGCCTCCTCCGCGACCTCGCCCAGCCCCAGATCGGCGAGTTGGGCGGCGACTTCGTTACCGTGGTCGGCGCGCACCGCCAGGGTGACGGTGACGCCGTCCTCGCCGTAGTTCTCACCGGCGAGCTCCACCGCCGGGGGCCGCACCAGGCGCATCACCGCCCCCAACAGGTCGTAGCTCACCTCCAGCTCGACGTTCAGCACCGGCACCCGGCGGACGACGTCCACGGCCTCGGCGGCGGCCCGGGCGGCGCCGCCGTAGGCGCGCACCAGGCCGCCCTTGCCCAGGTTGGTGCCGCCGTACCAGCGCACCACCACCGCCGCCACGTCCTCCAGGTCGCGCCCGCGCAGCACCTCCAGGATCGGTGGGCCGGCGGTGCCCCCGGGTTCGCCGTCGTCGGAGGAGCGCTCGGTCAGGGGGGCGCCGGGGCCGCCGTCGCGGCGCCCGACCCGCCAGGCGGAGCAGTGGTGGGTGGCGTCCGGGTGCGCGTCCCGCAGGCGCCGCAGAAACGCCCGCGCCGCCGCCTCGTCCGCCGCCGGCGCGATGCCGGCGAGGAAGCGCGAGCCCTTCTCCTCCAACTCGCCCCAGGCCTCGTCCCGGGCGGTGAGGTAGCCCAGCGGCGGGTCAGGCACGTTTAGAGTCGGGCACGTTGAGAGTCAGTCACGTTCAGACACCGTCAGGCCGGGGGAGGGGCGCCCGGCCGGTCACTCCCCCGGGACCCCGGCCGCGGTGGCGCGGGGGGTGGCCAGCGAGCGGCTGCCGACGTCCTCGCCGGCCGCCACCTGGTCCAGGACCCGGCGGTAGATCTCCCGGTAGCGCTCCACCTGGCGTTGTTCGGAGAAGTGCTCCACGGCGCGCCGCCGGGCGCCGTCGGCCAGGCGGCGGTGCTCGGCGGCGTCGCTCAGGATGCGGATCGCCGAGGTGGCCATCGCCTCGACATCGCCCACCGGGTGGAGGTAGCCGGTCTCGCCGTCTTGCATCACCTCCGGCACGCCGCCGACGGCGGTGGCCACCACCGGCACGCCGCTGGCCATGGCCTCGAGGATCGCCAGGCCGAAGGACTCGGTCTCGGACGTGAAGAGGAAGAGATCCGAGCCCACCAGCACCTGCTCGACCATGGGGATGGTGCCGACGAAGGTCACCGCGTCGCAGAAGCCGTGGTCGCGGCAGTACTGCTCGGCGATGGGGCGGTCCGGCCCGTCGCCCACCATCAACAGCCGGGTGTCCGGGACCTGCTGGTGCAGGCGGTAGAAGATGGCCAGGACGTCGCGCACCCGCTTGAGCGGGCGGAAGTTGGAGACGTGGACCACCACCCGCTCGCCGGGCTGGGCCCAGCGGCAGGCGCCGCTCTCGCCGGCGGCGACGGCGGGCCCGGCCGGGTCGAAGCGCCGGGGGTCGATGAAGTTGGGCACCACGTCGATGGGAACATCGACGCCCAGCCCCGCCAGCCCGAGCTGGTCGATGGTGGTCTGGCGCAGGTAGTCCGACGGCGTGGTCACGGCGTCGGACTGGAGGACGCCGAAGCGGGTGGTCTCCAGGTAGCTCGGGTCGATCCCCACCAGGGTGACGTCGGTGCCGTGGAGGGTGGTGACCACCGGCAGCGGCTGGGGCGCCAGGATCTGCCGCGCCAGCACCGCCGACACGGCGTTGGGCACGGCGTAGTGGACGTGCATCAGGTCCAGCCCCTCGTGCCGCGCCACCTCCACCATCTTGGTCGCCAGGGCAAGGGAGTAGGGGGGGTATTCAAACAGCGGGTAGCGCGGCACCACCACCTCGTGGAACGACAGCCGAGGGTTGCGGATCGACAGCCGGGAGGGCATGGCGTAGCTGATGACGTGGACCTCGTCGCCCTCCACCCCCGCCGCCGGGTCGCCCTCGGCCAGCGCCATGGCCAGTTCGCTGGCGACGACGCCGGAGCCGCCGAAGGTGGGGTAACAACTGATGCCGATCTTCATCTCTTGACCTCGCGTCCGCTCACCATGGGTGGGATTGGCTCTGCAGGGGCGCCGGGGCCCCTCCCTTCCCTAACGTATACGGGGCGGGAAAACTTCGGTTCTCGCGGAAACGCTGTCAGCGCACGCCGCCGGGCAGCACGTCCAGCGGGTCGCCCACCGCCAGCGGCAGCTTGCTGCCGAAGGGCTCGCCCAGGGCGGCGCCGATGAGCAGGCCGAAGTGGCGCATGCGGCCCTCCATGGCGAGGCTGAACTCCGGCGTCGCCACCTTGGTGATGGGCTCGTCCCGGGGCGGCTCGTCACCGCCCTCCTCGCCCCAGTCGCCGGGCACCTGGAGTTGGGAGCCGTAGCAGGCCAGGGCGTGCTTCTTCGCCTCCCAGGCGTCGCCGACGTCGACCACGAAGGTCGGGTCGAAGCTGTTGTGCTGCATGTAGTAGAAGACAGCCCCGGGGCGGTGGGGGGCGAGGCCGGCGGCGTCGCCGGGGAGGGTGCGGCCGGTCAGCCCGGCGTAGAAGGCGGCGGCCTCCAGCAGGTTGTGGGCGCGGCGGTGGTCGGGGTGGCGGTCGCGGGGGGGCGGCCCCAGGATGACCTCCGGCCGGCGGCGGCGGATGACCTCGATCAGGGCGTCCTCCTCGGCCCGGCCGGTGCGCAGGTGGCCGTCGCCGCAGTCCAGGACGTCGAGGCTCGCCGCGCCCAGGGCGTCGGCGGCGCAGCGTGCCTCGGCGGCGCGCTCCTCGGCGCTGCCCCGGGTGCCCGCCTCGCCCCGGGTGAGGTGGACGATGCCGACCCGGCGGCCCCGGGAGGCGGCCAGCGCCAGGGTGCCGCCGCAGGACAGCTCCACGTCGTCCGGGTGGGCGCCCACCGCCATCAGCTCGACGGTGCTCTCCGGGCCCACCGGGCTCACGGTGTCACCACCTGGAGACGGGAGCCGTCGAGGTCCATCTGCTGCCAGTACGCCTCGTCGAAGCGCTCCACGTACTTGCCCCGGTAGTGGGCGGAGCACACCACCCGCTCCTGCAGCTTGCCACCGGGCAGCACCGTGGCGCGCAGCTTGCGCACCCGGTTGGCCCGCACCTCGTCGCGGCGGGCGGCGGCGGCCTGGACCTTGCCGGCGAAGGCCTCCAGCGCCCGCTCCACCTGCTTGCGGGTCTTGCCCAGTGGTCCTTCCAGGCTGGCGTCGAGCTCCAGGGCCGGGCCTTCGAGGGCGTCCAGGGCGGCCAGCGCCCGCTCCCGCGGCCCGGCCACGAAGCCGCCCCGGTCCGCCGCCAGCAGCCGCTCCAGCTCCTCCTCCGGCGCCAGGAGCTGGGCCAGGGTCAGGCCGGTCTCCTCCAGCTTGTCGATCTGGTGGGATTCGAGCACCAGCGCCTGGGGGCGCAGGGTGACGTGGGGGGCGGCGACGCCCAGCACCTCGTAAAGGGGCGCGACCTGGGGCATGTAGGAAAGCTCGCCGGGGCCGAGGACCATCAGGGAAGTGCCCAGCAGGGCGTCCTGGATCACCGGCCGGGCGAGGACGCCGGGGGAGACCGCGGAGGGGTTGTCGGCGATGGTTTCCAGGAGGTCCGCCACCGGCCGGGCCTCGCCGTCGGCGCCGCGCAACTCGTAGCGGTCACCCACGTCACCGCCGTCGCCCACCCAGCCGACGCGGCGGCGCTGGCCGCCCTGGTAGAGAAACAGCGGCGAAACGCCGCGCTGGGGGTGGACCTGGAGGGGGTGGCCGCGCTCCTCGATCCTGCGGTCGGCTTCGGCGTAGGCCGCCTCCACCTCCTGGCGGCGCTCCACCAGGCGGCTCAGGTGGGGGCGGGACTGGGCCTTGACCTCGCTCAGCATGGAGTCCATCAGTAACGGCGTGTGCTCGCCCAGAAGCGCCGGCAGCAGGCGGCAGAAGGCCTCGCCGAAGCGGGCGTCGGGGCGGTACCACTGGGCGAGCTGGTCGAGCCAGGCTTCGTAGCGGTCGCCGGGCATCGCCTCGCGCAGGGTGGCCAGGGCGTCGTCCGCGCCGGGGCCGAGGGTGCGCATGCCCACCGGCACCAGCGGCTCCGGGTCCTCCTCGCCCAGGGCGACCTCCAGCGGGCCCTTGTGGGTCAGCACCGTGGCGCGGGCCACCTCGTGCCAGTCGTGGTCCTCGGTGGCGACCCAGAAGACGCCGACGGCGGGCTGGCCGGCGGCGGTCAGGGCGTCGGCCCAGCGCGAGATGGCCACGGCTTTCGACAGGGTGTAGAGGGGGCCGCCGAGAAAGCCCGGCTGCTGGCCTCCCACCACCACCCGCACCTGCGGGTCGGCCAGCCGCTCGGCCAGCTCGTCGGCCTTGGGGTGGCCGTAGGAGCGGTTGGCGACGCCCAGCGCCCGGGCGAGGCTGGCGCGGCGGCGGCCGAAGTCGTCGCCACCGGTATCGCCACCGGGGGGTGGCGGCAGCTCCGGGACCGAGGCGCCGCCGACCACCGGGCTCGGCTCGACCAGGGAGATGGGGCTCAGCAGATCCCGGTCCTCGCCGGCCAGGAAGGCGGTGGGCAGCGGTGGCAGCAGGCCGTTGGCGGCGAGGTCCACGGTGAGGTCGCCGGCGGTGGTGTCGGTCATGGGCGCCTCACCCGGCCTTTCTGCCGAGGATGATGAGTCGTTCGCTGTCACGGTCGTAGGGATCCCCTCGGAAGTTGCCGTAGAGCCGGGTGACCTCCAGGCCGGCCCAGGAGAGGCCGATGGTGACCTCCTCCTTGGTGTAGGCGCGGACGCTCTCGAGGTAGGTGCGGGGCGGGCCGGCGATCTCGCCGTCCTCCGGGTCCCGGCGCAGGGTGATGCGCTTGTTGATGCGCGAGGTCGCCGGGTCGTACCAGCGCTGGATGTCGATCTGGCGGCCCGCCTCGTGCCGGCTCTCGCTGGCCTCCAGGGAATCCAGGACGCGCTCCCGGTTCAGGAAGTCGATGAGGAAGCGGCCGCCGGGGGTGAGCAGGCGCACGACCTCCTCCAGCACCCGGAAGTTCTCCCGCTCGGTCTCGAAGTAGCCGAAGCTGGTGAAGAAGTTCAGCACCCAGTCGAAGGAGGTGTCGGCGAACGGCAGGCAGCGCATGTCGCCGGACACCCGGGGCAGGTCCGGGCGCTGGGTCAGCAGGGTGAGGGAGAGATCGACCCCGAGGGCGCGCAGGCCGCGGCGGCGCAGCGCCTCGGTGTGGCGGCCGGCGCCGCAGGCGAGATCCAGGACCGAGTCAGGCCGTGGGCTGTCCTCGAAGGCGTCCATGACGAAGGCGACGTGGGCGTCGGCCTCGTCCTGGTCGCGGTAGGAGTAGAGGTCCAGGTAGTCCTCGCCGAACCACTCCTTGTACCAGGCCATGGGGGGTCGCTTTCTCGTCAGGGTGGAGCGGGTTGGGGGGTGGGTTGCGGTGGGGTGGTCAGGAGCGGCGTTTGCGGAAGGCGGCGAAGTGCCAGACCGCCAGTGCCACCAGGGCACCGGTGACCGCCCACTGCAATCCACCGAGGAGCAAACTCCACACCAACAGGCTGCTGTGGGTGGCGTGGCCGTAGAGGAACGACACCGGCAGGTCGGTGAACACCAGCCACCAGCCGCGGGTTCCGGGGTTGCCGCTCCACGCGAACCAGGTCCAGAGCACGGCCAGGGTGTGGAGGACGAGGGCGATCAAGGCGCAGGCGGTGACCACCTGGGTTTTGGTGAGGCGCGGCGTGACTTCGCCGTCGGCCGCCTCCCTCGGGGCGGGCTCGCCCTCCTTCCCCCTGTCCACGGCGGTGTCCACGGAGAAAGCATACCAGCGCGCCGGGGGGCCGGTTCCCGAGCCCGTCCGGGGGCTCTGTAACGAGCCGTCGGCGGCGGGGCCTATGACAGTGAAGACCAGCGCGATGCGACCCCTTTGATCATTCAAGCTTACGAGGAGAAGGACATGCCGGAATTTGTGTTGATCGTCCCCATCGACGTATCCAAAGCAGAGGAGCGGGAGGCCGGCGCCGCGGTGCGGGTGGCCGCGGTGACCGAGAAGGGCACCTTGGTTTCCCAGGCCGCCAAGCTGAACCGTGCCGGCAAGGCGAAGGTGAAGCTGGAGTTCGACGAGCGGCCCCGGGACCTCAAGGTCTACGTCGGCCCCGGCGACGCCAAAGGGGAGGAGCTCCCGAAGTTGCAGAGCCTGGAGGTGCGCGTGCCCCGGGCCACCCTGGCCGAATCCGACCAGGTGGAGCTGGAATCGGTGGTGGTCAAGCCGGCGCAGTGGATCTACTGGCTGCGCTGGTGCCGGGACTACGAGATCACCGGCCGCATCACCTGCCCCGACGGCAGCGGCGTGCCCGGAGCCGAGGTCACCGCCTTCGACATCGACTGGTGCTGGTACTGGGTTTCCAAGCTGCCGGTGGCCACGGCGGTCACCGATCAGCAGGGTTACTACACGTTGAAGTTCCGCTGGTGCTGCGGCTGGCGGCCGTGGTGGTGGTGGACCGTGCGCCATTGGCGCCTCGATCCGGAACTGCTGGAGCGCATCCAACCGCTGCTCCAGCTCGACCCGGACCTGCCCAAGCCACCCCGGCCGACGCCGACCCCCGATCCGGAGGTCTTCAAGCGGCTGCTGGAGGAGGTGGACGACTTCGCCGATCCGAGGTTGCTGGACGTCGGTGGTCGCCACGAAGACACCCTTGGCGTGGATCGCCTCCGGGGGCTGCGCCGGCCGGACCGCCCGGACTCGCTGGGCGACCTGGGCGGCAACCTGGGGGTCGATCCCGGTGGCCGCCTGGATCCGGAGATCCTGACCCGCCTGCGTGACCCACTGCTGCGCCGCCTGCCCCGGGTGGAGGAGCTGATCCGGCTGCGGGTGTGGCCCTGGTATCCCTGGTGCGGTTGGCTCGACTGCGCCCCGGACCTGGTCTTCCGGGTGACCCAGGACTGCGGCGACGAAGAGGACAAGTTGCTCATCGACGAGAACCTGCTGTCGACGCGCTGGGACGTGGCCGATGGCGCAACCATCAACCTGATGGCGCTGGACGCCTGCTGTGTCGATGACACCCCCCAGCCGCCCGGCGACTGCCTCAACCTCACCCACGTCTGCAGCGTCCCGGTCTCCAGCATCGGCGGCAACCCCACCGCCTCGGTGGCGACGCCTGCGGGTTACGTCGGACCGGGGGTCTCGGACCGGCCCTTCGGCGGCGTGGTCCTGATCAACGGGGATTTCGGCACCGCCGCCAAGGCCGACTACTACGAGGTGGAGTGGTTCGATCCCTCCGAGCCTCCCTCCACCGCGTGGAAGCCGCTGCCCCCGGGCTCCCTGCTGGGCTTCAACCGCCAGTACTTCGGGCCCGACCTGCCCTCCGGCGCCACCGCCACCCACACCGTGAAGTTCCCGGTGCAGGTGGTAGACGGCCGTCGGGTCATCGAGAGCCGCCAGCACTTCCAGTCCCAGAACGAGTCGGCCAGTTGGGAGAACCTCTCCCACCCCGAGGACCGCTGGTGGACCAACAACAAGACGCGCCTGGCCGGTTGGTCGACGGACGGGTTCTTCGCCGACGGCACCTACCGGCTGCGCATCAAGAGCTGGGAGTTGGTGGCTCCGGACACCCTGGGCAACCCCCAGATCCTGGAGATCTGCGGCGACGACGACGAAGCCGGCCCCCACGAGTTGGTGCTGACGGTGGACAACCGCATCGTCACCAGCGCCCTGGCCCACGGAGACCCGTGCGGCCCGGGGACGGTCCACATCTGCACCGAGGAGCCCGACACCCGCATCCTGGAGGTCGCTATCCTCGATGCCAGCGACGCCAAGAAGGCGGACCTCGACGCCTGTGACGAGGTGGAGATCCTGCCCACCGACAAGCTGCGGGTGCGCTTCCGGGCCAGCGATTCGGACGGCCACCTGTCGCGCTACACCATGCGCCTGACCTACGGCGAGAACGCCAAGCGGGACCTGATCGGCGGCGGTGCCCCGACCAGCGTCAGTCACGGCCCGGTGGGAAGTACCATCCCCGGCCCGAGGTACGCAGATGCGCTGAGCGCCACCGGCGGTTCCATCTCGCCGACCTGGGAGGGGGGCGTCTACGAGTTGACCGCCCCGGCCGCCTACGCGTTCCCCAAGACCTGCTGCTACCAACTGGAGCTGCGGGCCTTCAAGCGCACCATCGTCGACTGCAATGGCAACGAGCCCCACCGCAACCTGAGCGTGCGCAGCTTCATGGTGCGCCGGCCGTGATCCGCCTCCCCGGGCCGCCGGCAGCGGTGGCCCGGGGCCTTTCACCTTTCACCCTTGTCGTGCACCCTTCGCTTTGAGCCCCTGGTACGAAGCCACCCTGGCCGCCCTCGCCCTGTGGCGGGCCACCCACCTGCTGGCCGCCGAGGATGGCCCCTGGCAGGTTATGGCTCGGCTGCGGCGCCGGGCTGGGACCGGCTTCTGGGGCCGGCTGCTGGACTGCTTCTACTGCCTGAGCCTTTGGCTGGCGGCGCCGCTGGCCTGGTGGCTGGCGGACGACGTCGTCCACGGCGCCCTGCTGTGGCTGGCCCTGTCCGGCGCCGCCTGCCTGCTGGAGCGGGCCACCGCCGAGCCGGCGGCCCCCCTGCCCTACTTCGAAGAAGCCCCTTTCGCGGAACAACCGCCGGAAGAAACCCTGGAGACCTGACCATGAGCTGTTGTGGATCGAGCCGCCACCAAGTGGCCAACCCCTCGGGCCCCACGGGCGCCAGCCCGCCTCCTAGGGGGCGCGCCGTGCGCCCGCTGGAGTACGTGGGCGCCACCGCCCTCACCACCCTCGGCCCGGCAACCGGCAGAATCTACCGCTTCACCGCTCCCGGGGCCCGGCTCAGCGTTGATCCTCGGGACTGGGCCAGCTTGGCCCGGCTGGCCCAGCTCCGGCCGGTCTGAAGCGCTGCCCTGGCGCCGCCGGAGGGCCGCGGCGGGAAGGCTGCCGGTGGTGTGCGGGTTACACTTCTCCCATGCTGCACCTAGGCCCCGTACCCGTCGACCCACCCCTGTTCCTCGCCCCCATGGCCGGGGTGACGGACCGGGATTTCCGTCTCATCGTGCGGCGCATCGGGGGGGTGGGGATGGTGGCGATGGAGTTCATCTCCTCGAAGCTGCTGGTGGCGGACCACGAGCGGACCTGGGACATGGTCCACTTCGTCGACGAGGAGCGCCCGCTGGCGATCCAGGTGTACGGCTCGGACGCGGCGACCATCGCCGACGCTGCGGCCATCGTCGAGGACCTGGGGGCCGACGTCTGTGACATCAACATGGGCTGCCCCGCCAACAAGGTGCTCAAAGGCTGCGCCGGGGCGGCGCTGATGGGGGACCTGGACCTGGCCCGGGAGATCATCGGCCGGGTCTGCCGGGCGGTGTCGATCCCGGTGACGGTGAAGTTCCGTCTCGGCCTGGACGAGGAGCGCCGCAACTACCTGGAACTGGGGCGCATCGCCGAGGGCGAGGGCGCCGCGGCGGTGACCATGCACGGGCGCACCGCGAAACAGATGTACCGCGGCGAGGCCGACTGGGAGGAGATCGCCCGCCTCAAGGAGGCGGTGTCGATCCCGGTCATCGGCAACGGCGACGTCACCACCGCCGACGACGCCGTGGCCATGTTCCGGGAGACCGGCTGCGACGGCGTCATGGTCGGCCGGGGGGCCACCAAGAACCCGTGGATCTTCGCCCAGATCGCCGCTCGCCTGGCAGTGGAGAAGGACGGCGGAGGAGACGGGGGCGAAGGGGCGCCGGCGGAGCCCACCCTGGAGGACCGGCGCCGCCTGATCCTCGACCACTTCGAGACCGTCATCCGCCGCGAGGTGGTGGAGCGGGACGACGAGGTGTTCGCGCTGCACAAGCTGCGCTCCTTCACCAACCGCTACAGCCATGGCGTGCCCGACGGCCGGGCGCTGCGCCGCCGCATCAGCGAGCTGGACTCGCCGCAGGCGTTCCTCGACCTCTGGGAGGGCCACTTCGCAGCCCTCGACGCCAAGGGCGACCTGGAGGCCGCGGCTTGAGCGGGCGCGACGCCGGAGACGTCTACAGCGCCGACCTCCCCGCCGGTCCCGCCGACGCCGGAGCCGCGGTGGCCACGGTGGCCGACGCCTGGGGCGCCCAGTGGGACCCGGACGAAGGGGACGGTGCGGCTTCGGCCGGCACCGCCTC
>Ga0102947_1000289_pt1 | contig 18685 bp, 16 predicted proteins | sample SalPon2A_A_D2_MG_FD_78210 | JGI IMG/M metagenome (GOLD analysis project Ga0102947, IMG submission 78210) | Soil microbial communities from South San Francisco under conditions of wetland restoration - Salt Pond MetaG R2A_A_D2_MG | ecosystem: Environmental > Terrestrial > Soil > Wetlands | place... | reverse complement strand
GGCGATGTCGGTAGTACCGCCGCCGATGTCGATCAATGCCACGCCGACTTCTTTCTCGTCGGGATGCAGCACGGAGAACGACGACGCCAGCGGCTCCAGCACGATGTCGGCGACCTGATAGCCCGCTTTCTCAATACAACGGTAGATATTTTTCGCCGCCGAGACGAGGCCCGTGATAATGTGGACGTTGGCTTCGAGGCGGACACCATTCATGCCCACGGGGTCGGCGACGCCGTCCTGCCCATCCACGATGTATTCCTGCGGAATGACGTGCAGAATTTCGCGGTCGGCGGGCATGGCCACGTGTGTGGTGTCGTCGATCAGGCGCTGTACGTCGCGTTCCTTGATTTCACCTTCGCGGTTGGCGATGGTGACAACGCCTCGGCTCTGGAAGCTCTGCACATGATCGCCCGCGATGCCAGCCACCACGCTCTGCACCGTCACGCCCGCGGCGCGCTCGGCTTCGCGCACGGCTTCCTGCACCGCCGCCACCGTCTTGTCGATGTTGACAACGACGCCCCGGTTCAACCCTTCCGACTCGGCCACCCCGACGCCCAGAATGTTGATGCGGTCGAGATCGTCAGCCGCTGCTACGACGGCACACACCTTGGTGGTGCCGATATCCATACCTACGACGATTCGTTCGTTCATTGTAGTTGTCGGTTATAAGTTGTCAGTAAGTCGTTGTGAGGTCAGTTATTGAGAAGCTGTTTCTTCTCTGGTCACGACCTGGCCGTTGTAACGAAGATCAATCAAGGTGAAGGTTTTCTCGGGTTGCGCGAGCACAGCGCGGTGCCAGAACATCCGCAGCCGTGCCAACCGGTCAGCAAACGCCTCGCGCCCCAGTGAGACTGGAAGCGAGCCGCGCCCGGCTACCGGGGTCGTCCGCAGCACGATTTCGCCCGAGGGCTGGATGTCCAGTTCGGAGATCAGCGCATCGGTGGCGTCATCAGCGTTCGCCAGCGCTACAAGCAACTCGCGCACAGCGGCGTCTTGAGCAGGCTGCACTGGGTGATATTTTTCTCGGAAGCCGCGTAGCAGTGGCACATCGTATACCGCGCCTTTCACCAGCGGCATAGCAAAGCCATCACGGTCCAAGAAGTAATCCGGGTGACCTTGGGCATCCAGCACCAGCGCGACCGGCATCCGCTCGTACACATCAATGGACAGCGTGCCCGTCGGCAACCGAGACGCCGATGCCGACGCCACCCACGGATGCCGCTGCACGCGGTCCGCCACCAACGCCGGGTCTACATCCAGCATGGCCTCGATGGTGTCCACCTGCGCCAGTTCTAGCAGCGCCGTCGTGTCGGCGTGCTGCACATGGGCGAACGCCACGCGCTCCAGCGGCAATGCCGCCATCCACCGCCAGCCCAGTAGCCCCAGGAGCGCCAGCCCCAGCACAGCCACGCCAGCCAGCAGCCCGCGCATGATGCGTTGTATGTTGCGTTTCTTTGCCACTGGTTAGTGCTCGTTTTTTTGTTCTTCGTGCTTTGTTTTTTCTTCCTCTCTCCCTCTCTCCCTCTCTCCCTTTCCCTCCAGTTGCTCTAAAAACTGCTTCCCGTACTTCCAGATGTCGCCTGCGCCGAGCGTGACGACGACATCACCGGGCTGGGTAATCTCGGCGAGATACGCAGGCAGGTTCTCCTTCTCCGGCACATGATGCACGTTGCGATGCCCGCGCCGGATGGTCAGGTCGGCGACGAGCTTGCCATCAACTTCGGCGACGGGTTGCTCGCGAGCACCATATACATCCGTGAGCACCAGTACATCGGCGTTGAAAAAGGAGCGGGCAAATTCGTCGAGGAAGTCAAGCGTCCGCGAATACAGATGCGGCTGAAACACCGCCACGATCCGCCGATCCGCAAACCCCGTGCTCGCCGCCTGCAACGTCGCCACGATTTCCGTGGGATGGTGCGCATAGTCGTCAATGACAAGAATGCCACCCGCCTCGCCGATTTTCTGGAACCGCCGCTGAACGCCTGTGAACCGCGCTAGCCCGGCTTTGATGTTTTCAAATTCAATGTCGAGTTCCAACCCGACCGCCACCGAGGCCAACGCATTGCGGATGTTGTGCAGACCCGGCGCACTCAGTTCGAGGGTACCGAGCGGCTCATCATCCTCCATCACTGTAAAACGCGTCACCATGCCTTCCTGCTCGATGTCTTCGGCTCGAATCTGCGCCTGCCGCGATGTACCGTAGGTGATGATACGTCGTTCGATATCCGCGACGATCTCCTGCACGACCTGATCGTCCAGGCAGACGATAGCCGCGCCAAAAAAGGGCACCGAGTTGGCAAACTGGATGAACGCGCCCTTGATGTCGTCGAGGTCCTCGTAGATGTCGAGATGATCCTCTTCGATGTTGGTGATGACCGCCAGCGACGGCGTCAGCCGCAAAAAGGTGCGGTCGTACTCGTCGGCTTCAATGATGATGATGTCGCCTTCGCCGGAGACCGCGTTCGAGCCAAACACCGCCACTTTGCCACCGACGATGATCGTCGGGTCGAACCCGCCTTCGCTGACAATGAGCCCTGCCATTGATGTCGTCGTCGTTTTGCCGTGGGTGCCCGCCACGCCAATGCCGAACTTCATCCGCATCAACTCGCCCAGCATCACCGAGCGGGGAATCAGGGGAATGCGACGGCGCTCAGCCTCCTGCGTCTCTGGATTCTCACCTGGTTTCACTGCTGAGGAATAGACCACCACATCTGCATCGGTCACGTTCTCAGCGGCATGGCCTTCATGCACCACCGCGCCCAGCGATTCCAGCCGGTCCGTTACCTCGCTCTTTTTGAGGTCGGAACCGGAAATCTGATAGCCCCGGTTCAGCAGCACCTCGGCGATGGAACTCATGCCAATGCCCCCAATGCCGACCATGTGAACATGGCGAATGCGCCCGAGGGTGGGCTGGCGGCGTCGTTGTCGTTCTTCTGCGGTCATTTTTTGTTTATCACCGTGGGTAGAGACGCCCCGGCGGGGCATCTCTACGGTGCGTTTTTAATTGTCATCTTCGTCATCCCAACCGGCGAGGGCCAGCACCTGGCGGGCAATCTCGCGGGCGGCATCGGGGCGGGCGACTTCGCGGGCGGCGGCAGTCATCTGATCCCGGCGGCTTTGGTCTTGCAGCAGCGCGGGAGCCTCTTGCAGCAGCGCGTCGTCGAGTTGCTGCTCGGGGATCAGCACCGCCGCTCCGGCCTTCGCCATGCTCATCGCGTTTTTGGTCTGATGATCCTCCGCCACGTTGGGCGAAGGTACCAGAATCGCGGGCGTACCCGTTACCATCAGTTCGCTACAAGTGATGGCTCCAGCCCGGCACAGCGCCACATCGGCCGCTGCGTAGGCCAGATCCATCCGGTCGATGTACTGCAACAGGCGCAGGCGCGGATGCGGTTCGACGCGACTGTGAAGCTTCTGAAAGTAGCGTCGCCCGGTCTGCCAGATGATGTAGACGTTTTCATCTGCCAGCATCGCCGCCAGGTTTTTCTCCATCGCATCGTTGAGCGCCTGGCTGCCGAGCGAGCCGCCGAAAACCAGCAGCAGCGCCGCATCCTCCAGCACCTCAAAATGGGCACGGGCTTCGGCGTGATCTATATTGCGCAACTCCTCACGCGTTGGATTGCCGCTGAGGCGGCACTTCTCCTTTGGAAATGCCTCCATCGCCTCTGGAAACGCCACATGAATCTGCGCAGCGTTTTTCGACAACAGCCGATTGGTGACGCCCGCGTACGCGTTCTGCTCTTGCAGCAGTGTCGGGCGTCGCCGCCAGTTCGCCATCATCAGCACCGGCCCCGAGACGTAGCCGCCTGTGCCCACTGCCACATCGGCGTCGAATGCACCAACCAGATCCCAGCTTTGCCACATCCCTTTGAGTAGCTTGAAGGGGAAGAGCACGTTGCGTATAGTCAGCTTGCGCTGAAAACCACTCACCGTGATCGGGTGGATTTCGTAGCCTGCCTTCGGCACAGCTTCCCATTCCATATGATCTACCGTCCCGGCAAACGCAATGGCCGCCTCTGGCTCCAGCGCCCGCACAGCATCGGCAATGGCGATGGCCGGGTAGACGTGTCCGCCCGTGCCGCCGCCTGCAAATAAGATGCGTGGTGATCTTTTCATGGGGAAGAGCGAAGAGGGAAGGGGAAAGAGAGGAAGAGGATGCCCAGACCCTCTTTCCTTCTGGCCCTTCCCCCTTCCCTATTTAGCTTGTCGTGAAATATTGAGCAGGATGCCGATCATCACGCCGGTGGCAATCATCGACGTGCCGCCGTAGGAGACGAACGGCATCGGCAGTCCCGTCACGGGCAGCAACCCGCACGAGACACCTGCATGAATAAAACTGTAGAGTGCCACCATCGTGGTGAAGCCCACGCCCAGGAACAGCCCAAGCGGATCAGGCGCGTGCCGGGCGATGCGGAGAAAACCGCGGAACAGCAGCACCACAAAGAGCGCCAGCAACCCGAGCGCGCCGAGGACGCCGTATTCCTCGGCGATGATGGCAAAGATGAAATCGTTGTAGGGTGCTGGGAGGAAATCGCGCTGCACACTCTTGCCCGGCCCCGCGCCTGTCAACCCACCCATCGCAAAGGCGATGCGGGCCTGCTTGGCCTGATACCCTTCGCCCTGCTCGCTGAAAACCTCTTCGGTGTTCGTATTCGGAAAAAGCTTCAACCCGACGTACGACTCGATGCGGGCAGCTCGGCCCGGCGACGCGAGCAGCAGCAGGTAGGCACAAAGCACGCCTATTGCCATCAGACTGCCGAGGTGCGCCACGCTGACGCGGCCCACAAAACTCATCACCATTACCGACACCAGCACCAGCGCCGCCGTCGAGAGATCTTCGATGCCGATCAACGCGACCGACAGGAAAACCCAGAAAAAGATGGGCGTGAACGCTCGCCCGAGGCTTTTGATGTACTCCTGTTTCTTCGCCAGCAACACGCCGACATACAGAATCAGCGCAACCTTGGCCACATCGGACGGCTGGAAACTCAACGGTCCCACCTGCAACGACCGCACGGCCCCGCCCTGCGCCACGCCAAAGATTTTCACCAGCACCAACAGGATCAGCGAGCCGATAAGCACCAGCCGACTCCACCGCGCCAGCTTGCGGTAATCGATGACACTGAAAACCGCCATCGCGCCGAGCGCCAACCCGACGCGCACCACATGCTTGAAGAGAAACCGCTCCGTGTTGCCTGCTGCTTTGGTTTCCGCCAGAAAGGCGATGGCGCTGTAGACCGCCACCACGCCCACCGCCGCCAGCACCAGCACGATCCAGAGGACGTATTTGTCGGCAGGGTTCGCCGCCAGCCGCTGCCTTAATGTTGTTGTCTGTGCCATTTACTTCGTAAGGTTGCAGGTTTATCAGGTTTGAAGGTTTATCAGGTTCGGTTGCCCGAAAGCAACCTGCTAACCTGTAACCTGCCAACCTGTAACCATCCTTTATAAACTCCTGACCAATCGCTTGAAGGTGTCGCCCCGGTCTTCGTAGTTCTCGAACATGTCGAAGGAGGCGCAGGCCGGGCTGAGGAGCACCACATCGCCCGGCTCGGCGACGAGGTGGGCGATACGGATCGCATCTTCCATCGACTCGGCCTCGACCTGTTGCCCGGCCACGCTGCCCAGTTCGTGCATCACTTTGTCCGCACTCTCGCCGAGGGCAATGACAGCGCGTACCTTGCGGCGGATGAGCGGCTTGAGGCTCGCATAGTCGTTGCCTTTGTCGCGCCCGCCTGCGATCAGCACCACGGGCTCGTTGAAGCTTTCCAGCGCGTACCAGACGGCGTTGACGTTGGTCGCTTTCGAGTCGTTGACGTAGCGGACGCCTTCCACCTCGCGGACGAGTTCGAGCCGGTGCGGGACGCCCTCGAAGCTCGTCAGGCTCTCTCGCACGACGTCGCTGCGCACCTCCATGACGCGTGCCGCTACCGCCGCCGCCAGCGAATTGTACAGATTGTGTCGCCCACGAAGGGCCAGCTTGTCGGCTTGCATGAGGAATTCCTCTTGTTGGTTGATTCGAAGGACGAGGGCATCGTCACGCAGGAAGCCGCCCTCGACGGGTTCTTCCTGCTGGCTGATGCCCAGCACCCGTAGCGTCCGCCGCCCCGTCACATACGTCACGTAGTCGCGGACGAGTTTGTCGTCGTAGTTATAAACCAGCACATCGTCCTCCTGCTGGTTCTCGAACACGCGAAATTTGCTCTGCGCGTATTTATTAAAGTCGTAGTCGTAGCGATCCAGATGGTCCGGCGTAATATTCAGCAACACGCTGACCCGAGGCCGGAACGTGTCGATGTGATCGAGTTGGAAGCTCGACACTTCCAGCACCACCACATCCTCTGGCGAGGTATCGCGCACGTAGTCGGCAAAGGGATACCCGATGTTGCCCGCTACGATGGTGTTGCGCCCGGCCTGCCGGAAAAGATGCCCGGCGAGGCTCGTCGTGGTCGTTTTGCCATTCGACCCCGTGATCGCCACAATCGGGGCTCTGCAAAACCACGACGCCACCTCAATCTCGGAGTACACTTTCAGCCCCAGTTGCCCGGCCTGCTGCACAATGTTGACCGTAGATGGCACACCCGGACTGATGGCGAAAAAGTCGGCTTCGAGCGCCCGGCGCGTGTGACCGCCGAACTCATACGCAATGTCCGCTTCATCCAGCGCCGCTTCTAGCCCGTCTGATGCCGCGCCTTTCTCCGTCAGGAAAACCTCAGCCCCTTCGCTTGCCAGCAACCGCGCCACCGCCAGCCCGCTCCGCGCGCCACCGATGACGGTTACTTTCTTTCCTTTGATTGCTGAAGGGTTCATGCTTTATGAGACTTGGAGTCTAAGAGCCAATGCTTGATGTTTTTCTGCTTAGACGCGTGGTCTCCTAGACTCTTAGATTCCACGAGCTCAGCGCGTGTCACCGAATGCGCAATACCAGCAACGTCGTCACGACAGTTACAGCGGTGATAATCCAGAAGCGCACGACGATTTTGGCTTCGTGCGTCCCCTTTGCTTCAAAATGGTGATGGATAGGAGCCATGAGGAAAACCCGCTGGCCCTCGCCTGTTTTGCGTTTTGTGTATTTGAAATAGCCCGTCTGAATGATGACCGACACCGTCTCGACGAAGTAGATGAATCCGAGCACGGGCAGCAGCAATTCTTTGTGGATCGACAACATGACGGTGGCAATGGCCCCGCCCAGCGCCAGCGATCCGGTGTCGCCCATGAAGACGGTGGCCGGATAGCCATTGAACCAGAGGAAGCCAAAACACGCCGCCGCCATCGCCGCCGCGAAAATGGTGAGTTCACCCGCACCCGGCAGGTTCAACTCGGTGAAGTACTCGGCCAGCACGGCGTTGCCGCTGATGTAGGTCATCGCCACCAGACCCAGCGCCACAAAAGCCGTCACGCCCGTCGTCAGTCCATCCAGCCCATCGGTCAGGTTCACCGCGTTCGAGGTGCCGGTGATGATGAACACGACGACCGGGATGTAGACGAGCCAGCCGATATCCGCACTGGTGACCCAGCCTTCAAAGAAGTAGTAGTTGAACGACTCGCCCTTGATAAAGGGCACGTAGGTGAGCGTGTTGAACGCGGCAAAGTCCGGGTGGAAATAGAGCACACTGCCCACAAGAAGACCAAGTGTGATCTGCCCAATCAGCTTGACGCGCGGGGCCAGTCCTTTTTTATCCTTCTTGACGACTTTGATGTAGTCGTCTGCGAATCCGAACGCGCCCATCCACGCCGTCGCCAGAATAATCAGCCAGACGTACACTTCGGTGATGGCACCCCAGAGCAGGGTCGAGCCGAGAATTGCCAGCAGGATGATGACACCGCCCATTGTGGGCGTGCCGGCTTTGTGAGCGTGGCTCACCGCGCCTGCATCTTCACCCTCGCGGATCTGCTCGCCGACCTGCTGCCTACTCAGCCAGTTGATGATGCTGCGACCGATAAACAGCGCGATGAACAGCGCCGTAATCGCCGCCAGCGCCGCCCGCACCGTGATGAATTGGATAACCTGAAAGCCGGGCGGCTCGTATTGTTGTTCCAGATAGGTCAGGAGATAATAAAGCATCTGCCGATGTTGGATTGCGGAGTTTGGATGTTCGAGAGCCCGGCTGGGAACAGCTTAAGAGGTCACAGAACCTCGTACTTTAAAATGCTTCTTAACCTCCTCGCGGTCATCGAAGGGAAAGCGTTTTTCGCCGACGATCTGGTAATCTTCGTGCCCTTTGCCAGCCACCAGTACCACATCGCCGGGGCGAGCGTGGACGGCAGCGGCCTGGATGGCCGCACGGCGATCTTCGATCCAGTATGCCTCGCCCGGACGCTCCATGCCGCTGCGAATGTCGTTGAGGATGCGTTGCAGCGGTTCGGTGCGCGAGTTATCAGCGGTGACGATGACATGGTCAGCAAAGCGCTCGACCGTAGCTCCCATCTCGTGCCGCTTTGTGGGATCGCGGTCGCCGCCGCAGCCGAAGATGCACCAGAGCGCGGCTTCTTTGGGCTTGGTCTCACGGATCGTCTGGAGTACATTTTTGAGCGCGTCGGGCGTGTGCGCATAATCGACGATGACGATGGTGCCATCCTTGAAAGCGAACTGCTCGAAGCGGCCTGGCACCGGCGGGGCTTCCGCCAACGCGTCGAGCAAGGTGTCTCGGTCGTAGCCCAAAGCGCGTCCTGCTCCGTACGCCGCCGCGAGATTGTAGGCGTTGAAAAAGCCCGCCAACCGAAAGCGCCGCTCGGCTCCATCGAGCCGCAATTTTAAACCACGAATGGTGTTTTCGAGCACTTCGACCCGGATATCAGCTTCGGCGGCCTGCCCATAGGAAACGACTTCAGCGGCGGTGCCCGTTACGAGCGACTCGCCTGCGGAATCGTCTATATTATAGAGTGCCGTCGCGGTCTCGGGCAGCATATCGAACAGGATTTTCTTGGCATCGCGATAGGCTTCCAAGGTACCGTGATAGTCGAGATGGTCTTGCGTCAGATTGGAAAAAATGCCGACATCGAACGCCACGCCGTGAAGCCGATGCTGCACCAGCGCCTGCGAGGAAACTTCCACCGCGCAGGCCGTGCACCCTGCATCTACCATCTCGCGTAACAGCCTTTGCAAATCGAGCGCATCGGGCGTGGTGTGTGTGGATGCCACAGGGTCGTTGCCAATCCGGTTTTCGATGGTGCCAACCAGACCGGCTTTTTCGCCCAGCGTCATCAGGAGGTGATGGATGAGGTACGTCGTGGTCGTTTTGCCATTCGTACCTGTCACCCCCACAATTTTGAGTTCGCGGGACGGATCGCCGTAGAAGGCAGCGGCGAGTTCGCCGAGGGCTACCCGGCTATCGCGCACCTCAATGAAGGCGATGCCGGGGAAGCGCCGTGACGCTTCCACCGGCATTACCTCGCACACAACGGCGATTGTTTCTTCGTTACTAACAGCCTTGTCAATGAACAGGTGGCCGTCCGCCTTTCCGCCCTTGATAGCGACGAAAAGACCGTTTGGCCTGACCTTCCGGCTATCGTGCGCCAGATGGTCAATGGTTTGCAATCTGTCAAAGCTTCCCTGCGTCGAGACGACCAGGCCCGCCTTTTCGAGCCGCTCTAGCAGAGTTTGTAAAGGAATCATGTGTCATTCATGGTTGATCTATCTACATCGCAGCACGGCTTCCCTGGGTAGGGTGGCTCCCGCTTCGGGCGACTGACTCACGACGGTACCGCTGCCTTCGAGCCGCGCCTGCACGCCGTGCTTCTGCAAAACGAACAGCGCTTCGCGGCTGCTGAGGCCACTGAGGTCCGGCATCGTGTCGGTCGAGTCGCTTGCCGCATCGGCCAGCACAAGACGCACGTGGGAACCGGGTTTCTTCGGCGTCCCGGCCTCCGGTGCTTGCTTCGCTACCGGTGTTAATTCGGACGCGTCTTCCTCCACGTAATATCCGGCTGCACGTAGATGGCGAGCGGCAACCACAGCAGGCTGATGCGTCACATCGGGCACGGGCAGATCGGGAACGGGCGGCAGCGAATCTGGCGGAGCCATCCGCGCTGCAATTTGGGGGAACGTGCCGACCCATCGCTGTGCGACCCGCTGGAAAACCGGAGCCGAGACGGAGCCACCGTAGATGCTGCTCTTAGGCTCGTCCATCACCACCACCATTGCCACCTGCGGGTCATCTGCCGGGAAAAAGCCGACGAAGGTAGCCCGGTAGCGTCCGCTGCCGTAAGAACCGCCAACGACTTTCCGCGCCGTGCCGGTTTTACCTGCAACAGGCAATCCTTCGACCTGCGCGTTTTTGGCCGTCCCCTCGTCCACCACGCGCGTAAAAGCAGGAACGAGTTTCTGCGCCGTCTCCTCATCGAAGACGCGGCGAACCGAGTCGCGGCGGGCAGGATCTTGCTCAGCACTCCAGATGGTTTTGCCGGTCAGGTCGCGACGCTCGGCGACGATGTAGGGATGACGCAGCAACCCACCATTGGCGAGGGCCGCGTAGGCCATCACCAGTTGCAGTGGCGTCACCTCCACTTCGTAGCCGATGCTAATGGACGTGAGGCTCGTGCCACTCCACGAAGCAGGTTTCCGCAACGTGCCGGATACTTCGCCCGGCAGATCCACCCAGGTCGGTTGCCCGAAGCCCATGTTGCGGGCATACTGGTAGAGATCGCCCGGTTTCATGCGCGAGGCTGTTTTCGCCATGCCAATGTTGCTGGACAGCGCGATGACATCGGTAAACGAAATCTCGCCGTGGGCATGCGTGTCGTGCATGGTGCGTCCGCCGAAAACGGCCCACCCTTTTCCCGTATCCACCATATCATCCATCTCGACGATACCTCGCTCCAATGCAGCGACCGACCCGATGAGCTTGAAGGTCGAGCCCGGCTCCAGGCGGTCGGTGACGGTGTGGTTCCGGCGAGCAGCATCGGAGTAAGCGGCGGCGCGGTTGGGATCGTAGGTCGGCACATTCGCCAGCGCCAGAATCGCACCGGTGTGTGGATCGACGGCAAGGGCGGTGCCCCACGTCGCGCCGCTCTCGGCCACTCCTTTCGCCAACTCCTCTTCCAGAATCGTTTGCCGGATCAGGTCGATCGTCAGCACCACCGTCTCGCCATGCTTCGGTTCGACGACGGCTCCACCGACCACGGCTTTTCGAATGCCGCGCCGGTCGCGCTGAGCCGCCCGGCGTCCGGGCGTGCCACGCAGGTAGGCGTCGTACTGCAACTCGACACCTGCCAGTCCTTCCAGGTCGGTGTTGACATGACCAAGGATGTGCGACGCCGTGGTGCCATAATTATAGCGACGCGCAAACTTCGGATGGAGAATAACGCCGGGGATGTCCCAGGTCTCCACCTCTTCCTTCTGCGCCTCGCCCATGCCACGCACCAGCATCACGTACTGCTTGCTCGTGCGGTCCCGCACTTTGCGACGGAGCAATCCAGCCGATTGGCCGGTTAGCTTTGACAGTCTTTCAAAGAACGTTTGTTGCATCTCGCTGAAACCCGAGATCGTCGGGTCGAGCGCGAGGTCATAGCGGGCTGCATTGACAGCGAGCGTGCGCCCGGCGCGGTCCAGGATGGCTCCGCGCTTGGCGGGCAGGTCGATGTAGGACGCAGCCTGGCTTCTGCCCTGCTCGCGCAGTTCGGATCCTTCGGTCAGATGAATCAAAAGCACCTGCCCTATGATCAGCAGCGGGACGAGGCTGAGCAACGTCAGCACCACGTACATCCGCGCCAGGATTTGATCCTTTGGGTCCACTGCTTGCTCGGTGTCTCTGTTTTATGTTCAAGGTGCGCAATGCGCTTTTCTGTGTTCGCGTGATAAGAAGGCTTGCCTTCTCACTCTTCTTCTTTTATAGTCGGGCCGTACGCGATGCCCTCTTCCAGGCCGATCTCTTTCGCCCGCTGGTAGACAACGGCGGGCCCCGTAGTCCGGTCAAAGTCGCCCTTGAGCCGGTTGAGTTTGAGATGCAGCCGAAGGTTTTCCTTCCGGGCCTGCTGCATCTCAGACAACACTTCCTGTGTGGCCTGGACATGCCCCACGTACAGCGTGATGCTGACAGCGACGAACAGCAGCAGTAACGCGAACTGCACCGTCGAGACCTTTTCCATAAAGGCCCCGGCAGCCGGACGATCTTTCACGCGTCCGTTGCTCGATGCAAGTTCTTTCCAGCCCGGCAGCTTTGTTGCTCCGCTGCTGCGTTGCAGGGCCTTCGAAAAACTTGCTGCCCGCTGCCGGCGTTGCGCCGTACGCTTCTTGCGCCGGGTTGCATTCTGCGCCGGTTTCTTGCGGCTCGTGCTCCGTTTTGTTTTCTTTGTCGTCCGCGTTGCCATGCGTCGTAGCGTTTATCAGATGGTGCTTATGTTTTCGTTTTGGTTTAATGGTTCGTCTGTTTGTCAGGACTCGTGCTCTGCTATCCGCTCGGCGATGCGCAGCCGGGCGCTTCGAGCGCGCGGATTGGCTTCGACTTCTTCTTCGCCTGCCATCACCGGCTTGCGCGTGATCTCGCCCCACGGTGTCAGCAGGTTGCCGTAGATGTCTCGCACCGGCTCGCCGCGCAGGTTGCCATAACGCAAGAAGCGTTTCACCGGGCGATCCTCCAGCGAGTGGTACGCGATGACTGCGATTCGCCCGCCAGGACGAATTACTTCAACCGCTGCTTCCAGCACCGCCTCCAGCTTTTCCATCTCGGCATTGACGGCGATGCGGATGCCTTGAAAAACACGTGCGAGGGTTTTCACCTCGTCGCGGGTCGGCACAGCGCTCCGAATCACATCGGCGAGTTCGGTCGTCGTGGCGATGGGCCGGGCGGCTACGATGGCGCGGGCAACCTGACGCCCTCGCTTTTCTTCGCCGAAGTCCCACAGCACCTGCCGCAGTTCCTCTTCGCGCCAGTGGTTCACCACCTCGTCCGCCGACACCCCCGACTGCGTGTTCATTCGCATGTCGAGTTCGCCTTCGGCCTGATAGCTAAACCCACGCTCCGCTTCATCCAGCTGATGCGATGAAACGCCGAGGTCGAGCAGCAACCCGTCGATAGCCGTGATGCCTGCTTCCGAGAGCAGCCGCTCCAGGTCGCCGAAGTTGCCGCGTAGCATCTGAAAGCGTCCGCGCTCTACTTCGTCAGCCAGACGCTTGCTCGCTTCTGCCAGTGCCTCCGCATCCTGGTCAATGCCGACGACGCGACCAGCCGGAGCCAACGCATTGAGCAGGGCGACGCTGTGGCCGCCGCCGCCGAGCGTGGCATCTACATACAGGCCCTCGCGGTCGGTTACGAGTCCTTCTATAACAGTATTGCAAAGAACAGGCGCGTGGTAGGCGGTGGCGTACCGCATCGGGTCGCTCGACCCACCCTGCGCATTATCGTTTTCCGTCACGCCGACATCACCCGTTCGGCGAGCGTTTCGTAGTCGTCCGTCTCTTCGTTCAGGTACTGCTCAAAGATCTCCGGATTCCAGATCTCGATGCGGTCGTAGGCACCGAGCACAAGGCTCTTGTCGTCGATGCCTGCGAACTCGATCAAGGCTTCGGGGAGGCGGATGCGACCCTGCCCGTCCAGCGTCACTTCCTCAGCCCACATCATGATGCGACGGGTGAAGGCGCGGGCCTCACGGTCGTAAGTGCTCAGCGAGCCAATCTCCTCCTCCATTTCCATCCACCGATCTAGCGGATAGAGGAAGATGCATTTCTCAAATCCGCGCGTGACCGTGAAGGTGCTTTTGGCCTCTGGATTCAGGACACTCCGCATCTTCGCCGGGATCGCCATGCGCCCCTTCGAATCGACGGAATATTCGGCTTGTCCTTTGAAGCCAGCCATGCTGCTGGAGGGCGTTGCCCCACCTCGTTGGTATTTTCATGGGCAGGATTGGGTATCTTCCCCACAATTCCCCACCGCCCAACCAATGTAAGCCTTATCGCCCTAAAGTCAAGCATTTTCAAGCATAAAAAGCGTTTCGTAACACTTGTGGTCGGATGGAAAGCATATGTGCACATGCTTATTTTTTATCCACACCAATCAACAATCTGGATTAATGAAAAAATGTTCACCATGTCTAATATATAAGTGAAAATTTGATCACCCTGTCGTATCTTATCCACAAGTTAGTCCCACACATATACCGCCGAGGTCCTGCTTTTTTTCATGAAAACAGAGCTTACGCAGCGCCAGGATGATGCCTACGAATTTATCCGCTCGTACATGCGCGAGCACCGAAAACCCCCTACCCTAAAGGAGATTGGCAACGCGCTTGGCATCCGGTCGACCAATGGCGTCTTCAAGCTTTTGAAAGCGCTCGAAAAGAAAGGCTACATCGAACGTGAAGAGCATACGGCACGCGGCCTGCGCCTCGTCGATACCGAAGATGCCTTTGCCCTAGACGACACGACACCGACGCTGATGGTGGTGAGCCGCACCGCCAGCGACCAGCCCGAGCAATTGCGTCAACGACCAACAGCGTACTTCTCGATCGATCCCTATTTCCTACGGGGCGTGCCGGATGTAGAGCAGTGCTGCATTGCCCGCGCAGGCGACGACGGTATGAACGGCGATGGTATCCGTAAAGGCGACTACCTGATGATTGAGGAAGTGCCATGGCGTGACCTGCGCAATGGCGAGTTGGCGGCCTGCCTGGTCGGCGAGATGATGAAGGTGCGGCGCTTCGAGCACACCAATGGACGGCATCATCTGCGTTCCGGCAACCGGCACTACACCGATGAAATGTTCTCGCCCCGGGACCCCGGCTGCTACATTGTCGGGCGCATCATCGGGTTGATGCGGCGTTTGTAACCACACTACTTCCCAACAACCTTCACATAGGTTCTAAACATTTTCTGAACATCTCGCCCGTAGGTTGCCTTCAGCTTATCACAAAACCTACGGAGGTGAAGATGAACGCCGACATCAAGCAGTATTGTTTTTCGTTCCTGGCTCCGGCTATGCTCCTGCTAGCCCTCGTCGCACTTGTAGCTTGCGATTCGAGCACCGCTCTCGAAGAGGCGGAAGCAAACACGAACGACCGCAGCGATCTCCCGGCAGTCTTTCAGCAGTTCGCGTCTACCGTGCAGGTTTACCAGGATGGCGACTTCGTCGTCCTGGAATCCGATGGGGTGCCGAATCATGAGAGCCCGTATTTCAACACGTCGGACAGTCGCCATGCTGACTACGACGGAGACAACACCGATTTTCAGTTGAACCCCAACCGCATCACCGAACAGGATCTTACGCTACGGATCCCGTTGAATCCGTTGGAAGCGACTAATCACGAGGCCACACCGCTGGGTGCTATCGGCATGGCACTCAATGGCGTTCCGATCTTCAATCAGTACGCCGGGCCAGGCCGACCGCTGACGTTTGAGATCGATTCGTTCGACCAGTACAACGGGCACCCGCAGCAGTTTGGGGCCTACCATTACCACGTCGAGCCGGTATACCTCACCGTCACTAATGGCAGGGAATCGCTCGTGGGCTTCCTGCTTGATGGCTTCCCGGTGTACGGCCCTGTAGAAAATGGGCAGGTCGTTACCAATGCCGACCTCGACGAATTCCATGGTCACATCGGCGTGACGGTGGATTACCCGGACGGCATCTATCATTACCACATCACAGCCGAGGATCCGTACATCAACGGTGCAGGATTCTACGGAACGGCTGGGACCGTCTCGCAATGACGGTGCTGCTCACCAACGAGGGCCGAGCTATGCGCTGGATCTTGCTGCTATTCCCACTCCTCAAGCTGGCCTGTATCACGCCGTCTGCTGGAGAACTGACCGCCACCGCGCCCTGCCTGCATCATGTAAACGGTGTGCTCTACTGCAATGATGCTCCCTTCACAGGCTCTCTCATCGCCTATCACACCGATGGCAGCGTCAAGCAAAACACACCTTATATAAATGGTCGGCGGCATGGCACAGACCGCGCCTGGTATGTCGATGGTACACCGATGGAGGAGCGGCCCTATGCCGCCGGCAAGAAAGAAGGGCTGCATCGCGGGTGGTGGCCCGATGGTACGCTGAAGTTTGTGTACCACTTCGAGCACGGCTTGCAAGAAGGCGTTGCGCGGGAGTGGTTTGCAGATGGCACGCCCTTTCGTGTCTTTCATTTTGAAAACGGGAAGGAGCAAGGGTCGCAGAAGATGTGGTATGAGGATGGCACGCTCCGCGCTAACTACGTAGTCATAGACGGGCGGCGCTACGGGCTCATCGGCTCAAAACCTTGCTCCTCTCCAAACTCATAGCACGATGATGAAGCATAAAACCTATATTACAACAGGCTGTATTTTGACCGTCCTTCTTCTCCTGACGGGCTGCCAGAAAAAGCCCGCCGCCGAAACCACGCTGCCCTTCTATCACACGGCGGAACTGACGCCGGAATGGGTAGAAGCCGACGATTCCACCTATGCCTCGCTGCATCAGATTGCCGATTTCTCCTTCGTTAATCAGGATAGCGACACTGTCACATCGGCGGATTTTGATGGACGGATCTATGTCGCTAACTTCTTCTTTGTCCGATGCACGCAGATCTGCCCAACGATGCGGACCAACCTGTCTAAAATCCAGGCAGCTTATGCCGATGATAAAGACGTACTCCTGCTCTCCCACAGTGTGATGCCAGAAGCAGACACCGTCCCGATCCTACAAAAATATGCGGATCTCAACGGCGTCGTCAGCGGCAAGTGGCATCTGGTGACGGGATCGCGGGAGGCGATTTTCAAGCAGGCACGGGCATCGTACTTTGTCGATCTGGAAGCAGACACAACGTCGGGGCTGGTTCACAGCGAGATTTTCGTATTGATCGATCAACAACGCCGCATCCGGGGCGTCTATAACGGCACCCTGGCTTTTGACGTACAGCGGCTTATCGAAGATATCGCCTTACTGAAACAAGCCTCAATCGGGTAACACACATGCGCTCTCTGACGCTCAAATTCATCCTGGCCTTCGTCGTCGTATGCGTGGTAGAGGCAGCGCTGGTGGCCGTCTTCGTCCGCGAGGCCACGCAACGAGCGTTCGACGACTTCGTGCGCGAGGAGGCCCTGCAAGGATTTGCCGAGGAGGCAACAGCGTATTACGAAGCGTATGGATCGTGGGAAGATTTTGCGATCCGATTCCGCGAGTCGAGAGGCCCCCGGGCGGGCAGGGGACGTCCTGCTGCCACGGTGGGTAGCGGGCCGCCCCGCCCTCGTGCAGATAATCCCCAGCGACGCCGACCACCGCAAGGGCAGGCCCTGCGCTTCGGCCTGGCCGACCTCAGCGGTCAGGTGGTGATGCGCAACGACAGGTACGAGAGCGACCAGCGCCTGACGCCTGCCGAACTGGACGAGGGCGTGCCGCTAGAGTTGGATGGAGAAATCATTGCAATGGTCCTCCCGCCCGGTCAACATGGTCCATCAAGTCGGCTGGAGCTGGCTTTTCTCCGACGAACCGACCGGGCCCTGCTGCTGGCGGGTCTCGGCGCACTGCTGCTGGCGTTGTTGCTCGGCAGCGTGCTGGCCCGGACCTACCTGCGTCCGCTGCACACGCTGACCGATGCTACTCAGGCCCTGGCGAAAGGGGAAGAAGTAAAGGTGCCAGTACAATCCAGGGATGAACTGGGCGTGCTCACCGAAGCATTCAACAAGATGAGTGCCTCACTGGCGAAGGCAACAGCCCTGCGGCAACAGATGACCGCCGACATCGCCCACGACCTGCGCACACCACTCACGGTACTTTCAGGCTATCTCGAAATCATGCGCGATGGCGATCTGGAGCCTACGCCCGACCGTATTGGAATGATGTACACTGAGGCATTACAACTTCAACGAATGGTGCAGGACCTGCGAACCCTGTCGCTCGCCGATGCGGGTGAACTCTCGCTGATGCTGCAACCCCTCGCACCCGCGGATCTCCTGAAACGTGCCGATGATGCCTTTGCCGTGCAGGCCGAAGCGAAGGGGATTGAGATTTCACACAACGCCGCCGCTTCCCTACCGCAACTCCACGCCGACCCGGATCGGCTGGCTCAGGTGCTCGCCAATCTCATCAGCAATGCCTTGCGCTACACGCCCGAAGGCGGGCAGATCACATTGGGAGCCAGAGCGGAAAAGCAAACGATGTTGCTGGAAGTCCGAGACACTGGAAGCGGCATTCCTGCTGACGCGCTGCCGCATCTCTTCGACCGTTTTTACCGGGTGGAAAAATCCCGAGAGCGAAAACAGGGGGAATCCGGGCTGGGCCTCGCCATCGCCAAATCCATCGTCGAAGCCCACAGCGGGCAGATTAACGTGACGAGCGAGGCAGGCAAAGGCACTACTTTCACGATCCGGCTCCCTACCAATGGAGCGGCTGCACAGGCTTCCTACGCTGCCGCGAAGCGATAGCCGACGCCGAAGACGGTCTCGATATAACGTGGGTGGCGAGGATCAGGCTCAATCTTCGCCCGCAGATTGCGGACATGTACGTCGATGGTACGCTCTACACCTTCCAGCGCAAAATCGTGCAAGGCTTCCAGCAGATGCGTGCGCGAGTACACCCGGCCCGGTGTCGCAATCAAAACAGCCAGTAACTCGAATTCGGTCGGCGTCAGATCGATGGCTTCTCCGGTCACTGTCACCCGGTGATAGGTGCGGTCCAGCACCACATCAGCGGCCGCAAGCACGTCAGGGGTGGGTTCTGGACTTTCTACACGGCGCAGCACGGCTCGGATACGCGCCACCAGTTCGCGCATCCCGAACGGCT
>Ga0102947_1000287_pt1 | contig 18764 bp, 27 predicted proteins | sample SalPon2A_A_D2_MG_FD_78210 | JGI IMG/M metagenome (GOLD analysis project Ga0102947, IMG submission 78210) | Soil microbial communities from South San Francisco under conditions of wetland restoration - Salt Pond MetaG R2A_A_D2_MG | ecosystem: Environmental > Terrestrial > Soil > Wetlands | place... | reverse complement strand
CCCTCAGTGGCTTCTGAGGCCAGAATAATATCGTCTAAGATTCTGGCTTGCCTAACCGTCAATTGTCGCCAGAGGAAATTAACTGTGTTGTAACCGAAGCGGCCAACTCCCCCCTGGCTCTGGGGTCGGGTGGTACTATGGTCGTTATAGACCCCAAGTAATAATTCATTTAATAAGTCTCTGATAAAGAGATTGGCCCCGCTATCTAACCTGGCCTGAGTAGAGGCCAGCCGGTAGCGATAAGCTTTCCTGATGTCGGTCATTGCGCCCTCGCCAGAAATTCCAGGGCCTGTTCAGCAGCGGTTAGTCTCTCTATTAAATCCATCGACGAGCCAAAATTGAGTTGGTCAACATTTAGACTCCGGTCAACGCTTGACGAAACACTAGAGACACTAGGCGGCAATGGCACAGCCGATGGCTGCCGGTTTAGGGCGCCAAACAAACTGGCTTGCTGTGATTGGTTTAAGACCATCTCTTGCCCGTGTGCTGTAATCGGTACAGCCTGGTTGGGTGAGCCGGGAACTATTCCACCCTCGGCAAAACCAGGTATTGTGCCAGGGCCGGTTAGTGAGCCGGGCCCGGCAAAGACCTTGGAGGCATTTTCGGCCTGTTGTTCCAATGACTTTACCAGATCGATTCGCTTGGTTGTTTCTTCTTCAATAACCTGAGTCTTGGCTTCTTCGGCTGCTTTAACTGCCTCAAATTCGGCGGCAAGTTTTTCCTGTAAGGCGGCTAACTTGCGCTCGTTGGCTAGGTTGGCTTGTTCTATCTCTCGCTCTAATGACCGCTGTCGGGCCTCCTCTTGTCTCTCTAAGCTAATTACCAGGTCTTCTTCATCCCGTTGCCGGTTGATCTGTTGTTCTTGTAATTGCCTTTCTAAGTTTGTCCGCAAATCTTCAAGCTTGCGCTCGTTGGCGATTTTGGCGTCTTCGATTTCCCGCTCTTGAGAAACCCGTAATTCTTCCCGGCGTTCTGCGCTTTCGTCTTTGGTAGTGGAGACCTTTTCATCCTTGGACTGTTTGGCTGTTTCAACCTCTTGCTCGGCCTGGCGTTGGGCGGCAATAAAAGCCAGGGCATCACGGCCTCGTTCTGCGTCTAAGGCGTTCTGGGCAAAGCGGGTTTTAATTGCTTGGATTTCCTTTTGGAAGTCCTCTTCAATTGTTACCCGCTCTTTGGCATTGTCTTTATCGAGGTCTGCCCGTTCTCTGGCTTGCTTGCGGGCTATGTCCTCCTCTTTGCGGCTTAGGTCTACTCCGGCATCTGCAATAGCCTGCTCGTTTTTGCGGTGGATATCTTCAATCTTTTCCGCATCTTTACGGGCAATATCGGCCCGTTTCTCAGAGGCTTTAATCTCATCTTCAAGCCGTCGCTCGGTGGCCTTCTTTTGAATGTCAAATAGCTTTTCTTGATGCTTTTCGGCTAACTCCTCATTTTCTGCATCAATAGTTTCTTGGGCCGCTTGCCCGGCCTTAATTGCGTCAAGTAATACCTGCTGTCTTAACTTTGCCTCGATAGCTGCTTTATTTGCCGCATCCTGGGCGGAGGTGTCTTCTTCCAGGGCTTTTCGGTGTTCTTCAATGGACTCTTTGTTTTCGTCTTTTTTCTTTTTGGATTTATCTAATATGTCAAGCGATTTTTGCAGGGCTGCGTTATATGCCTCCTGTCCTGCCGTTGCCACTTGCGCCTGTTGATTATCGGATAATTCAAACGTTTGAAACCCACCTAAAAAACTAGAGGCGATATCTTCATCACTGGCGAATTGCTGAGTCGCTTCGGCCTCGGCTCTGGCCTTGGCTGCCTGTGCTTTAGCCAGGGCGGTTAGTTGAATGGCTGTAGTAATGGCCTTGTCTAAACCCTCAACTACTGTATTGATTGCCGGTATTAAATCGCCCGGCAATTCAAGCAAGCCCAAAACCTCTACTAAGGACCGGGCCGACTCAACCATATCAAATAGATTTTCGGCCAGGGCTATCACTTCTTCAGTGTCTATATTTTCCAGAAAGTCAGTGATGCCGGAGCCAATAAAGTCAACGACGTTAGCCACGACATTACCAAATGCCTGGGCAATCAGTTCAAAATCATCACCCCGTTCGTCAAGGATTCCACCGAGTTCTGTGAATAGTTCTTTAAGCTCCTCGAAGGTCGATTCGCCAAACACCCGTTGCAATTCAGTGGCCTGGGCCTGAACGCCCTTAATATCAGTCGCCAGCGTGCCTTGAATATTGACCTTGCCAAGCCGCTCGAAATCTTCATTCAAAACTTGAATGATGGCTTGCGCCCGGCCCACCTCCGGCGTTAAGTCCTTGATTTGTTGTATCTGCTCTTTGCCGATATCGAATCTGTCTTTTAGACTGACAAAATCACCGGATAGAGCCTCACGAATACTAAACTCTAAATCGCTAATCGTTTGGCCGGTGGCGTCCGCTTGGATGTCGGTTAGGCGTAATAGGTCGGTAAACTCGTCCAGGCTGCCGGTTTTGGGTAGGATAGATTGGGCGAAGGCGGTTGCCTCACCCCGGTCAACATTAAGTTGCTCAGAAACATCTTTAAGAAAGTCGAGGGTGGCTTGCCCTAGATTCGGGTCACCAAAAGCGGCTCCAAAGACTCGGCCAGCCGTTTCAAGATTCTTGTTAAGCTCAACCCCCCCGGCGGTGATGTTGGCAAACTGCCGGATTGCCTCGACTCCAAGTTCAATAAAGCGACTGGTTAGCTCTTGGACAACCCCGGCCACGGCCCCAATTTGAACGCCAGATACCTTGGCAGAATTGCTAATGCTCTTAAAGTTCTTATCTCCTTTTTGAGCCAGGCCGGAGATGTTTTTATCAATATTCTTTAGCGTTTTGAGTATATCGCCATCATCTAGTGACGCTTGGTATTCAATGTCTGCCATAATATGCTATAATGTTCCTAAACCAAGGAGGTTATTATGAATAATCTAACCAGACCCCAAAAACTCTTCATTTCTATCCTGGCGATTGTCGCCTGTTTTTTTATGGGCTTTTCAGCCGTAGCCGGATACTATTTTCTCACCCGCTCTACTGTACCGGCTGCCCCGCTGCCGCCCAATACTACCGAGCCGCCAACCCCCGGCCCTGCCCCTACTCCCATTGTGCTAGACTTTGATGGACAAGGGGACAAGGTATTGTTTTTTGATACTCCCGCTTCCGGGGCTGCCCTGTTTGGGTTTGGGCATCGTGGAGAGCGCAATTTCATCGTTAACCTTCTTAAATCTGATGGAACTTTTGTTGAACTACTGGTTAATGATATCGGCACTTATGACGGTGAAAAAACCCTACAACTTGACCAGGGCAGTTACATGCTAGAAATCACTGCCGATGGTCCCTGGATTGCGGTTATCCTTCCGCCTCAGTAGTATCTAACTTAGCCAATAAGCCTGCTAAAACTTCGATTTCCTTTTGTAGATTTTGGGCCTGCTCAATTGGGTTGTCTACTTGTTCCCCGGCCTCAACCTTTTTGATTATCGCCTCTACTTCCTTTTGCCGTAGTTTGATCTGAGTTTGATAATAGACAGCCTGGGCGTAACGGCTGGTGGCTTGCGCCCTCATCTTTTCTCTAAGGGCCAATAGGCGGATCGTCTTACCCCCAACCCTTGGCTGTAAATTCATCGCCTTAAATACAACCTCATCACGCGAATGGTAACGCAAGGCCAATAGGCCAGCCGCGAAGCCGGTGACTTCTGGTGTGATTAGGGTTTCTGTTTTATCCACTAAACTTCTCCAATCGTTTCAGGGCTATCCGTATGGCCCGGTCAACCCCCCGCCGCTCAAAGGGTAATAACCGCTTGTCGATTCCCTCCTGAGCCTTAGAGCCGCGTGTTCCCGGATGGTGTACAAGCTTAGTAAATACTAGCTTCCCATTACGAGCAATAAAGCGCAACACCTTGGCAAATCGAGGCCGGATTAAATGTGGGCGTGAGCCTTTATTCCAGATATCCCATAACTTCCGAATCGTCAAGCCGTACTTGTTCACAATCTTTGAACCGTTGGTTAAAATAGTGCGGATAAAAATCTTGTCCCCTTTAGCGACAACTTGACTTTTGAAAACTGGCCGGTGATTGGACTTAAAGAAGCTCACGGACTTGTTATACTCATCGGGTCGTCTATCAGCTACGCGCCCCTCAAGCTGCTTGACAACCTCTTTTCTAAAGAAGTCGTATTGCTTACCCGCTGGCGGCGGCTTTTTAACTAACCTCATCCCTGATGCCATCGTTACCGCTGCCTGGTTTCGTTGGTTACTTTTAACAGGATATTGACCGCGTGATTGCTACCATCTGAAAAAGTAGCCAGACAGGTGAACTCATAAGTTTGGCCGTTAGTACCCCCCGACAGGACAATAGAGGCCACTGTATTAACCAGATAATCAATATCTTTAATTGTGACCGCGTTAGTATTGTCACTAACTTTGGTGATGCCAGATGGTACAGTCCAGGTGATAGAAGAAAGAGTCCGGCCCTGCAACTCGCCATCATCTCGTACAGTGCCATCGTTGCGCCCGTCTTCATCACACCAAATTACAAAAAAAGGATCACTGGTGCTAGACGGATGTTTGTCAGGCCATCGGAGTCTGCTCATAAATAATGCCCTATCAGGTTAACAACATAATCCCATTGGCCCCAAATTGAAGCGTATAATCACCCCCATTGGTGGCAGTAGTGCCAAGTTCCCAATAGAGAATAAGCGGGTCAACCGGAGTGGCTAGATTAGCGTGCATAATGGTATGCCCTGGCGCAGCCGGGGTTAATGGGCCTAATGACGAGTAGGTATGATCTGTGCCATCAAATACCCCCCGATCATTAGTGGTGTCCTCTGTAACATCTTGACTGGCTAACAGGTTACTGGCATCCTCACCGGCTGTATAGCCCGATCCGCTCCCATACTCGGTAGCGGAGACATCCGACCAAACATCGTGTGTATCAATGTTTGGGGTGTAACTGGTATGCAGGGTTAGATAAAGTGCATCGCCGCCTGTAGCCAGATTAAAAACACCTTCCATTACGGTCTCTTTAAATTCGTTATAAATTGCTCCATCACCTTCAGCCATTTTCTTTTACCTCTTCTTTTTGCGCTTTCTTAAGTAAATGTACTTGCCCTTCGGTGTGGGCAAGTTTTTCCTCAACCGTTGCGCCGGGTATCTTGTTCAGGGTTCGTTCTACCACAACCTTAGACATCATTACCTTTCCGGCCTCAACATACAGGGCTTTTAATTCGGCAATTTGCCGGTTAAGGTCGAGCCGGTGTTGTCTTAACTCTTCATAATTCATTGCTTCAAATTTCTTTGTCATAATGTTATCCCTCGTGATTTCAAAATCACGTAAATCTCATCAATTTGATACTTTAGATTACTGCTATAATAGGCCGCACTTTTGGGCGTCATATTTAACATATCCGGCCTATGTAATAATTCGATCAACCGCCGCCCTTGGAGGACACGAGCAAATAAATCCTCTGTACTGCGGGTGTTCAGGAACTTGTATTCATCTTCGGTAAATACCCGCTTCTTATGAGGGCGAACCGGCCCGCTAACAATGTCCGGCGAGGTCGCCTTGAGTGTTAATGTTTTTAATCCTACTGTTGGCATAAATCACTCTCCTGGATCAATGCCTACTCGCTTATCTCTGAATCTGATAAAGGCCCGCCCATCGTTAAATTCAATGCCTACTCGCTTATCTCTAAATGTGATAGCGGCCCGCCTATCGTTAAATTCAATGCCTACTCGCTTATCTCTGAATCTGATAAAGGCCCGATTGTCGGCTACAATTACGGCTATTATTGTAACGACGGTTAAGGCTTCAAGGCTGCTGGCCAGGGTTATGGTATCAAGTAGAATTGATACGGCCCCCGGCTGTACAGTCGTCGCCTCTACATTGCTGGATAGGGTCAACTCATCTAACAATATAGCAACGGCAGCTTGAATGGTTAAAGCCTCCACACTACTCGCCAGGGTTAAGGTACTGAGCAGCGTAGCTATAGCGCCGGGCGAAACACTTAGGCCCTGTACTGCGCTAGCCAAGGTTAATTCATTTAATGAAACAATCTCACCCCCGGCTGCAACGGACACCGTTAAGGATTCGGGGCTACTTGCCAGAGTCAGGGTATTGAGTAGGGCAGCTATAGCGCCTGGCGCTACGGTTGATGTTTCAACAGAACTACTTAGGGCAAGAGTATTCAATAAGGCAGATACCGCCCCAAGTGTTATCGACAGACTTTCTACCGACCCGGCCAATGATAGGGTATTTAATAAAATAGAAACCACCGCTTGAACCGAGGCCGTTTCCGCGCTACTTGCCAGCGTTAATGAGTTTAGAGTTGCAGCCACCGCGCCAGGTACAACAGTCGAATTTTCAATACTCCCCGCCAGGGTTAGGGTATTGAGCGCAATCCCCGCCCCGATTGTTACATTGATGGCCTCTGCGCTACTCGCCAATGTCAAGGTATCAAGGAGGGTTGAAATAGCGCCAGGCGCCACGGTTGATGTTTCGGCAGAGCTACTTAAAGTAAGAGTATTCAATAAGGCAGCTATAGCGCCGGGTACAACAGTCGAATTTTCAACACTTCCCGCCAGAGTCAGCTCATTTAATAAGATAGAAACAACAGAGTTAACGGCTAAACTTTCGGCGTTACTGACCAGGCTTAACTCATTTAAGCCTACCGATATTGCACCGGGAGTCACGGTCAAGCTTTCGGCGTTACTAATCAAAGTTAAAGCATTTAATAGGACCGCAATAGCCCCCGCCGATACGGTTGAATTAGGTATTGAGCCAACCAACGTTAGTTCGTCAAGTAGTATGCTAGTTGGGAGTTGGGCACTCAAATTCTGGGCGGAACCGGCCAGGGTTAACGTATCAAGCAGCGACGAGACCGCCCCCGGCGTCACGGTTAAACTAGGGATTGAACCAGCCAGGGTTAAGGTATTAAGAGCAACGGTGGCCCCACTACTAACCAGAACATACTCATTATATTTTATCGTTCCCGCGTCATCATAGACATAAGCCAGAACAGTATCGCCATTGTCTATTTGGTAGACGTTGTCTCCGGAAATACGGTTGACAGTAACCGCGTCCAATATCTCGGTGTCTGTTCCCCACCCGCCTGAGTTGACGTTTTCGTCTAAATATAAATCTTGGTCGGCATCATTGGCATAGACCAAATAAACTGTGTCAGTAGCGGGGTCTACAGCAAGACAGGCAACGGGGACAATCGACAAGTCATCCTGCACCGTGTTATCTGAGGCAGACTCCTCTGCCCCTGGCGTTCCGTCATTGTCAATCTCGGCTGTGTAAACAGTATTCCCAGAGCTATCTTCCCACCCTATTGTTATTCTCTCGGTTCCAGATGCATCATAATAAACACCGGGGATAATATTATCATTAACGACATCCAGCGCCGTGTCATTGACAATCTCAGCGCTCGATAATGTGTTGCTGCTATTCAGTGACTTATGATATAGGTCACTGTTGGTATCATCTTTGTAAAAAATATGTATTTTGTCACTAGCGCCCATCACCACGGCAACGGCTGTATAATCCACGGTCCCGCCGTCATCAATTGTACCCGATACATCACCCCATGCAGTTCCCTCATGAATGGAATAGCTTATGCGGCGATAGTCTGTTCCCTTTAGTCGTTCCACCTCACCACTGAAAAAGGCGGCTTTATCGCCATCAGACCGCACCGCAATAGCGCAAGATTGACCAAGTGACTCGGTTAATGTTGCAACCGCTTCGGTTGTGGTAATCCACTGGTCTGCACTGCCATCATCTGATAATGCAAATTCGTGGTATTCAACACCGTCACTTACATTTTGAGTGATGATTTTTAGCCGCGTACCATCAGGGTACACCCACAGGGATTGAATATTGGAGGCAGAGTTTGGATGATTACCACTGTCCACCTCTGCCCAAGCCGCGTCCCCGTTGTCGGCTTTCCAGACCTCTATAATAGAAATATCTGCGGAGTCCAGCACAACGACATAATGGTTCCCGTTTCCATCTCTCACCGGAGGAGAAAAATGAAGGTCCGAAGGTGTATCGATCCCCGAAATCGTGCGCGGTAGGGCCATTACGCTAATACCCCTGTCTTAACCTGGAACCTTATTGCGTCTATCCAGGTTTGTTGCGGGGCAAACAATGACCAATCATCCAATGTCATCAGTGTTGTGCCAAAGGTTTGATGTGTCTGGTATTTGTTCTCCGTTCCGTCTTCGCCAGGGGCAAGGGCGTTATCCACAATGTTTACCACCCGCCTTGTATCCACCGAGTCGAGGGCCAATTCGCAATTAGCTAAGAGGGCTTGAAATGCGGTTAACTCGGTAGGTAAATCGAAACTCTCATTCAGAAAGTTGATGACAACTGTAAACTGATTCCCACCTGTCAAGCTGGTTAGTTTATTCTTGACCCTGTTTCCCTGAGCATAAGCTGCGAAATCATCAAATACGGCGTCACCAGACTCAAGAGACTTGGTAACATAATCCCCTTCAATGTATGAGCTAACGTCAATTCCCCAGCAGTTAGAGTAGTCATTAGCAATATTTGGATGCAGCGCAGCGTGGCGAAACGCCCATTGCAAATAACCAAATCCGCAACCGACTATCAATATCCGGTGGGTAGAATTTAAGCCTCTACCCTCTAACCAATTAATCAAAGCGGCGGCTCGTTCGACAAAAAACCAATAGGGAATAGTTGGATGACGTTTGGCGTACAGAGCGAAGTCGCGGCCATAGCCATAAACCTCACCTTTCCTTTCCCCATTCAGATTATTGGTATCCGTGCCGGTTTCATCCGCCCATCGAATGGGGTTAGAGTGAAAAGCATCGTAAGTTGTTTGGTCCCAAGTGATCGCCATTGTTTTAATCTACATTTCCAGGGCGGCTATCCTGGTAAACATCATTATCAATAGTGGTTTGTTTTTTCATACTAAAATGTATATCCAAAGAGCCTAGCCAGTCGGCCAGCTTGTGCCCGGCGACCATTCGCGCTCGTTCCTGCCGGGGTATCGCTACCCATTCGATCTCTCTAAGCTGCCAGGCTTGCCGGGTCTGGGCTGCCCATAGACGAGTAGATAACACTTCCCCCCTGCCGCTCGGCAAGCCTTGTAGTGCTTGCAATAAAGGCTGCCCATTCCAGGATGCCTTGAAAGGTGGACGCCAGAGCGCCTTCAACCTCCTCTATGGCAATCTCAGTAACCAGGGCTACGGCTAACACGGCCTGTAAATCTTCGACAGTTACGATACGCCGCCGGTCTTCTTCACTCAGGCAATTTGTTAAAATATACCTGATAACATTGTGGGCATGCTCCTCACTGGCTTTAATCCGTTCTGTTTCGTGAGTAACAATCGCCTGAAAAAGCGTCCATTGCGCCCATAGGTCAAACCCCTCTGACCCCTCTTTATAGGCTTCGCGGGCCCTGGCTGGTTTAACCGGAATCTCCTGAAAATCAGCCAAGGTATGAATGACCGGCTTAATTTGACCGCTCTGGATATCTAGCACATATTGAAATACAAACTCGCCAGGATCATCAAAGGGTACAATGTCATCTTCATATAAAAAGAGGGGACGAACCGCCACCGCCCCCCCATCAGAAATTGATACATTTTTCTTTTCAGGCATAATCCCAACTTAGGCTAACTGTTCAATCGTTCCGCCATCACCTACGATAATTGCCTCACGCGGGTTAAATAACGGATAGACCGCGTTGTAGCCGGTGTTGACTGTTTCACTAATCTGAGTCCAGCTATTGCCGCCATCCTCAGTTCGCCAGGCTTCTCCGGCCCCAGGGGTTGTATCATCAACATAGACGGTTAAAATTATCGAACTGCCTTTTTCACACTCGATATGTTTAACCACGTGACTGGCCCCAAAATCCTTCAAGCTAGACCAGCCGGTAGTATTGGCCGCTTCGTTGTTGCTCTTGAAAATTGACGTGCCATTTCCAGCGAACATCGTACCATCGTTGGCGAAGGAAATAGCCGTAAAAGCCCCACCGCCCGATGGTCCGGTGCGAACCACCCAGGTATCCCGCTTGTTAGCCCTCTCTACATTGATTGTGTTACTTGCGCCAACGGCCCAAACATCGCCGTTATATTCAACCATCGCAGCGAAGGCATTGGAGCCGGTAAACTTGGCCGCGCCGGGATCGGTTTCCCAGTTGTCTGTACCTACGTAAATATCCCCGGCTGTAGCCAGGTAGTTTCGACTGGCCTCTTGTAGCCATAGACCCGCCTCAAAAGCGTCAGCGTTAGAGGTGGCCGCAATCGTGATAACATTCCAACTGGCAACCGTGATTGTAGAGCCAACTACCGAAATATCTTGGTAGGCCCATTGTGTTTTTGTCCCCGCATCCGTAGCTCGTGAGGCAACCAATCTAACATTGTCCTCATCGATAACCTCAGCGGTAAGGAAAGTTATATCAGAGTTAACCGTAAACGGTGTTGGGTCCGTGACTATCGCAGCCCAAGCCCCGCCGCCGGTAACAGAGTAATAAATCTCAGCCGGGGCAGCACTGGACGCTAAACCGGCAAATAGTACCCGATCCCGACCAGGATAACCGGGCAAACAATCATTGTCGTCATCCAATCCGGCAATTGACAGGACATCCAGAGCCGTGCCACTAGTCAGGGCAGAGAGAGAAGTCTTGAAAATTCGCAATGCATTTATCACCACTTCGCTAACGGTATTGTCTTGCGAACCATCAGAGCCGGTTAAATCACGAGTAGCCGCCTCCGTTGCTCCGGTTACTCGTATATGGAACTGTTGGAGTTGTTTCCACAGATTACGGCTATTTAGGGGAGGACAGGAATAGTATAGGCGTTGGAAATATAGCTCCCCTGCCTTTTCGATTTGTTGGGTTAACGGATGACGGGTGTCTAGCCATAGTCGAAATGAGACATCAAAAGTTGATTGGTCGGTAGCCGGGTCTTCGGTGGAGAAAAGCGTGATAGACTGCCCCAGGGCATCAGAGGAAATGACCGGGGTAGAGCCAGGAATCCCACCAACGGTTAAATCTCCCATACTGGTATTCTCTACTTCTAAAAGAGTCATCGCCCCATCAATATTTACTTCTCGATACCATAACGAAGTATTTTTTATTCTTGCTAAGTCTCTACCCATCTCGCTTTACCTCCTGATTGCCGACCGGTTCAGCCTTAACCGGCTGTTGTAACAAACCGATCAACTTGTAAACATCCGCGCCGCATGTAGCCTTAAGCTTTAAGGGCGCATCGGTGACACGTTCCAACACCAGCCCGGCCTCCTCAATTGCGGCCTGAAGCTTGGTGAGAAGTTCGTCCTTGTTAACCGGATTCTCTTCTTTGTCCCAATTGTCGGGCATCAAATCTTTGAGTGAGGTGTTTTTAAGTTGAACCTTTAGATTAATTTTTGTTGGCTTTTTTGGTGCTGCCATCTATGCACTCCTTAGCGATACCACAGCGACGGTTAAATCTGTGCCGCTGCTATAATCAACATAAATTTTATTTGTATCCGCCTGGTGAAAACCTGGCGGGAATGGGCCTAGTTCGTGAGTTTCGTTATTCCCAATCGTAATCGTTAGATCATCCACGCCCATACCATCCCTGGTGCTTGGGTTTTGCACGGTTACGGTGGCGCTGGCGCTGGCCCCGCCTACGAGCCGGATCGTTGTTTTACCATCATTGATAAACTCATCGCCGTTCGTAGCATCCACCGCCGCGAAGGTGACTGATAACCCGGCATTGTCACTTTGGGCCGTTGCCAGCGTCTTTTGAGTTTGAACCGTCAACGATTGCCGGGCCATCTAGCTAACCCATTCCTCGACATAGAGCGTTAGCTCAGATTGGTAATATTCTTTTGCCAGAAACTTCTCTATAATGACTTCGGTGTAATTCAGTCCGGCTTGTTCCCCGCTACCATCTAATAGAATGGTGGCGTACTCACATTCATTGCCGGGGGTTAGTAGGACATAAGAATCTAAGGCGAAATAGGCAGGAATCAGAGCGTCTAAAATTGCAATGAGCTGCTCTTCAGCAAAAGCCCGGCTGCGCTCATCGGCTTCGACATACAAGATGGTCGGATGCCAAAACGAACCTTTAACGGTAAACCCATCGCGCCGGATAGCTTGCCCCGCCCCGCGCCTGAGCAATAAAGCCGGTAACTCTGTCGGGTAGCTGGTGGGCCAGGTCTTATATACCGTTCTGATTCCGGCCTCGGTTGCTTCCTCTTGGTGGAAATCAAATAGGGCCGCTCTTACTGCTTCAAAGCTCATACGCGCCCCGTCTTGGTGATAACTTGAATCTCATCAAGAATACCGTTTGACTTGTTAACGCTCATAATCTGCAACTCATCACCATCAAATAACACGCGGTATGATTCCTTTATGTCGGGTAGTTCCCCGTTTTGGGGTTGAACGTTGAACACATAGACCGGCTCGGTGGCGATTTCCTCAAATGGGCCTACTTGCTGTTTAATCGTATCTTCGGCCCATATAGCGGTTAAGTCAGAATAGACCGGCTCTGTTGAGGCCACCCCATCGGTATCGTCAAATTTAACAATGTCGATGGTGGCCTGTTGCCCCCAGAGTTGAGCCATACGGCTTCTGAGCTTTCGGCCCATTAGTTATAACCATCTATTCTAGCGGGCTGTACCGATCCCGCTTTGTTAGCGTAGGCCAATGTACCAAGGGCTTTCTTTTTCCACTTCTCGGCCTGTTTACCATACCCGTCAGCTACTTCTTTGGCGTCAAAATCACCCACTTTTGAACCCTCGGAAATAGCATAAGCCCGCCACTCGCTCTCTAGGACTTCAAATAGACCGGCAACGGTCGCAGTTACACCGCCCCCATTTTCAGTTAGAGCAAAAGTGATCTCATTATCTGAAAAGTTTCGCCCATCCGGACGTGGGCCGGAATCGTCCTGGGTATCCCCCACGTAGAATCTAACCTTGTCTATATTAGTTGTTAGGTCGTCATCATAAGTAAAGGTCATTACCAGCTATATCCTAACGCTTCAACCCATTTCTTTTTGTCGGCTTTCTTAAATGCCGTGATATGTTCCGGCTTAAAGACCCCTTGCCATTCGCCGGGTTGCCCCTTGCGAAAGGTCGGCGATAAATCTGTTCGTCTAGCCAGATCAACCATCTGATTAACAACATTATCAAATATGGCCTTTTCAACTCGAAATCTGGTTTCCCAAATGTCGCGGGTAATCTGATCTAGCCCATACTCGACAATATCTTGCGCCACTTTTTCCAGGTTAGATACTACATCCTCATACTTAACGCTTAGTATCCAATCCTCATTAAGCCAGTCGGCATATAGCTCCCACAAACCAATCACACCGGGAAATGGGGTTAGCCCCTCGATACAAGCGGTTAAGATTTCGTCAAAACCGCCGAGCGCTCTATAAGCGTTTCGGGCCGGATGCTTATTGTCATTCGGCCCACCCATTATGTGATGAGCCATACTAACCGCTACATCCCGCAAATCCCGATAGATAAAAACAAAAGCCGTTCTGGACAATCTCAGAAAATCGGCGATATCCTGCCGGTGTCCGATATGCCCCTGAGTGTAGTGTCCTTGCTGCAACCGTGACGCCAGAAAAAACCAGCGTTCCATATTTTGCCAGATCGGGGCAAAGGAGTTGAGTTTAAACGTGCCCGTCCAGTGATTCTTATTATAGATACTTTCCGGTATCGGTGATACATAGCCCTGAACCAATCCAGCTAATAGATGCAAGCCGTGTTTTGGGCAACCGCAAATCATATACTTAGGCGTAACATCACGCCCCTCTAACATTTGCCAAATCACTACATAGTCCGATCCCGGTATAGCAACGTAGCTGTCACCCCGTCGTCATTGTTAGCCTGGGCAATTGTGACCTTAACTTGGTCATCTAAAACAAATGGCCTGCCCTGGTTGGTGATACTGGCTCCGGCGCTTGTCTGCGCCTGGGCCATCGGATAAAACCAGCCATTCGTTGACGCATCTGTAATAGATAACAGGGTTATCGTTGGAGCTTTAACCGTTGCAATCGTCACATCGGTTGTGCCAGCCGGGGGGCTGCCGGTATACTCAAGATAGATGGCAAATAATTCGCCATTTAGCTTTTCATCGGTGGTGGTGTTAGCCGTTGCCACACCAGCACCACCAGTAGTCCCGGTGACAACTACCTTATGCCTCGTTATCATCCGTCACTTTCTCGGTGTTAGATTTCGCTTTAGGCTTGGTGGTTGTCTTAGGCTTGACAGGGGGAGCAGGTTCTACTTTCTCCACTACCGCCCCCTCATCCAAAAGGGCTTGCCAAACGTGTTCCGGGAATGGGTGGCGGGCGATTACTTGCCCTTTAGCCCATTTCCGGCCCGTTCTTTGTTCCAGTATGCCATCTCTATTTGCAACGATATAAGGCATTGTTATCCCCTAACTGTTATCGTAGTTAAACAGGCAGTTCCAAACTTCGTCTGTTCCGTTGTACAGTACGCCCAATGTATCACCGGCCCCAAGCGCCACGTTTGCTTTACACTCAATCGAGCCGCCAGTTCCGTCAATATTAAGAGCAGCGGAGGGATTATTGTTCTGCAAGATAACTATGTCGCCATCGGTGGCTGTCGTGGTTATAATGCCGGTTGTCGTTGAAGACGTATATTCAGCATTTGAAGTCATCGACACAAGGCACGAAGTAGGCGTGATAACGAATGTGGCAGTAACCGTCTCTGTCTGCGGGGTACAATTTACCCCACCGGCAAAGGTTGCCAGACCAGCCGACACGGTTAAACCGCCACTATCAACGGTCAAGCCACCAACCCCAACAGAGGGAGCGCCGGACGAATCAACAGTGAAAACAGGTGTTCCGCTGCTGTTTTCAACCTCGATAGATTCGGACGAACCATTATTCTTGATATGTAAAAGCGGGGTAGCCGTACCAAGGGCGGTGGCCTCAAGATGGACCGCGTAAAAGTTTGACGCATCCTCGATTTGGGCCTTAACGTTAGCCAGGGCTTGATTGGTTCCCAACATCCCCAAAATCGCTATAGCAGACAACACCAGCGGCAGGATGGTTTGAAATAGTTTCTTCATCGTTTGTTCTCTCCTTGATTAATCTTGAAAACGTGGTAAAGGGGGGCCGAAGCCCCCCTGATTGTTAGTCTAGGTTACGTCGTGTCCGTAAACCCAACGCCAATCGCTAAACCCGTAGCTATATCGCATATAGCCTCGGAACTTAGCTTCAAGATTAAAGTCGCTGGCCGGGTCCATTGAAAATTCAATAGGAACTCGGTCAAGCCATAACAGATGCATCTTTGCCAACTGGGAGTCGATCATAAACCAGTTGTTAGCATCGGTCAGGTAATCCCACATTACATACTGAATCCCCTGGCGGGCTACAAAGTTGTCTTCAAAGCTGGCCGTTCCCGGCTTTTGCAATGAGTTACTATTCATCGTATTAATGATGCTGTTAGCCTCGTCTTCCAATTCTGGCGGGACCACAATGGTATCGGGATTAATCGAAATAATCTCCCCCCGATCATCCACAAAGGCCCGCATCAGTTGCCGGGTGGAAATAACGGATGCATAAGACAGAGCCGTTGTGCCGGTATTACTGTGGGTAGTTCCATTGCCGGGGCTGTAAGGGTGAGCGCCACAAAGGGCAATGGCATCGCCGCCGGTAAAGCTGGCGCTAAAAGCATTGTTGAAAATGCTGGCGGCGTGTTTCTCGCGGGTTCGGTTGGCTCCCATCGCCAACCCAACCGGGCGTTGGTTGATAATGTTGTAAAGATCATCGTCAACCAATTTTCGCTCGACCTTAAAGCCCTTTGCATACTCCTCGTGGGTTAAGGTTGTCTTAAAACCCTGCTCCGGGTCATCGTACTCGATGGCCCCACCGTAGGTTTCCCAGTCACCCATTCCGCCAACACCGAGAAAATACTCAGAAGATTTCTGGGAACCCATCTGATTAAACAAAATGGGAATACGGGATTGTGCGGCCAGGGCGCTAAACTGTAGATTGAAGATCGTGCGGAGTCCTGGTTCTAACAGTTCTCCCCACTGTTCACTAATAGCCATTTTTCATACCTCCCTATGTATTCCCAAACGTGGTGTCAGAAAATATAACGTAGGCGATTGCATTGCCTTCATCATCGGTGTCTGAACTAACGAAGATCATTGAGCCGTTGGTAATATCGTCGGCGTCAATGGTATTTTGGTCTGCTAAGTCAAGCTTTTTGGTGTTGCCAACAACCGCTGTGGTGGTAGTAGCGTCGGTAGAGCATCGCCATACCTGGTTGCGGGTGACAAATGCCACTTTCGCACTGGTGGCCCCGGCGCTGGCCGGGGTAACAGCTTCTTGCATAATGCCGGTAACTTCGCCCAAGCTGGCCGTTTGCTTATCGCCGTACCCATCAGCTTGCAGGGTAACTACATCGCCCTCTTTGTAAGCGGTGGTCTGGCCGAGTGGCAAATCTTTAATAGTTGGTGAACCAACACCATCCAGCATGTAGGCGAATTCAAATCCTCTTGTTGCCATAGGTTCTTTTCTCCCTATTTATTCTTGGCGTAATCCTCAAGACTGACCCCCATCTTGTTGGCCTGGGCTATTTCGGCCTGGGTAAGTTTATCTACCCCTGATTTCTCAGTTGACCGCTTGCCAGTTCCGGCCCCGTTGTCCAGATTGGGGGCTTTAGGCTTGCCGGTGGTAGACAATCGCCCACTATCAACTAGCACTTTAACCGCAGCCTCCACCCCTTCAACCTCGCCCTCATCTGTCAGTTTTATCTCTGATTTGTCAGCTAATAAAAAGGCGTCCTTGGGATATTGGGCTTGTACCTTACCGGCCTCGGCCAAAAAAGCGGCCCGGATAAGTTTGTCATTAGCGGCTTGTAATGCCACCTCTGCTTTCTTTTCCGCTTTGGCCTGGGCTGCTATGGCCTTTTCCAGTTCCGATTTCTGAGCGTCCTCTGCCGCTTTTTGAGCTTTTACAATGGCCGCTAAATCATCAGGACTGCTTACCCCAAACTTTGCCAAGAAGTCGGCCTCGGCCTGTTTCTTGGCTCGCCTTTTTGTTTCGGCGTTGATTCGGTTAACCTCATCCTGAGAGAACAGTACCCTTGAATCCGGTTCCGGCTGTTGGGTTGCGTCGCCGTTTACGCTGTCGGACTCTGGTGGTGTTGGTTCAGGCTGGTTATCATCTTGAGTCGTTACGTCTTCTGTTGTCATTGTTGCCTCCAGATTAGCGCCGAAGTCGCGCATCCATCGTTAGTGGCCGATGTTGCCGGGAAATAAAAACGCCCGCATAAGATGGGCGTGGGCTGGCCTGTTGCCAGTTGTAGCCTATCCTTTGCGGGCGTCGGCTGGTCGGACTATGCCGCCAGTTGTGACCCAAATATTATTTGGTTTAAGTTAGTTTACCATAACTAAAATATTACGTCAAGTGAAGCGCTATCTCCAGCCGGGATATTTAGAATCTAAATATACTTTAATTGCCTTGTGCATTGCGTACAGGGAGCGATAAAGGGCTACCCACAACACCATTTCTGGCGGGAATGATCTTTGAACCTTTGCCGGTTGCCCGTTTGGTATATTGGTAAAATAGCGTACTTGCTGTTCGCTCATAATCCCTTAATAATCGGTTGCGGATAGTTCTTGTCCTCATTTACAATGGTTACATCGCTACAGCCGCAAAAGTCACAAGATAGGGCATCGGTCAACACCTCACCCATTGCCTGGACTTGCCATTGAGTTTTGCATAGCTTACAAATCGCCACCTTGCCACTTGTAGCCGGGGCAGAGGCGGCGGGGGTATGAATCTCTGTGCTAAATGATGTCATTATCTATACTCCTTGCTACACCGGCATTTCTGATTACAAGTACAGCCGCCAATCTCAACCAAGCTCCCTATAGGTTGCCAACCCCTCGCAGCCTCACCCTCGCAGCAAGTACAGTGATTGGCTTGGCTATCCAGTATGCGACGCTCTTCTGATAACCCTTTTTGCCGGGCAATCCTATCATTCATCTTGTGATAGGTTCCGTTTCCGGCCTGAGCGTAAAGATCGGCCCGTCTTAGGAATTGGCCGCTTGTCTTACCAGCCAGATTAGTTAGTGATTGTTTCCCGCTTTGAATCTGTTGAGCAAATCTCTGTAAATAAAAGCTCTGTTTAGCGGTGATCTGACCTACCGCCCCCCAATCAGCCGGAGCCATTGACGCCCATCCCCCTTTTGCCAGGGCTGCGGTCTGGGTGTGGATAATCGTCAACTGCCCACGCATCGCCACTTGCCATTCAGATAAACCTATCTCGCCACCGGCTAACTGTTCTGACACGTTAGTAACGGCTGCTTGGCTCTGGCTTATCTGCGTTTCCATCGCACTAAGTACCGTAGACGCTTTTACAATCTTACCAGTGCCCTTGTTAACATACCGGCCTGTTGAACCTAGCCGGGGGTCAAACTCATATTGTGGCGTTAGAGAACTGCGTCGCCTAGCCAAGAATTTCCTCTTTTATACCAGCCTCTAAGAATGGTCTCAATTGCCGGGTGACGGTTGATTTTGCCAGTTCTATAGTCTCCTCATCCGGCGTTGCCATTTCGATAAAAGCGGCCCTTTGTTCGGGGCTTAACTGCTCCCACTCATCGGCGGTTGTTTCAACCCAGACGATCGCTTTACCTCGTTTAGCCATTACTGCTCTACCTCATTCCCCTCTAGGTTAAATATATCAAGCGACCAAACCGCCCCACTCAAACAATGAATAATTGCCATTGCCTCATCGCGGCGCAATAGAATTTCAGTAGGTT
>Ga0102947_1000286_pt1 | contig 18790 bp, 12 predicted proteins | sample SalPon2A_A_D2_MG_FD_78210 | JGI IMG/M metagenome (GOLD analysis project Ga0102947, IMG submission 78210) | Soil microbial communities from South San Francisco under conditions of wetland restoration - Salt Pond MetaG R2A_A_D2_MG | ecosystem: Environmental > Terrestrial > Soil > Wetlands | place... | reverse complement strand
CTTTTTAAGTCCCTGTTCTATATACCTGTGCGCCTCAGCCATTTGTTCCAGGGCATAGCACCTGTCAACAACCGTTTTCAGTTGCCCGGCCATGATTAGTTTACTGATATATTCCAGCGCTTCGGTACGAGGGGTTGTTAAGCCCGTCATCATCTTCTTGTTGCCAGTCAGCGAGATCCATAGGTGTGGTAGTACGCGGGACAATAAAGGAATCGCCGAAATGTAACGTCCCCTGTCCTTCAACAGCCGACATCCGCGCCTGGGTGAAAGAGCCCCAACCACATCAAAGACGATGTCGTATGTGGGGCCATTATTTGAGAAATCACCGGCCCTATAATCAATCACCTCCCGGGCCCCTATGTCTCTTAGCATTGCGAGCTTATCACCGCTGTCGACCGCGGTGACCCTGGCACCATAATACGCGGCAAGTTGAACCGCATAAGTTCCAATGCCTCCGCCAGCGCCATTGATCAGTACTTCATCCCCTTTTTTGATCTTTGCCTTTTTAAGGAAATGCAATGAATCCAATCCCAATGCAACCGGAGCAGCTTCCTCAAAGGTCATATTGGAAGGCAAAGCGGTTAGCGTACTGGTTTCCGGAAGGCACAGGTACGCTGCATGGGCCCCGAACCGCTGACTGATCCCAAAAAGCCGGTCCCCTTTATTATAGGAGGTAACCGACGGACCTATGGCTTCAACCTCACCGGCAAAATAACTCCCCAGGATCTTCCTCCGTGGTTTTCTCAGCCCGAAGAACAATCTTACCATGAACCAGGTAAGGTTAGGGATTTCGGGACTGCGCATTTCACAGTCCCCCATGGTCACGGCTGATGCGCGAATTTTTATAAGGATCTCCTTCGGCCCTGGGATCGGTTGATCAACTTCTTTTAACCGAAGCACCTCCGGAGGGCCATATTGTTCGTAAAGGATGGCTTTCATTTAATTGTAAATTACTGTAAATTATATCAATAGTTGAATAATTCGTGGGGTGTTTTATTCATTCATTGCCGTTTAAGGCATTTTGAATTGGCATGGTCAGAAACGCCGTTTAAAAGCACTCTTTTCCGGTAAAGTGATTGATGCACCAAATTCATTTACCGAAGGTTTTTTACACTTTATCCTTATTTTTTCCCCTTACCGAGAATAGGTTGTTTTTCAGCGATTTACGAGCTTAAGGTATGCGTTCCCGGAGTTAATTTAGTGTACCCAATCGCCATAACATGAAAGCTATTATTACCTTAATCCTGGTGCTACTTTTCGGAGCTGTTGCTCTTGCACATAATTCGCCTGCAGATGTTAAAGTGGAAGTTTTTCAAATGGGTATTGTTCTGGATGGCAGCACTGCTGATACTGTCCCTTATAACCAAATTACGCCAGCAAAAGAAAACCCTGTTGCGCGCTTATACAAATTCAAGAATTCAAGAATAAAAAATGCCCTGGCCTTTACAACGAAAAGAAATAAAGCCAAGCGTGCATAATAATTTCCCCAATGAACGTGACATCCTGATAAAAATAAGATGTCTTAAAACCTGATGACTATGATATTATTTACACTATTAATCTCCGTTGCATTATTTATTAGTTACGTTTCGGTATTCCCAAAAACAAAGGGAGTTTTACGTCCTCTTAAAGTTTCTGTACGCAAGGACCGATCATAATATAAACCCCGGTTGATACAACCCGCCTTCCTCCCGGCCTTGTTCCGGGGGAAGGTTCTCTATTTGCCACAGACAACAGGTCATTAGCATTGATAATTGTTAACGGATCGGTGCTTATTGCTTAATGCCGGGCTGTTTGATGGTATAATTTAATTTATTCTTCTCAGCCTCCACCATTTCCCTTACGTCCTTCAGCAAGGCCGTTGCATCATAAACGATCCCGTCTTTGATGGTATACCTTACCCCGCCTACCCGTACTACTTTGTTTTCCTCCGTTAATTTTATGGCACCGGTACCATATAATACTTTGAGGTTTTCCAAAGGATTTTCCGGTACAATTACGAAGTCGGCCAGCTTACCTACGGTCACCGTGCCAATTTTATCATCCATACCAAGCGCTACCGCACCGTTTAGGGTAGCGGATCGTACAATCTCCAGGGGATGAAATCCGGCTTCCCGGAGTAATTCCAGCTCCCGGATAAAGGCAAAGCCGTACAATTGGAATATAAAGCCCGAATCAGAACCTGCGGTGACCCTGCCACCCCTGTTCTTGTATTCATTGATAAAGGCCATCCAAAGTCGATAGTTTTCTTTCCAGGCAACTTCCTGCTCCGTACCCCAATTGTGCCAGTACGAACCATGTGATATTTTACTGGGCTGATAAAATTCCCATAATGAGGGGAGGGTGTATTCTTCATGCCATTCGGCCCTTCTCGCCCTTTGAAGGTCGCGGCTGGCTTCATAGATATTCAAAGTGGGATCCAGGGTGAAATCGAGCTCTATAAGTTCATTCATCACGGCATTCCAATGATCGGAATATGGCTTTGCCGCTTGTTGCCATAGTTTGCCGGCTTCTTCAAACCGATGTTGCTCGTTGTTATAGTTATAATCCAACGGATAATCCTGCACGGTCCTGTCTTCAAACAGTGCTTCCGGAAGGCCGTACCAGTGTTCCATGGAAGTGAGGCCCGCCCTTGCAGAATGCAATACATTCCATCGGGCGACATTGAGTTGTGCATGATGGCAGGCTGAGCGCTTTCCGAGTTTCCTGTTTTCATCCAGTGCGGCTGCCATGATTTCCGGAGGAGCACCAAAGAATTTAATCCCGTCCGCCCCTTTCCTGGCGTTGTTCTGTACCCATTCACGGGCCAATTGGGGAGTACTGATTGTTTCGTCGTTGCCCTGCCCGAAACCGGTATAAACTAATATGCGAGGCGCCACAATTTCATTTTTAGCGCTTTTGCGCTTTAGATCCATAGAAAAGTCAACGCCCCGGCCACTCGGTTCCCTGATGGTCGTTACCCCATGGGCCATCCATAGCTTAAAAACATAGTCGGGCTCGGCTCCCTGGGCCTCTCCGCCAATATGTGCGTGCATATCGACAAATCCGGGCATAAGGTACATGCCGCTGCAGTCGAGTTCCTTGCCGCCGGGTAATAATTGGGGCCGTTTACCTTCATCTACGGGTACTCCGGGATAACCTACTACCTGGATCTTACGGATGATGTTGTTTTCCACCACGATGTCTATCGGTCCCTGGGGTGGGGCTCCATTCCCATTGATAAGGGTTACACCACGAATGATCAGTTGAGGGAAGGGTCCCTCTCCTTGTGTTTGTGCATGGATAAGGGATGTCAGAAGCAGTGTGATTGCCAGGAGGTAGTTTTTAATCATTTCTTTGGCTTGTTAATAGGGGAACGGTGTGTATTGTTTCTATTATTTTATTTGGTTGATATACCCGTTTATTGAATCAATCATCTTCAGCCTCCGGTACCCGTACTTTATCACCCAGAAAAAGGGCATTCAGGAATAAGCGGTTGGTGCCATACCAACTGCCGCGGAAATTGGGATTGTCTGCAAAAAGGATCACCCTGCCACTTCCCAGTTTACTCACGATCAGGGAAGCCGAAGGTTTTAAATATTCATCCATGTTCTTTTGGGTAATAAAACCGTCTATATGCGGCTTGTCGGCATACCTGGCAACTGTGGAGTAGGCATTTTTGGTGGGTGAAAGCCAAACGGTATTGTTTTTATAGACGGGAATAACGGCATCCCTGTAACCAAATGCCAGGGGATGGGTTACATCGAGATCGGCTTTAACAATAATGCCACCCACACTTTCCTTTCCCAGGTTTTCCCCGGCATCCACGTAAGGCTGAGGTTCGGTCGTCTTTGTGGAATCTCTTTCCGCCACGGTTAATTTTTCCTGTATCAATTTTTTATCAATGGCCCATTTGGAGGCCGTACCAATGGTGATAAGCGTATTTCCTTTCTCGGTCCAGTCTTTGATTTTACCCAACTGCTTTTTTGTGAATGTATAAGTGCCGGAAACCATGACCAGGGTATGGTATTTGTCCAATTTGGCAGTATTAAAATTCCGCATGGGAATTTTCGTGATGGGCATATGTACACGGGTATCCAACAGATGCCATACTTCCCCGGCCTCATAGGAACGTACACCTTCACCGATAAGCATGGCAACCTCAGGTTTTTTTAATGGGTTCACAAACCCGCTTCCGAGGTCAATACCTCCGGAGGTATATCCAGTACCCGAGGTGTATATTGGGACCTGAAATTTTAGTTGTGCCTGGCGCAGCAAGTCATATACTTCATCCGGATTTTTCTTTTGCAGGCTAACCGGGACCACCAAAGTGCCGTAATTCATTTTAATCTCCCCACTGTTGGTCTTAGCGGTAAAGGGCTTAAAGGCCGAAGAAACTACCACACCGTTTTTCTGAAGATCATAAAGCAACGCCGGTGCATTGTAATCGTCCCAATCAATCAGGTAAACATAGTCGGACCTCTGTACAGGCAATATGTTGATAAGGTGATCGGTGGAAACGATTTTTTCTCCGGGAGGAACAGCAGCCAAAGGGGAAGACTTCATATTGTAAAAGTTGGCCACAGACCAGGCTGAAGCATCGTAGTAAACGCTGTCCCTGTATTTGGCATACGTTTCGAACATGGTTTGCACCATCCTGTACTGGGGCTGTCTAGTGGGTACCACATAGGCATTCTTACCATCCTCATATACATCGATCTTATGCAACAGTAATTTATCGATAAAGGCTTTGTTCCTGTTTGGATCATGCGCATCCCCGAAACGGTAGGCCTTTACCCTGCTTTTAGACGCATTGCCTAATGCACTTTTAAAGAAGTCCTGTTGGTATTTCCTGAGATATCCTTTGTTTTCCACCGCTGCCTTTACCGTTGTAATACCCGAAGTATACTGGTTCCTGATGGTAAATGGAAAGGTGATTTCCCCAAATGCCGTTGTCTGTTTGTGCCCCCGGGAACTTGCCTGTTCAAACAACAGGCCCAAACCACCCTGCAGGTCCGGGTATGAAGAGCCGTAGCCCGGATAAGTGCCGTCAAAGACTTCCCTGGTAAAATAAAAGGAGCCTATACTGTCCAGGGCTTTGGCAAAATATTCGCCAAACAGGTTGTTGAGATCTTCATAATTTTCTTTGGGCATGATGGGGTTGAGGGAGCCATTGTCTTTCATAGGTTCAAAAAAATAGGTACTCTGTGTCCCCATTTCGTGAAAATCCGTGACCACATTGGGATACCATTCGTGGTACCAGGTGAGTTTTCCCCTGCTCTCCGGATGAATCCCAAGGAGCCAGTCCCGATTCAGATCGAACCAGTAATGGTTGGTGCGCCCGCCTGGCCAATACTCGTTGTGTTCGGCATCCTGGGGATCTGCGACCGGCGGATTTGCCTGATACATATTAGCCCATTGTGTGTGCCTGTCTCGCCCATCCGGATTGATGGCCGGGTCTATGAAGATCACGGCATTTTTCAGGTAATTGAGGATTTCGGGATGATTGGAGGCTGCAAAAGTGTAGGCGGTTAGCAAAGCAGCTTCCGAACTCGAAGGCTCATTCCCGTGCACGTTATAGGCCAGATTGATGAATACCGGAACCCCGTCATAGTTCGATGCATTTTGTGACGGGTCGGTAAAGGCCAGATGCTCTTTCCTGAGCCTTTCCAGATCCCGCAGATTTTCAGGTGCGGATACCGTAAATATAACCAATTTCCGCCCTTCATGTGTTCTCCCGTATTCGTGAATAGATGCCCTTTCTGAGAGTTCAGCGAGTTTTTCAAGGTAGGCAACGATCAGATCGTGGCGTGTGTGGTGCTCGCCAATTCCGTAACCGAGAAACTGTTGGGGAGAGGGAATGTCTTGTTCAAAGGGATGGAACTTCTTATAAAAATAGTCCTGGGAAAAACAAAGGGAAGTGCATAGCAAAAGCAGGATATAAACCGGTTTTGGCATAGAGAATTGTTTTTGGAATTAGTCGAATTAAATATAACGATAAATAGAAGAATACGGCAAGAGGAACCTTACGTAATGTTGTTGCAAATCCGAGGTACCCAAGCCCAAGCCTTGCGGATGATAGTGTTACGCAACTGAATTTAAGGTATGTTGCTGCCCAATTTCCCTGAATTTGATCAGATAGTTGGTGCCTTTTTTTGAACCGTCCTTTGTGATGGTTCCCTTGAGCTGTCGGGCCAGATTATGGATCAGTTTTAGGCCGAGGGATTTGGTATTCCGGTGATTGATGGTATCTGAAAAACCGATCCCATTATCGCCGATCTCAAGTTCATAATCTTCTTCCCGGGCTTTTCGAAGTGCAATGTGGATTTCACCATTTTCATTATCCCTTATTCCGTATTTAAGGGCGTTGGTAATCGCTTCATTGATCAACAGACCCAGAGGAATGGCAGTATCTATCCCCAATTGAATATCCGGTATATGCAGATCCAATTTAATATTATTGTCAACGCCCTTTACTGATTTAACAAGGTATTCACTTAACTCTTGTACGTAGGATTTGAATTCGATCTTGGAAAGATCATCGCGCATATAGAGCATCTCGTGCACCATTGCCATGGAAATTACTCTGTTCTGGCTGCTCTTAATAAGGCTTTTTACCCGGTCGTCCTCTATACTCCTCGATTGCAGGCTGAGCAGGCTGGAAACCGTCTGAAGGTTGTTCTTTACCCGGTGGTGGACCTCTTTCAGGAGGGTTTCCTTTTCTTTGATCTGTTGCTCCACTTCCAATTTCGATTTATAAAGGTCGTGGTGCGCTTTGAGCAAATTTTTACCCAATACCCCACCCAGAAGGTAAACGGCAAATATGACACTTAAAAAGCTGAACAAATTCTGGGAGGAGGCGGGGACCACATTTTGGGTGAAGGAAAAGGTGGTGATGCCCTGGAGGTAGATCAAAACAATGATCAGGATACTGATATACAAATAGACTTTGCCATAAAGGCGGGTAGTGGCGTAACCTGCGAATACGACAATGGCCAGGACAAATATAAACGGGCTGTTGATACCTCCGGTGAACAGGGTAACTGCTATGGCACATGATAGTCCCAGGACAGAGATGGTGTTATAGGTTATGGCGAGGTTTTTATGCCTGCTGAATAGTAAAGTGTTTAAGAGGTTTACACTGCCAAAACCAAAGAAAATGAAAGGAACTACCTTAGTAATATCCAGGTAATAAATACAGATAAATCCGAATAATAAGGAAAAAAAGGAGGCGAAATAGCTGACCCTGAGGGTTAATCTGGTTTTATCTTTAAGCCTGTCCTGATCTGGAAATGTTTCTTTCATATGGCACTATTTTAAATTCCTAAGCCCTTTGGTCAACCAATTTTAAGAGTGCAAAACTCTTAAAAGAAACAGTGTAAATATATGATGTAAAGCTACTTATGTTTTCCCACAATACCATAAGGCGCAGGAACAAATCTTTTTAGCTATTGCACTTCCGGCGTCCCGTAGAATTTAAGCAACGCCAATCAGGTGTCGGATTCGCACCGGGCTAACTTCGCTCTATTTTGGGTTCAAGATCCGTCAGACCGGAAATTTTCACCGGCTGCCCGCTTTCGATGCTCTTACGGGCGCCAATACCAACAAGAATAGACATGGCCCCGTCCCTGGATCCGGCGGCACGTCCATAGGGGTCCATGGTTCCGTTATTGAGGAAGAGGTTTTCATGAAGTTTTTCGTCACCTCCTCCGTGTCCTGTCTTATCGATACTGACCTGGATGGTCTCATGCTTTTTCCAAAGTTTGTGGAGCACCATGGGTTCCAGCGACAAATCCCCTTTATTGGTCTGATCCATTTCACGTGCATGCATCTCGGCCTGATCAATACCGACATTTTCGTAATAAGGAATATCGGACCAGGCTTCTAACCTGCCTTCTGTTCCGTTAAAAGCCGCCCTCCATCCTTCCAGTGGCGAGTAGGTGGTAAGTGAATAGTTGAGTTGCACATTGTTTTGATATTTTACCTGAGCCGACATTTTATCATAAATATCGATCTCCTTTCTAAAGAGGCAGTTATCACGGATATAGCCATCGTGTTTTTCGTGATCCACATAAAGTTCCTTCAAAAATTGGTCTTTATTGATATCCCAGTAAAAATCACAACTGGATTTATGCTGGCAGCTTCTGCACATTTCCCCCCGGACAGAACCGTTCCTGCCATAGAATTCAAGATCTCCGTAGGCAAATACTTCTGAGGGTTCCGAATTGATCCACCAATTGAGCAGGTCGAAGTGATGGGTCGATTTATGGACCCATAGGGATCCGCTGCTTTCCATCTGTCCGTGCCAGCGTCTGAAATAACTGGCTCCGTGGTAGGTGTTTAAATACCAATGGAAATCAACCGATGTGATTTTGCCAATGGCGTTGTTCATCAGCAATTCCTTGATCTTGGTTGCGTAAGGGCTCCACCGATAATTGAACCCCACAATGAGGTTTTTATTCGTCTTCCTTTCAGCGTCAAGGATGGCCTGACATTTTGTTTCATCTGTGGTCAACGGTTTTTCAGTCAGGACGTCACAGCCCATTTCCATCCCTTTGATGATAAATTGATGATGGGTGGAATCTTTGGTCGTTACAATGACCAGTTCGGGTTTGCTCGTGCGGATCATTTTCTCAAAATCCGTAAAAGTGGGGCAGGAGGCACCCATATATTTTTTGGCAAATTCCAACCTCCCGGGGTTAATATCACAGAGCCCGACAAACTCCAGGACATCCGAGTATTGATCCAATAATCGCTTTCCCCAGAAAGTGGTGCCCCGAATCCCGGTACCAACCAGGGCTATTTTTAGTTTTTTCTGCAACCCAAAATCAAAACCTGAAATAGGCATTGCCGTGCAGGCCGCTAGCATGCTGATGGAGGTTAAAAAATTGCGTCGCGAAGTACTCATGGGTGTATTCATAGGTAAGGAGATTGATTTTTTTTAAAGATATTGAATTTTTTAGGTTTTACCGAAAGCCAGGAAACCGACTTGGTGGGTTAGGGAAGAGCTTTCAGGATAAGATGGTTTAGATTTAAGGGAGTTTTTTCTTCCGCGTAACTTTAAAACCTTACAAAATTGCCAGGTTCGAATTTAAGGACCACAGGTTAATGGTAAAAAAAAAGCGACCCGTTAAGGTCGCCTGTTTTAGCTGATTTTCGGTGATGTGCCTCAGTCCTCGAGCAATACCCATTCCCCCTTGTCAATGAGGGGTTCTGCTTGTTTAAATTTTAAGGTCTTGCTTTCTCCGGACAGGACATTTTTAATGGTAACCCGCGCATTTCTGCCAATCTTCGGTTTTTCACGGGTAATGGTCTCTGTAACCTGTGGCCTTCTTCCCTGTGCCTGTCCTGCCGCCCTGTTTTGTGCGGCCAGTTCATCGCTGTTGGGGATCTCTTCCTTGGAGGTCTTCAATTTTTCCCTGGGCTTGCGCACGTTTCGGGCCTCATGGATCTCACTAGTATTTGCAGAGGGTAGTTCGCCCTTGAATAAAAAGGAAACCACATCCTTGTTTACCCTGTCGATCATGCTTTTGAACAGCTCAAAGGCCTCGAACTTGTAGATCAATAACGGGTCTTTCTGTTCGTGCACGGCCAACTGAACGGATTGCTTAAGTTCATCCATTTTTCTAAGGTGGGTTTTCCATGCATCGTCGATAATGGCCAGGGTTATATTCTTTTCAAAATCGGTCACCAACTTTTTTCCTTCACTTTCATAGGCCTGCTTTAAATCGGTCACCACGTTCAGGGTTTTAATCCCGTCTGTAAATGGTACCACAATGCGTTCAAATTTATTGGCACTGTCTTCGTAGACATTTTTAATGACGGGGAAAGCGGTCGCGGCGCTGCGTTCCATTTTAGCCTGGTATTGCTTATAAGCCTCCCTGTAAATGGTATTGGCGATTTCCTGAAAGCTGAGTTTATTGAACTCCTCTTCCGGGACGGGTGAGGTTATGGAAAAATATTTGATGAGCTCAAACTCAAAATTTTTATAGTCACTTGCAGCCTTATTGGTATCCGCTATAACCTCACAGGTATCATATACCATATTGGCGATATCCACCTTGAGGCGTTCCCCCTGCAAAGCATGTCGCCTTCTCTTATAAACGACTTCCCTCTGGGCGTTCATTACATCATCGTACTCCAGCAAGCGCTTCCTGATACCAAAGTTGTTTTCCTCTACTTTTTTCTGAGCGCGTTCAATGGATCTGGTCATCATGGAATGCTGAATGACTTCGCCTTCTTCAAGGCCCATCCTGTCCATCATTTTGGCCACCCGGTCCGAACCGAACAAACGCATCAGGTTATCTTCCAGGGAAACATAGAACTGAGAACTGCCCGGATCCCCCTGCCGTCCTGAACGACCCCTTAACTGTCTGTCAACCCGCCGGGAATCATGACGTTCCGTCCCTACAATGGCCAGACCTCCGGCCTTGACGACCTCTTCGGATAATTTAATATCGGTTCCCCTTCCCGCCATATTGGTTGCGATGGTTACCACCCCTGCATGGCCGGCCTCCGCGACAATATCGGCCTCCTTTTTGTGCAATTTCGCGTTCAGGACGTTATGCGCCACTTTTCGTATGGTCAGCATTCTTGAAAGAAGTTCGGAGATCTCCACAGAGGTAGTGCCGATCAGTACCGGCCTGCCTGATGTTGACAATTTGGTCACCTCTTCAATGATGGCATTGTATTTTTCACGTTTGGTTTTGTAGATAAGGTCATTCCTGTCGTCCCTGGCGATGGGCCTGTTGGTCGGGATTTCCATTACATCCAATTTGTAGATCTCCCAAAATTCACCAGCTTCGGTGATGGCGGTCCCCGTCATCCCGGACAATTTTTTATACATCCTGAAGTAATTCTGAAGGGTGACCGTTGCAAAGGTTTGTGTGAGCGCTTCTATCTTTACATTTTCCTTGGCCTCTATAGCCTGGTGAAGTCCGTCTGAATAACGCCGGCCATCCATAATTCGGCCGGTTTGCTCGTCCACGATCATCACCTTGTTGTCTATCACCACATACTCAACGTCTTTTTCGAAAAGGGTGTACGCCTTCAGCAATTGGCTCATTGTATGTACGCGTTCGCTTTTTACCGTAAAATCCTTGAAGAGTTCTTCCTTGAGTTCAGCCTCTTTTTCTATTTCGAGGTTTTGACCCTCTATTTTGGCAATTTCGCCCCCTATGTCGGGCATCACAAAAAAGTCCTTGTCGCCGTCCCCGGAAATATAATCAATTCCCTTGTCTGTAAGTTCAATTTGATTGTTCTTCTCATCGATTACAAATAACAACTCGGCATCCACTTTGGGCATTTCCCGGTTGTTATCCTGCATGTAGAAATTCTCTGTTTTCTGCAGGAGTTGCTTGATTCCCTCCTCACTTAAGAACTTAATCAACGCCTTATTTTTAGGGAGCCCCCGGTGCACCCTCAGCAATAAAAGCCCCCCTTCTTTGGTATCACCTTCTGCAATGCGTTTCTTAGCCTCTGCCAGCACCCCTGTGAGGTAATGCCGTTGTTTCTGGACGATCTCACTGACCCTGGGCCTAAGTTCGTTGAATTCGTGCCGGTCTCCTTCCGGAACGGGTCCTGAGATGATCAAAGGGGTTCTCGCATCATCGATCAGTACTGAGTCCACCTCATCGACTATGGCATAGTGATGGGGTCTTTGAACCAGATCTCCCGGCGTATGCGCCATGTTGTCCCTTAGGTAATCAAAACCAAATTCGTTGTTGGTACCATAGATAATATCCGCATTATAGGCAGCCCTTCTACCCTCAGAATTGGGTTGGTGCCTGTCTATGCAATCCACCGATAAACCATGGAACTCAAAAATTGGGGCCATCCAGGCGCTATCCCGCTTGGCAAGATAGTCGTTGACCGTTACCAGGTGGGCACCTTTGCCGGCCAGGGCATTGAGATAAAGGGGTAAGGTGGCCACCAGTGTTTTACCTTCCCCGGTTTGCATTTCGGCAATTTTACCCTGATGCAACGCTATACCTCCTATGAGCTGCACATCGTAGTGAATCATATCCCAGGTAATGGCTTTTCCTGCAGCATCCCAGGAGTTTTGCCAGACGGCGTGATCGCCGTCCAGGGTGACATATTCCCTGGAACCCGAAAGGGAACGGTCATTTTCAGAAGCGCTGACCCTGAGGGTCTCATTATTTACAAAGCGTTTGGCCGTTTCCTTAACTACGGCAAATGCTTCCGGCAATAGTTCGTTAAGTGTGTTCTCGGTAAGGGTATAGGCCTCTTCTTCAAGTTCATCGATACGGGCATACGTATCTTCATTCTCGTCGATATCATCAGAAGCCTCAACCGCCTCCTTTAATTCCATGATCTGGGTGTGGACCGTTGCACAATCTTCTTTAATTCTGTTTTTGAATTCCAACGTCCTGGAGCGGAGCTGATCATTGTCCAAATTTTCCAATGCTGCCTCAAAAGATCTTATCTGGTCTACCAAAGGCTGCAGCGCTTTTACATCTCTCTTTGCCTTGTCTCCTACAAATGCCTTTATGACCGAATTTAATATACTCATGCTTGGTATCTTATTACGTTATATACGCCGATGGGTATGCTGTACCGCAATATTGCGAAGTGCCATCGAACTGCCCATTTTAAAGCAAAAGGCGTTCCAGTGTTCGATTTCCCGGGAAATACTGTCTATAACTGTCAAAATTACATAAAAAAAAAGCCTCGACTGAGACTTTTTTATTGTAATTACGTTAACTTTATTAATATTCGTCCTCGTTCCAGAGGTAGTCTTCTTCGGTTGGGTAATCTGGCCATATTTCCTCGATGGATTCGTAAATTTCACCGCCTTCCTCTTCCATAGATTGCAGATTTTCCACAACTTCCAAAGGGGCTCCGGTCCTAATAGCGTAATCTATTAATTCGTCTTTGGTGGCCGGCCAGGGGGCATCACTTAAATAAGAAGCCAATTCTAATGTCCAATACATGGCAGTAGTTTGATTTTATAATTTTTGCAAAAATAATTTTTATACCCAGATTGTCAAGAAAAATCGCAGTTATTTCGAATATTTTTTTAAAATCAATTTATTGAATAACCTGATAACGAAGAAAAAAGTGATTTATTAGTCCCTTTTTTCGGGGATCCATTTTAATTCCGGGGCCTTTAGGTTGTAGGACAATTTTCGTGCCAGTACAAATAAATAGTCGGAAAGTCGATTGATATAGGACAGGACGTGTCCATCAACGGGTTCATGGTCGTGAAGTAATGACATGATGCGTTCGGCCCTTCGGCATACCGTACGGGCAATATGACAGTATGACACGGTATTATGGCCACCCGGCAGTATAAAATGGGTCATGGACGGCAGGTCTTCATTCATCTGATCGATTTCCCCTTCCAGCAATTCAATATCTTCTGACCTTATTTTAGCGATGTTTAAGCGCTCCCCGCCACTTTTCAGTACCGCTTTATCGGGATCCGTTGCCAGCATAGCCCCTGCGGTAAACATGCATCGTTGAATCCGTTCCAGGATTTCCTTTGTGTGTGTGTCAATCTCCTGATCACGAATAAGGCCCAACCAGGAATTTAATTCATCGATGGTACCATAGCTCTCAATCCGAATATGGTGCTTGGGTACTTTGGTGCCACCAAAAAGGGTCGTGCTTCCGGTATCACCTGTCTTGGTGTATATTTTCATGCAAGGGGTTTATTCCGTTAGTGCGAGCCCAGCTTTTGCCTCAGTGCTAAAATGAGGGGAATTAACCGGCTGCTTTTTGCTACCAGCCTACAAATATTTGCAACACAACTAGTCTTTCTTCTTTTCTTTTCTTTCGTAGCCTTCCATAAAACCTCTTGATTTTCGCCTTCGGGCATTTCTTTTGTTGAACATCGAAATCAGGAGGTATACCACGGCCAGTCCGCCAACTATGTAATAGATCGTGTTATCCATAGTTATTTGTTTGGATGCTTAAAATTAAGTTTTTATATCCGAATCCTAAAATGTTCCCTTTACCGGGCATCCACGGGGCAACAACATTCTCACAGAATTTGATGTTACCCGGGAATACCGGAGTACCAATCTGTCTCCTCCGGCCCCGGGGTTCGGCGGCCCATTACGGACGTCTGCATCAAATCCTATTGTTCTAAAATGGCGGATAATTCGAACCACCTTTCGGTTTTGGCCATTAGGGTGTCTGTGGTTTCCCTGAGTTCGATGGACAAACGGTTCACAGCATCACCTGTTAGAGAAGTATCCGTAAATTTATTCTGAAGGGCTTCCTTCTTTTCTTCCAATTCCTGGATTTCTTTTTCAAGTGCATGGTATTCCTTTTGCTCCGAGTAGGATAGCTTATTTGATGTACCCTCTTCCCTCCATGTATTCCTGGTCCCGGCATTTTCAGGAGACACCTGTTTTGTGTTTTGGTTTTCCGGGTCGGGTTTATCTTCGAAGCTTCGGAAATCTGAATAATTACCGGGGAAATCCTCTATGATACCCTCCCCTTTAAAGACGAAAAGATGATCCACAATCTTGTCCATAAAATAGCGGTCATGCGAAACCACCAGCAGGCACCCGGGGAAATCCAGTAAAAAACCCTCCAATACGTTAAGGGTTACAATGTCGAGATCATTGGTGGGTTCGTCCAGGATTAAAAAGTTCGGGTTTTGTATAAGTATTGTACAGAGATAGAGCCTTTTACGTTCACCTCCACTTAGTTTTTCCACATAATCATACTGTTTTTTTCTGTCAAACAGAAATCGTTCCAATAACTGTTGCGCTGAAATCTGGCGCCCCTTTTTAAGGGGAATATAATCCCCGAACTCCCTGATAACCTCAATGACCTTTAGACCTTCTTTGATCACAATCCCTTCCTGGGTGTAATACCCGAATTTAACGGTTTCTCCCACCACCACCTTACCGCTATCCGGGGAAGTCAGCCCGGTGACGATATTGAGAAAGGTCGATTTACCGGTCGCGTTTTTTCCTATGATACCTACCCTTTCCCCCTTTACAAAACTATAATCAAATTTGCGCAGAATGCGTTTCTCCGGGAATTCCTTTGAGACCTTGTGCATTTCGAGGATCTTACTGCCCAATCGCTCCATATTGAGCTCCAGCTGTACCTCGTGACTGGTCCTCCTTTGCTGTGCCCGCTCCCTGATCTCGTGAAAATCATCTATTCGCGATTTGGATTTAGTGGTGCGTGCCTTAGGTTGTCGCCGCATCCAATCCAATTCCTTTTTAAAGAGGAGCCTGGATTTGTGCTGCTCAACCGCTTCCCGCTCAAGTCTTGCCTCCTTTTTTTCCAGGAAATAGGAGTAGTTTCCTTTATATGAATACAATTGTCCGTCGTCCAATTCCACAATTTCATTACAGACTCTCTCCAAAAAATAACGATCGTGTGTCACCATGAATAAGGTGAGGTTTTCCTTTTCAAAATAACGCTCGAGCCATTCGATCATTTCCAGGTCCAAATGGTTGGTTGGTTCATCTAAGATCAGGAGATCAGGCCGGTTGATCAGTGCGTTTGCAAGGGCCAGACGTTTTTTTTGCCCACCGGATAACAATCCCACTATGGCCTTCAGGTCTTCCAGTTTTAGCTGGAAGAGTATTTGTTTGTATTGCGTTTCAAAATCCCAGGCTTCGCGGCGCTCCATGGCTTCAAATGCCTTTTGATAGGCAACGTCGTCTTCGGGATGCCCAAGGGCCGTTTCGTAGTTTTTGATAACCTCCAGAATGGCGTTGTCCGAAGCAAAAATGGTCTGCTCCACCGTAAGATTGGGATTGAGGTCCGGATCCTGTTCCAAAATGGAAATCCGTATCCCTTTGCGATAGTTGACCAGTCCCTGATCCGGCGTATCTTTTCCGGAGATAATGTTCAGAATGGAGGTCTTGCCCGTGCCGTTCTTCGCTACCAAGGCAATTTTCTGATTCTGGTTAATCCCGAAGGAGAGGTCGGTAAACAATACCAGTTCGCCATAGGACTTGCCTATGTGTTCTACCGTTAGCAGGTTCATGGTGCGGTTTGCTGTATTTTACCGATGTGCCTGTACAGGAAGACATACCTGATGGACAGGGTGCTCAGTAAGAGGATGAGTAAGGGGGAAAATCGCTGTACACCTAGTAACCACAACAACGCGACCAATAGCAAAAGGCCTGTTAAAGCTCTGACATATCTGGAAAACCAGGGAGGTAGTTGTGTTGTTTTCCTCACCACAAACCAGGATGCCAGAATGTTAAAGGGAAAGGCCCACAGGATATTCAAATTAGCGGCGGTTGCACTGTGGTCCGTAAGGAACCACAGGAAAAAGATGATCAGCCCAATCACTCCTGTCAATAGAAATAAGAAGAAGTCGAGCCACCTGCTCCGAACACTGTTTTTAAAGTCGATATAGGTTATAATTGCAGTAAAAATGAGAAGTAACAGAAGCCAGAACAAGGGTGAAGCCGTAAAATAGTGGCCGGGTTTATTTACCCGGTTTTCCAGGATGGTCCGTTCGCGTTCCACGAGGGGCCTGTTTCCGAGTGTTGCATTGTTCAATTGCTCAAGCACATAAATAGGGAGAAACATATGTTCCAGGACACTGGCCTTTTTATCAATCACGGCACCCAATGCCAGGTCAATGCCAAAACTGGACCATGAATTGGTCCTTAGATTTTGTTGAATAAGTGCTCTAAACGTGGCCCCTTCCTCTATGTGATCTTGCTTAAAGGTCAATTGTTCCCCAAGGACATCTTTCAGGACATCAGGAATTTTTGTGGAGCAATTATCGTAGAGATAGTCGTATTTATAATCCCTGTTGTCAGGCTTTCGGTTATTTTCCAGGAAGCGGAACAATTCATTTTTTTCTACGAGGCCAAGATGCAAAATCTGTTCCCTGACCCACCTGTTTTCCAACTGATAGGTATAGAGAAAGTCTGAAAATTTTGAACCGGTCAGGGAATAAAGCAATCTTCCTCTCGCAAAATTTAAATAGAAATTCGGTGCTTCAAAATCAAAAGTCCCGTAATTGTAGACCCAGTCGATACCCAGATCAGGGTCCTGAACACGGAAAGCACTATGGCCAAAGGAAGCGTAAAGTTCCTGACCGGGTCCACAGGTAATTACACTTATCTGGGCATCCGGAGTGACACCGGCAGACTGGGAAAAGCCCGTAAAGCTCAGCCAGAGAAAAACCAGGGAAATACTTCCTTTTACTTGCATTCCGCGATTGAGGGATAAAGTGAAATTCCTTCTTTCCGCAAATATCTGAATAAAATATCGTACCAATCCGTTAGATTAAAAATTATGTTATTTTTACTGAAATAATGACACATGAGGCGACAAATCCCAAATGGCATTACCCTGCTGAACTTGCTTTGCGGGTGTATTGCCACCGTATTTGCTGTTCTTAATCAGCTTGATTTGGCGGCTTTGTTTGTTCTTTTCGGAATTATTTTTGATTTTTTGGACGGATTTGCTGCCCGGGCTCTCCATGTGCAAAGTGATCTGGGCATTCAGCTGGATTCACTGGCCGACATGATCACGAGCGGACTTGTCCCCGGCATCGTGATGTTTCAACTGCTGGGGATGTCACAAACGGGTGGATGGAATCTTGATTTTGCCCCCCAAACTTCAGGGGGCGTACCGTGGATGGGTATTAAAATCTCTTTGCTCCCATTCCTTGGTTTTCTGATCACCATGGCATCCGCCTACAGATTGGCCAACTTCAATATTGATGAAAACCAGGTTTCCTCATTTATCGGATTACCCACTCCGGCAAATACACTGCTCATAGTATCACTCCCTCTGATCCTGCTGTATCACGGGAATGATTTTCTAAATGGTATTATCCTCAATCAATGGTTCCTGATAGGGCTGACCCTCCTGAGTTGCTACCTCCTGAATTCGAAGTTGGAACTATTCGCCTTAAAGTTTAAGAACTGGAGTTTTAAAGATAACGGGCAGCGATACATCTTTATAATTGTGAGTCTTGTGTTGCTTATGACGGTTAAATTTTTAGCGGTTCCGGCTATCGTGGTCTTTTATATTTTGAGTTCCATGGTTGGCAAACTCAGTTCAAATAATAGGGTTTAAACACCCTGGTAAGCTTTCTAAATACCTCCAATGATTAAAAAACCTGGCGAGAAATTCACAGATATCTTCAGAAAAAATATGCCGGATGCTTTTGTTTTTGCCCTTCTCCTTACGCTGTTTACTGCCTTGGTGGCCTTTTTCTGGATGGGCACCCCTCCTTTTAAAATAATTCAATCCTGGTACGACGGTTTCTGGACATTGCTGGAATTTGGAATGCAAATGGTATTGCTTATTATTACAGGGTACAGCATTGCCTTGTCCCCATTGATGGAAAAGGGCATCGACAGGCTTTCCACGCTGCTTAAAACGCCCCGGCAGGTATATTTTACCGCTGTCATGGTTGGATTTCTGTTGTCCATGGTCAGTTGGGGCTGGTTAATTATCACCGCCGTTTTTGCGAGACAGCTTGCATTGCGTATCAAAGGGATAAACTACCCTTATCTTATCGCCTGTGTATATTTTTCCATGATCAGTTGGGTGGCGGGGCTTTCAAGTTCTATTCCGCTGCTTTTGAATACGAAAGGAAACTTCCTGATTGAGGAGGGTATCTTGTCGGAAACCATACCGACCACATTTACGCTGGGTTCTCTGCTGAATATATGGATGATTATCCTGTTCCTTGCCGTGGGGCCTTTGCTGATGCTTTTACTTGCCCCAAAGAACACAAATAAAATGGAAATTAATGACCTGATGGTCTCGGAAGAAATGGGCGGGGAGCGTTCCATTGCAGAGGAAGCCGAGAGTTACAGGCTACCGTTTAAGGCGCTTT
>Ga0102947_1000285_pt1 | contig 18801 bp, 13 predicted proteins | sample SalPon2A_A_D2_MG_FD_78210 | JGI IMG/M metagenome (GOLD analysis project Ga0102947, IMG submission 78210) | Soil microbial communities from South San Francisco under conditions of wetland restoration - Salt Pond MetaG R2A_A_D2_MG | ecosystem: Environmental > Terrestrial > Soil > Wetlands | place... | reverse complement strand
TGTTCAAGTCCACCGACGGCGGCGACACCTGGGTGGAGCTGACCGAGGGACTGCCCGAGGGGATCAAGGGGAAGATCGGCGTCGACGTGTCGCCGGCGCGGCCGAACCGGGTCTGGGCGCTGGTCGAGCACGCCGAGGAGGCCGGCCTCTACCGCTCCGACGACGGCGGCGAGAGCTTCCGCCGGGTCTCCACCGACTCGAACCTGACGCAGCGCCCCTGGTACTACATGCACGTCTACGCCGACCCGAAGGACGCCGACCAGGTGTACGTCCTCAACGTCGGCATGTGGCGCTCCACCGATGGCGGCAAGAGCTTCCTGCCGATGCGCACCCCCCACGGCGACAACCACGACCTGTGGATCGATCCCGACGACCCGAAGGTCATGGTCGAGGGCAACGACGGCGGCGCCAACGTCTCCACCAATGGCGGCGCCTCCTGGTCCACCCAGGCCAACCAGCCCACCGCCGAGATGTACCGCGTGTCGGTGGACGAGCAGCACCCGTACTGGATCTACGGCGGCCAGCAGGACAACTCCACCGTCGCCCTGCCGTCGCGCAGCCCGGACCGGGGCATCGACCGCCAGCACTGGTACGCCCCGGGGGGCTGTGAGAGCGGCCACGTCGAGGTCGATCCGCGGGACCCGGACGTCTCCTGGGCCGGCTGCTACGGCGGCACCATCGAGCGCTTCGACCGGGAGACGGGCCACGGCGAGCAGGTCATGGCCTGGCCCCAGCTCGCGGTGGGCCGGCCCGCGGAGAAGCTGGACTACCGCTTCCAGTGGAACGCCCCGATCCTGGTCTCCCGGCACGACCCGTCCCTCCTCTTCCACACCTCGAACCACGTCCACCGCTCCACCGACGGCGGCAAGAGCTGGCAGGTGCTCTCCGAGGATCTCACCCGGGATGATGAGTCGAAGCAGCGCTCCGCCGGCGGCCCGATCTCCAAGGACAACACCGGCGTCGAGGTCTACGGCACGGTCTTCGTGCTGGAGGAGTCGCCCATCGAGCCGGGGCTGCTGTGGGCCGGCACCGACGACGGCCTGGTCCACCTCAGCCGGGACGGCGGCGAGAGCTGGACCGACGTCACCCCGCCGGGCATGCCGGAGTGGGGCACGGTCAACAGCATCGACCCCTCCAGCCGCGACGCCGACCGCGCCGTCGTCGCCGTCCACCGCTACCGCACCGACGACTTCCGCCCCTACGTCTTCCTCACCGAGGACGCCGGCGCCACCTGGCGCCGGCTCACCGACGGCACCAACGGCATCCCGGCGGACCACTTCGTGCGCGTCGTGCGGGAGGACCCGGAGCGGGAAGGGCTGCTCTACGCGGGCGGCGAGTTCGGGATGTACGTGTCGATGGACGACGGCGCCACCTGGAGCTCGTTGCAGCTCGACCTGCCGGTCTCGCCGGTGACCGATCTGGCGGTCCACCGCGGCGACCTGGTGGTGGCCACCCAGGGCCGCTCCTTCTGGATCTTGGACGACCTGGCGCCGCTGCGCCAGTGGGACGAGGCCGCCCTGGATGACCCCGCCGCGCTGATGCGGCCGGAGGACGTCACCCTCTACCCCGGTTCCGGCGGAGGCAGCCGGGGCGAGGGGCAGAACCCGCCCCGGGGCGCGGTGATCTTCTACCACCTGAATGAGGACCTGTCGGAGGACGGCGCCGAGGAGGTGACGGTGGAGATCCTCACGGGTGGCGACATGGGCGACGGCGAGGTGCTGCGCACCATGTCGAGCCAGGAGGAGGAGAAGGCGGCCCCCAACCCGTTCCTCCAGTACTATCCGGAGCTCGCGGTGCCGCGGAAGATCAAGGCGGAGAAGGGCCTGAACCGCTGGGTCTGGGACCTGCGCCTGCCCGACGCCGACCTGGTGGACGACGCGGTGCTGTGGGGCTCGGCCGGCGGGCCGGAGGTGCCGCCGGGGGAGTACACGGTGCGCCTGACCCGGGGCGACGGCGAGGCGATGACCCAGCGCTTCACGGTGCATCAGGACCCCCGCCTGGACATCTCCGCCGCCGACAGCGCGGAGCGCTTCCGCCTGTCCCGGGAGATCCACGCCTCGGTGAGCCGCGCCCACCGGGCGCTGGCCGCCCTGCGCCAGGCCCGCGCCGGGGTGAAAGAGACGGTGGAGGTGCTGGACCCGGAGGGTGACCGGAAGGAACTCCAGGATGCCGCGACGGAGGTGACGAGCCGGCTGGACGACGTCGAGGCGCGCATCACCCAGCCGAAGGCGAAGGCAGTGCAGGACGTGCTGAACTTCCAGCCCCAGCTCGACAACCAGCTCCTCTACCTCTACAACACGGTGGAGACCTTCGAGGGGCGGCCTTCTAAAGGGGCATACGAGCGGTTCGAGGAGCTGGCGGCGGAGTTGGAGGGGGTGCTGGGGGAGCTGGCGGCGGTGATGGACGGGGAGTTGGCGGCGTTCAATGTGTTGGCGGGCGAGGTGGACGTGCCGCGGGTGGTGGTGAGGGAGACGGAGTGGCGCGAGGGGAAGTAAAGGGAGACGGGGACAGGGGCCGTGGGTGGCGGGGGGCGGTCGCCTTCCGCTCCAAGAGGGAGTGGACGAAGGTAGGACGTGGGATGGGGCGGGACATTCCGATCCCTTCGCTAGAAACGCTACGGGATCGGAACGCCCCGCCCCGGCCACCGTCTGAGGCCGCCGGGAGCGGAAGACGACCACCCCCCGAGCACTGACGGTGGTAGACACCTCACCACCACCGAGAGGGTGGGTAGGGGAATTGGCGGTGGGGGTGGATGAAGGGGGCTGGCCCCCACGGAGCGGCAGTGGTGGGCGAGGGTCAGCAAGGTTGCTTCCGGCTCTGAGCACCGCAGGGTATCTGGTGACTACCTCTTCGGCCCCTTGCGCTTGGCCGCCCAGCGCCGCACGGCCCGTTTGAGCCTCCCCCGCTGCCCGATCCCGCCGTCCCGGCGGTCGGCGGGGTCGATGTCCACCCCCAACTCCTCGACCAGGCTGTCGGTGTCTTCGCCAAGGCGGGGCATGTGCTCGGCGGCCTCGGGCCGCTCGCCGTCGAAGCGGGCCGGATAGGCCAGGCGCAACAGGTCGTCCGGGCCGTGGCCGACGACACCCCGGGCCATCGCCTGGGGGTCGTCCAGCGCCTCGGCGGCGGAGAGCACCGGGTCGATGGGCAGGTCGTGGCGCTCCGCCAGGTCGGCCCACTCCCGGCGGGTCTTCTGACCCACCACCTTCTGCACCTCGCGCTTCAGCTCCGGCCCGGTGTCGTACTGCCGCCCCACCCACCCCTCCTGCCCCACCACTTCGCAGAAGCGCTTCCAGAAGTGGCGCTCCAGGCAGGCGATGGCGACGTAGCCGCGGTCGGCGGTGCCGTAGAGGTTGTAGCAGGCCAGGGAGCCGGACAGCGAGGAGCGCTGCCCCACCGGCTGCGGGCCGGCCGCCTCCGCTGCCCAGTTCACCAGGTTCGTGTGCAGCGCCGCGTCGTAGAGGGAGGCGTCGACGTGGCGGCCACGGGCGGCGGAGCGGTCCGCAGCGCGGTCCGAGTCACGACCCGCGTCGCGCTGGTAGAGGGCGGCGACCACCGACAGGGCGGCGCTCCAGGCGCCGGCGTGGTCGGCCAGCGGCACCGCCGGCACCCGGGCACTGGGCGCCAGCGTGCCGGCCAGCGCCTGGTAGGTCAGGTCGTGGCCGCTCCTGCCGGCCCGGGGGCCAGTGGCGCCGAAGCCGGACAGCGAGCAGGTCACCAGGTGGGGGTGGCGGCGGCGCAACTCCTCCGGCGCCAGGCCGAGGCGGGCCAGGGTGCCGGGGCGGAAGGTCTCCAGCATCGCGTCGGCGCAGGACAACAACTCGTGGAGGACGTCCCGGGCGGTCTCCTGCTTGAGATCCAGGGCGACGCTCTCCACCCCGGAGAGAAGCAGGGCGGCCAGGGCGCTGGTCTTGCCGCGCACCGGCGGCGCCATGCGCACCGGGTCGCCGGCCCGGGGCTCCTCCACCTTGAGGACCCGCGCCCCCAGGTCCGCCAGCAGCTTGGCGGCCAGCGGGCCGGGGAGGTAGCGGGTCAGGTCCACCACCACCACGCCGGCCAGCGGCGCAGCCGCCCTCCCCGTTCCTGTCGATGCAGGTGGCTGTGGGTCAGTCATCCCCTCTTCCCTGTGAGAGCGACGGGAGTGCGTCAGGTCCGGCGGCCCGGAGGGACGAGCGCCCGAGGCGTGCCGAGGCACGTTGAGGAAGGGAGGAGCGAGGACCGTCGGAGATGGCGTGCTCCCGGCGCTCTCACTCTCTCTCCACCACCATGGCGAACCCGGTGCCGCCGGCGGCGCAGACGGTGATCAGGCCGAGGTTGCCGCCGCGGCGCTTCAGCTCGTGGAGGAGCTGCATGGTCACCCGGGCACCGGTGGCGCCGAAGGGGTGGCCGATGGCGATGGAACCACCGTTGACGTTGATCTTGTCGAAGTCGATCTCCGCCACCGCCTCGTCCCGACCGAGCTCCGCCTGGGCGAATTTCTTCGACGCCAGCGCCTTGAGGTTGGAGAGGATCTGGGCGGCGAACGCCTCGTGCATCTCCACCAGGTCGATGTCGGAGAACTTCAGGCCCGCCCGCTCCAGCGCCACCGGCGCCGCGTAGGCCGGGCCCTGGAGGAGCTGGTGGCCCGGGTTGACGCCGGTGAAGCAGAAGGAGCGGATGTAACCGAGAGGCTCGTACCCCAGCGCCTTGGCCTTCTCCTCACTCATCAGCAGCACGGCGGAGGCGCCGTCGGTCAGCGGGCTGGAGTTGCCGGCGGTCAGCGTGCCGTAGCGCTTGTCGAACACGGTGCGCAGGCCGGACAGCGCTTCCAGCGACGTGTCGGCCCGCACCCCGGTGTCGTGGTCCACGGCGTCGCGGTGCTTCGGCGGCGGGAAGGTGGGGATGATCTGGTCGTCGAAGCGCCCCGCCTCGTGGGCCGCCGCGGCCCGGTGATGGGACCACAGCGCCACCTCGTCCTGGGCACGGCGGGAGACGTCGTTCTCCTTGGCCATCTTCTCCGCCGACTCACCCATGGTCATGCCGGTGGTGTACTCGGCGATGGCCGGCGCCACCGGGGCCAGGTCGCCGGGGCGCAGTTGGGTCAGCAGCTTGGCCCGGGCGCCCAGGGTCTTCGCCTTGGACAGCTTCATGAAGATCTGGGCCGCCTCGTCGGAAAACCGGATCGGCACGTTGGACAGCGACTCGGCACCACCGGCCAGGACGACGTTGGCCTCGCCCTTCAGGATCGCCTCGGCGCCGAAGGTGATGGCGCGGTTCGAGGAAGCGCAGGCGAGGTTGACGGTGGTCCCCACCGAGGTGTCCGGCATGGAGGTGCGGAAGACCACCTCGCGGCCCAGGTTGGGGGCGTTCAAGGCCGGGATGACGACGCCGAAGATCGACATGTCGATCTCCTGGGGGTCGATGCCGGTGCGCGCCAGCAGGCCCGAGGCGGCGACGCCGGACAGATCCACCACGTCCATGTCCTGAAACGCGCTGCCCGACTTGACGAACGGCGTGCGGGCACCGGCGATGATGGCGACCCGGCCGTGCTCGTTCGTCAACTGCTGGCGCTCGGCCGACGGCAGCGGCGGCGGGCCGTCGGGGTGGATCCACACCGTGTCGGCGCGCTCGTGGACCTCCTCCTGCGCCGTCGCCAGGTTTTCGGACGGCAGGGGGGCCGGCGGGGCCGGGTGGCGCTGCTCAGCAGCGCCGGATTCTGGACTCGAAACGGGTTCGGACATTCTGTGCCTCCAAGATGGGCCGGCGGAGGGCGCGACGGCGCCCGGGCCGGGGTGATAGCCGGTCTCGGCGTTCAGACGATATATACCACGCCGCAGTGCGTCATCGGCGGCCTGCGGCGGGGATCGCTCGGGGTGTGCATCGGGTGCGCATCAGGTCAATCTTTATTGCACGAGGCTCGCCAGATCGACCCGGCGGACGCCCCGGGAGGCCCAGAAATCGCCTTCGCCGGCCCCACCGGGCGCACCGCCGCCGCGGACGACGAGGGTGTGCAGGCGGCCGAAGGGCAGGCCGGGGCGGTCCTCCCCGCCGCCACCGAGGCGCCGCAGCGCCCGGCGCACCGCGCCGCCCCGCCACCGGCCCTCCCACTCCTCCGCCTCCCGCCGCAGGTGCTCCACCTCGCCGGCGTCGCCGACAAACACGGTGGGCCGCGACCAGGCGGCGGTGGCGACCCGGGCGGCAGGATTGGCCTCCAGGACCAGTACGCCACCGGTCAGCAGGCTCCAGGCCAGGAGGAGCTGGTCCCCGGCGTCGGCCGGGCCGCGACCGGCGACGGCGACCTCGGTGCGCTCCGTGCCACCTTTCCCGGCGACGGGGTCGCTCCCCAGGGCGAGCAGGCGGCGGGCAGCAGTGAGGGGCGCGGTAAGGGGCGCGGTTAGGGACGCAGTGAGGGGCGCAGCGGTAGCCGAGGGTGTCGCCGTCGTGCCGGCCACCGGCGCACCCTCCAGGCCGACCAGGCGCCAGGCGGCGACGTCGAACTGGCGGTCGTCGAACCACCGGTTGTCGCCGGAATCGGCCTCGCCTGAGCCAAGGGGCTCGACCGTGCCCGGCAGGGCCAGCACCGCCGCCCCGCGGCGCTCCGCCTCGGCGCCGAGGGCATCGTCGTCGGCCTCCTTGCCGCCCGGGACCCTCAGCGCCACAGGGGCGTAGCCGGCGGCGCGCAGGGCGAGGTCCACGACCCAGGCGGAGATAGGGAGGAAAGGGCGGAGGTGCGGCGAGGCTTCGCCCGGAGGCAGATTCTCGCCCGGGGCCGTCTCCTCGTCCGGGCTCAGCTCATCGACGGCCAGCGGCCGGGGGCGATACGGGTAGGCGACCCGATGGGCCGGGGAGGCATTGCGCTCGGCCCCGGCCCGGGCCAGGGGCTCCGACAGCGCCACCGCCAGCCGTCCCACCCGCCGCGCCATCTCGCCCCGGGAGAGCCAGCGCCAGTCGAGCCCCCGGGGGTGGAAGAGCCACGGCCGCTCCGGCGCTTCGGCGGCGCGCCGGGCCAGGAGCTCCGGCAGGCCGGGCTCGGCGGAGCCACCGTGGACCGCGTGGGCTGGTGCGCCCGGGGCTTCCGGTCTCAGCCCGCCGCCTTCGTCATGGCGTCGGTGATCTTCTTCTCGATCATCGGCTTCATCATGCTGGCGGGCGGCTTGAGGCTCGCCACGCCGATCAGTTGGCCGTTCTGGTAGATGATGTTGCCGTCGGCGCCGGGGCCGCTGAGGCGCAGCACGTCGCCGTCCCACTTGCGTTGCAGCATGCCGCCGGGGAACTCGGCCTTCAGGGCGGCGTCCAGGCCGGCCCGGGCCTCGTCCATGGACTGGTGCTCGGTGTCGATTTCGATTCGCAGGTCGCTCATGACGCGGCAACCTAACATATGGTTGGCGCGTTTCCTGCGTCAGTACCGGGTGAGAGATTTCCCCGTGGGAGAATGGGGTGCTGGATTTCTCTGTTGTCGTACTGTTGCAGTAGTTCCTGTTGCAGTAGTTCGCGGCCTCGGCGTCGAGGCTGCACCGGAACCCAAAGCCGTACCTCGGACAAAGGCAAGAGCGTGGACAACTGGCAGACCAAGCTGCGACGGACCGTTCTGGCGGGACTTCTGATCCTGGTGCCGCTGGCATTGACGGTGTTCGTGTTGCGCGAGTTGTTCCAGCTCCTGGACGGCATCTTCGCGCCGCTGGTCAACCGCCTGCTGGCCGCCGTCCTCGACCGGCCGGACATCCACATCCCGGGCCTGGGGCTGCTCTTGACCGTCATCTGCGTCCTCCTCCTGGGCTGGCTGTCGCGCAGCCGGCTGGTGCGCTCCATGGAGAACCTGATCCGCCGCATCCCGGTGGCGAAGTCGATCTACGGTTCCACCAAGGGCATCCTGGAGATCATCGCCAGGGACCAGACCGAGGCGTTCAAGCGGGTGGTGTTGATCGAGTACCCGAAGGCCAACATTTTCGCCATCGCCTTCGTCACCTCCGGCGCCCGCTGGGGGGAGTTGGACGAGCGCATGGACGACCTCCTGCTGGTCTTCGTCCCCACCACCCCCAACCCCACCAGCGGCTTCCTGTTGCTGGTGCCGCGGGAGGAGGCGGTGGAGATGCCGATCAGTGTCGAGGAGGGCGTGCGGATGGTGATCTCCGGCGGCATCCTCCTGCCCGACCTGGACAACCCGGGCCGCATCGTCCCCCGCGCCCCTGGCCCACCCCCCCCCCCCCCCCCCCCCCCCCTCCCCCAGCACCCCGGCCCCCGACGCCGAGCCCGAGCCCTCCCGCCTGACCTCCTGAGGGTGCGGGCCTTTGGCCCGTGGCAGAGTTGGCTGGAGGTCCGAGGTGTGGATGGGCGGGGGCATTCCGGCCCCTTCGCTAGAAACGCTACGGGGCCGGAACGCCCCCGCCCGGCCACCAACAGCGGCAGATGGAGGGGTTGGGCGCGATTGCTTGACGACAGGGCACACCCAAAGCTGAACCCGAGCTTGGCTGAGAGGGTAAGACGCTCTTGCCATGCGGGGGAAAGACCAACGCGGGTCGCCAACCGGGCCGAAGCTTGGGGAAGAAAGTCCCGTGGAGGAAGGTGGGGCAAGGCGGGAACGAGGGAGGTGGTGGAGGGGGAAGGGAGGAAAGCCACCAGAGGGGGTGGGGGATGTTGTTCTCCGAAGGGGGGTTGGTGGAAGGGGGAGGAACGGTGAGGAGGGAGGCGGGGCCCCCGGCGTGGGGGTGCTCGGCAGCGGCGACGTGCCAGCCCTTGTGCCGACCACGACCGGTCCCAGCCGCTGCTGACGCAGGCGCGCCGCCCTGCCATCTTCCACAGGAAGCGCGCCGGCCCCCACGCCGGGGGCCCCGCCTCCCTCCGTCTCTGCCTCAGCCGGCCCCCTTCCCCTGCGACCCCCTCCTCCTCCACGCCCCGAATTTTCACCGCGCCCACCGCGTTCCGTACTTCGAGAGCCACCAACGCTCAACCCACTCCCCACCGGAGCCCTGCCCCATGATGCGCCGCGCCCTGAGTTTTGCCCTCCTCGCCGCCGTCCTCCTGACCACGGCGGCCCCGGCCGCCGCCGTCACCTCGACGCCGGCCCCGCGCATCGACAACCCGGATCTGTTCGAGAAGAGCCTGGAAGTGGCCCGCCGCGCCACCGATCAGTACGGCGCCTACGAGAACGCCGACGAGGTGGCGCGGGTCAACCGCATCGGCTACCGCCTGGCTCTCGAATCCGGCTTCACCGAGTTCCCCCTCACCTTCCACGCCATCAACATGCCGGAGCCCAACGCCTTCGCGCTGCCCGGCGGCCACATCTTCGTCACCCGGGGCATGCTCGAGCTGGGGCTGGACGACGACATGCTGGCGGCCCTGATGGGCCACGAGATCGCCCACGTCGTCCTCAACCACCACGCCAAGATGCAGCGCAAGCAGACCCTGATCAACCTGTTGGGCCAGGCGCTGCTGGTGGGGGTGATGATCGGCAACGACTCGGACCGCAACTACGACCCCTCCAACCCCCACGGCAACATCGGCCGCGCCGAAGACAAGCGCGACATGGTGCAGGGGGCGGCGGCGGCGAGCCTGCTGATCGGCGAGCTGCTGCTGCGCAACTTCTCCCGCGAGCACGAGGACCAGTCCGACGAGGAGGGCCAGCGCTGGGCCGCCGGCGCCGGCTTCGACCCGGACGGCGCCAACCGCCTGTTCGCGCTGATGGAAGCGCGCATCCCCCAGACCAAGAAATACGGCTACTGGCGCACCCACCCGTTCTTCACCGAGCGGGTGCGCTCCGGCCAGGCCCGGGCCAAGCTGCTGAAACAGGAAGACGAGCCCGCCTCCGCCGACGAGTTCCGCCAGCGCACCCAGGCGACCCTGCTGGCCTGGCTGGGGGACGTCGAGCTTTTCCCCGGCGACGGCTACGACGCCAAGGTGGGCCGGGTGTCGCGCACCACCGCCCACTTCGTCGAGGACGAGGCGCTGGCGGTGTGGCCGGTGGGCTCGCCGGCGGAGCGCATCCGCCTCAACAAGCTGCACCGCCTGCGCGCCGCCGAGATCACCGACCAGCGCAGCGTCGAGCGCGACTACGGCGAGGTGATCCGCGCCTACCTGGAGCAGGAGACGACGGTGGCCGCCCTGACCCCGGAGACCCCGTTCCTCGCCATCCTGGCCAAGGAGCGCAAGTCGCTCCAGGGCCAGTCCGAGGACCTCTACCCCAAGGCCCAGGAGATCCTCGCCGAAGGCATCTTCGAGACTCCGTTCCTGGAGCGCTTCCTGTCCAACTGGCCGGAGGCGCCGGAAGTGCCCCGGGTGGCCCTGCTCCTGGGTGACGCCCACGCCCGTCTCGACCACCCCACCGAGTCGGTGCGCTACTACCTGCGGGCCATGGAGACGGCGCCGGGCTCCGACGAGGCGAAGCGCGCCGCCCGGGGCCTGAAGATCTTCACCCCCCGCCTCGACCGCCTCGCCGCCCTCGAACGGCTGGCCGGCCAGCGCCTCGACCCGGAGCTCGCCCAGCTCGCCGCCGACCGCCTGGCTGAGACCGCCAGCGGCTTCGACGACGTCGATAACGGTGCCGAGTACATGGACCGCTTCCCCGACGGCCGTTACGCCGAGGAGGTGGGGGCACGGATGAACAAGCTGGCCGACAAGCTGTACGCCGAAGTCCTCCTCTACCAGGCCATCGGCGACCACGTGAAGGCGGTGGAGCGCATCAACACCATCCTCACCTACGCCCCCCTCTCCCCCGCCGCCGAGCTCCTCCGCGACCGCGCCGTCCTAGAAGCGTAAACAGCTTCCGCCACCCACCCGGGGTCTCGGGGCGGGGGGATCGTGGTGGGGGCTGGCGGTATCCAAATCCCTTCTCTACAAACGCTACGGGATTCGGACACCCCCAGCCCAGTCCACCACCCTCCCCACAGCCGCGACTCCCCCCTCCCCCTCCAGCCCGAGGGAAAACACCCCCCACCCACCCAACCTCGCGCGGGGAAACTTCCCTCTCGGCCTGACCCCCTCTCCAACCGAACCGGCCCCTGCCCGAGTCGTCCTCCCGTCCAGCACCACGGCACCTCCCTCCATCTGCGTCTGCCGGTGGCCGGGCTGGGGCGTTCCGGCCCCGTAGCGTTTCTAGCGGAGGGGCCGGAATGCCCCAGCCCATCCACACACCCCTTCCAACCGATCCGGCCCATACCCGAGTCCTCCTCCCGTCCAGCACCACGGCACCTCCCTCCATCTGCGTCCGCCGGTAGCCGGGCTGGGGCGTTCCGGCCCCGTAGCGTTTCTAGCGGAGGGGCCGGAATGCCCCAGCCCATCCACACACCTTCCGCCCCAACCCCTTCTGCGCAAGGGAATTCCCCAACCCAAAACCATACCTGAGCAAGATCGAGTCACATTTACACCATCGCACCCTTGACAAAACCTTAGCTCAATGCAATCATATAGCTGTCGGTGGCCGGAACAGACACCCCCGAGAGTTCACAACACGCCCCTCCGGCCACCCCCCGAAACTCTTGAAACGCAGCACTGATGAAACCAGTACTGATGAAACACAGCACCGAGGCCCCCGGGCCTCACCATTCGGAACCCGAAACCGACCCCGAAAGGAGCCAGACATGACCCGCACCAGCCTTGTCACCCGCACCCCCTACCGCACCAACTGGATCACCGGCCGCGAGCCCTTCGTCAACTTCATGGAGAGCTTCTTCAACGGCGAAGGCACCTCCGAGGAGATGTCGACCCGCTCCTGGTCGCCCGCCGTGGACATCCGCGAGACCGAGGAGAGCTACATGGTCCACGCCGAGCTCCCCGGCCTGTCCAAGGACGACATCGAGATCACCCTGGAGGAGAACATCCTCAAGCTGTCCGGCGAGCGCCGGTTCGAGAAGGACGTCAACAAGGAGGAGTACCACCGCATCGAGCGCAGCTACGGCGCCTTCACCCGCGCCTTCAGCCTGCCCAGCCGGGTCGACTCCAGCAACGTCGAGGCGTCCTTCGACAACGGCATCCTCACCGTCACCGTGCCGAAGGTCGAAGAGGCCAAGCCGCGCAAGATCAGCATCTCGTAACGGCCGGCCACCCCACGCCGCACCCCCAACGCCCCGCTCCCCCGAGCGGGGCGTTTTGTTTCCCTCACCTCCTCTCAGTGCGCCGCAGCCTCCCCGCTCCAGCCACTCTCTTCCCCGTCTGCCGCTGACGGTGCCCGGGGTGGGGCGTTCCGGCCCCGTAGCGTTTCTAGCGGAGGGGCCGGAATGCCCCACCCCATCCACGCACCCCCCTCAGCCGCCCTCCCCCACCGGCGCCTCCGGCAGCAGCACCCGAAACGTCGTCCCCTTCCCCACCATCGACTCCAGCTCGATCTCCCCGCCGTGGTTATCGACGATGCGTTGCACTACCGCCAGCCCCAGCCCCGTGCCCCCCTTGCGGGTCGAGTAGAAGACGTCGAAGATGCGCTCCCGGGCCTCCTCCGGGATGCCGGTGCCGTTGTCCTCGACCTCGATCTCGACGCCGCCGGTGGCGGGGCGGGCGCGCAGGTGGATCACCGGCTCGCGGCCCGCCGCCAGCGCCGCCGCCACCCCGTTCTGCACCAGGTTTAGAAGCAACTGGGTGAGCTGGGCCAGATCACCGTGGAGGTGGCTGCCGCTCTTGTCCTCGATCTCCAGCCGCCCCCCCTCCCGGGAGACGCTGCGGCCGACCACGTCCCGCACCCGGGTGAACAGGTCCCGCGGCCGGATCTCCTCGCGCTCCGGCGAGCGGGGGCGGGCGTAGGAGAGGAAGTCGGTGACCAGGCGCTCCAGGCGGGAGATCTCGGAGCGGGTGATGGAGAGCAACCGGCCCGCCGTCGGCCCCCGGGCCTCGCCGCCGTCGATCTCCTCCTTCATCATCTGCATGTTGAGGTTCAACGAGTTCAAGGGGTTGCGGATCTCGTGGGCGAGACCCGAGGCGAGGGTGCCGATGTAGGCCATCTGCTCCGCCTCATCGGCCGCGATCTGGAGCTGGCGGGAGCGGCGCCACAGCCACCACCCCATGAAGTAGCCGGTGAGGAGCAGCAGGACGGTCAGCGCCGCCACCCAGGAGGTCATGCGGATGAGGTCGGCGCGGAGCACGCCGATGCGCTGCCGCAACCCCTCCGGCGAGATGCCGATGCGCACCGAGCCCAGCTCCCCGATGGCCACCTCGATGTCCGGCACGGTCAGCGTCTCCGTGCTCTCCTGGGTGTCGCCCTCGACGCCGCTCAGCGGCAGGTCGCCCGGGGTCAGCAGCCCCCCCCGCTCCGGCGACTCCCCCAGCGGCTGGGTGTAGGAGACGCGCTGGCTCGACTCGAAGACCAGGCCGCCCTGGGGGTCGCGGATCTGCACCGAGCGCACGATGCTGCGCTCCCGGGGGATCGACTCGATGTAGTACTGGGTGTCCTCCTCGGTGGCGATGGCGGTGTAGAGGTCCTCGCCACCGTCGGCCTGGCGGGAGATGCGGTCGGCCAGCGCCTCGGCCTCGCGGCGGGTGTCGAGGAGGATCTGCTCGACCTGGCGCTGCGACATGGAACGGAACAGCAACCAGCCGAACAGGCCGATGTCGAGGAGGATGAAGACCGCCAGGGCGATGGCGATGACGGCGACGGGGCGGGTGGGGCCAGCCCCGCGGCCACGCCTGTTTCCGCCGGCGGGGGAGAGGGAGGGGGCCATCCCGGGCAGGATACCACCGGGCCGGCGCTCCGGCCCCCGGCCGGCGTCACGGCGTATAATCCCCCTTCGCACCGTCCACGCCAGGGATCCACCCGGTCACACCGGGCTCGCCGGAGAGTCATATGCCCCGTAACGTCCTCACCCTATTGACCGTACTCCTGCTCACCATCAGCGCCGCATGCGGCGGCGGCGACGAGCCCACCGCCGGCACCGACGGCGAGACCCCCGGCGCCGAGACCGCCGCCGAGCCCCGCTCCGGCGGCCAGGCGGTGATCGGCGTCAGCTCCGACATTGGCGGCGTCAACGAGGTGGTGACCCCCAACTCCCTCATCAATACCGAGATCCTCCGCCGCCTCTTCATTCCGCTGGTCGACGAGCAGCCGGACTTCAAAACCATCTCACCCCGCCTGGCCGAGTCGTGGGAGTTCTCCGAGGACCGCAAGAGCCTGACCTTCCACCTGCGCGACGACGTGGTGTGGAGCGACGGCGAGCCGGTGACCAGCGCCGACGTGGTCTTCTCCTACCGCGCCTGGACCGACCCGGACGTCGCCTGGGAGGCGGCCTACGCCCTGGAGGCGGTGGAGGCGGTCGAGGCGATGGACGAGCACACGGTGCGCTTCGACTTCAGCCGCGCCTACTCGACCCAGCTCCTGGACACCGCCGCCGGCGCCGTCATCCTGCCCGAGCACGCGTGGGGCCAGAAGCCGTTCTCCGAGTGGCGCACCGCCGGCGACTGGTTCCGCGAGAACCTGGTGGTCAGCGGCCCCTTCGACCTGGAGTCGTGGACGCCGCAGCAGGAGGTGGTGCTGAAGCGCAACCCCCTCTACTACGAGGAGGGCCTGCCTTACCTGGACCGGCTGGTGCTGCGCGTCGTGCCCAACCAGGCCAACCAGCTCACCCAGTTGCTGACCGGCGACCTGGACCTGGTGATCCAGCTCTCCCCCGACGACGTCGAGCGGGTCGAATCCACCGCGGGCGTCCGCATCATCCCCTACTGGACCCGGGGCTACATCGCCCTCGGCACGAACCAGCGCCGCGCCCCCTTCGGCGCGGTGGACGTGCGCCGCGCCATCACCTACGGCATCGACCGCCAGACGCTGGTGGACTCGATCTGGGGGGAGTACGGCCGGGTCATCGCCTCGCCCATCCCGCCCAACATCTGGGCCTACAACCAGGACGTCGAGCCGCTGCCCTACGACCCGGACGAAGCCCGGCGCCTGCTGGACGAGGCGGGCTGGACCGACAGCGACGGCGACGGCGTGCGCGACAAGGACGGCGAGGCGTTGGCCATCGACCTGGTGACCAACACGGGCAACCGCCAGCGCGAGGACGCCATGGTGCTGATCCAGGAGCAGCTCGGCCGCATCGGCGTCGCGGTCACGCCCCAGGCGATGGAGTTCAACACCATGATCCAGAACGTCATGGGGGGCGACTTCGACGCCGTCATCACCGGCTGGCAGATCCCCACCACCTTCGACTTCCGCTACGCCTTCGCCAGCGAGGAGATCGACGGCGGCTCCAACATCATCGCCTACTCGAACCCGGAGATGGACCAACTGCTGGACGACATCCGCTCGGCGCCGAACCTGGAGGAGGCCAAGCCGCTCATCGACCGCCTGCAGGTGATGCTGCAACGCGACCAGCCCTACACCTTCCTCTGGCAGTCGCAGCGCCTGGTGGGGGTGCGGAACCGGCTCCAGGGGGTGGAGCCGAACCACCTGTTCAGCCTCTTCGACGCCCGCCACTGGTGGGTGGAGGACGGGGCGGAATGAGCCGGCCCTAAGCGCGCCGTGACGTCCTACCTGCTGCGCCGCACCGCCGCTTCGCTGGTGCTGCTCTGGCTGGTGGTGTCGCTGACCTTCCTCTTCCTCCACCTGGCACCGGGCGGGGTCTCGGGCGGCTGGGTGAACCTCGACCAGGCCGGCTCGGTGGAGCAGCGCCAGCGGCTGGAACGGGTCTACGGGCTGGACCGCCCCCTCGCCGAGCAGTACCTCTCCTGGCTGGGCCGCTACGCCCGGGGCGACCTGGGCACCTCGTGGACCCACGGGCGGCCGGTGACCCGGGTCATCGCCGAGGCGCTGCCCGCCACCCTGCTGCTGGCGTTGGCCGCCACCTGCGTCGAGCTGGGCCTGGCGGTGCCGCTGGGGATCTGGGCGGCGCGGCGCCGCGGCTCCCCCACCGACCACGCCCTGCGCGGCGCCGGCCTGTTCTTCTTCTCGTTACCTAGTTTCTGGTTCGGCTTGATGGCCATCCTCGCCTTCGGCTACCTCTGGCCGATCCTGCCGCTGAGCGGCATGCGCTCCGTCGACGCCCACACCCTGGGGCCGGTGGGGCAGGCCGTGGACGTCGGCCGCCACCTGGTCCTGCCGGCGCTGGTGCTGGGGATCACCAGCGCCGGCGGCACCCTGCGCTTCGCCCGCAACAGCCTGCTGGAGGTCCTGGAGCAGGACTACATCCGCACCGCCCGGGCCAAGGGGTTGTCCGAGGCCCGGGTGGTGGGGGTCCACGGCCTGCGCAACGCCCTCTCGCCGCTGATCCAGCTCCTGGGCGTCAACCTGCCGTCGCTGCTCAACGGCGCCCTCATCGTCGAGGTCGTCTTCTCCTGGCCCGGCCTCGGCCAGGTGACCTTGCAGTCGATCCTCACCCGGGATCTGCCCATGATCCTCGGCACCACCACCTTGGCCGCCACCCTGGTCATCCTCGGCAACCTGACCGCCGACCTGGCCCAGGCCGCCGCCGACCCCCGGGTGCGCCATGGCTGAATCGCGCGCCCGGCACCGGGCCTGGCTCAACCCGACCCTCACCGCCGGCCTCGTCCTGGTCGGCCTGGTCACCGTCATGGCGCTGGCGGCGCCGTGGATCTCCGGCGCCGACCCCGGCACCGTCCACGACCCGGTGGCCGGCCGCTACCTGCCGCCGGGCAGCGAGCGGGTGCCGCTGGTCTTCGCCGACGGCCGGCGCCTGCTGGCCGACCGGGTGGAGCGCCACGGGGCCGGCGCCGGGGCCGAAGTGGTGGCCCACCGCCGGGACCGGGTCGAGACCTACCCCGCCGCCGCCCTGGTCAACCTGCCGGCCGCCACCGACGCCGTGCCGCCGGCCCGGGTCTTCCCGCTGGGCACCGACCGCTTCGGCCGCGACGTCTGGACCCGGGTCGTCTGGGGCGCCCGGGTGTCGCTGGCGGTGGCCTTCCTGGCGGTCTTGATCGCTGCCACCGTCGGCACCCTGGTGGCCTCCATCGCCGCCCTCGGCCGGGGCTGGGTGGACCTGGTGCTGATGCGCCTGGTCGATGCGCTGATGTCGATACCCCGCCTCTTTCTGCTCCTCCTGCTGGTGGCGCTCTTCCGCCCCGGCACGACGACCCTGGTGGTGGTCATCGGGGCGACCACCTGGATGACCATCTCCCGCCTGGTGCGGGCCGAGCTGTTGAGCCTCGGCGAGCGCGACTTCGTCCTCGCCGCCCGCGCCGCCGGCGCCCACCCGCTGCGCATCCTGCGGGTCCACATGCTGCCCCACGCCCTGACCACCCTGCTGGTCATGTCGGGGCTGATGATCGGCCTGGTGATCCTGCTCGAATCCTCCCTCTCCTTCCTCGGCTTCGGGGTGCAGGCGCCGACCCCGTCCTGGGGCAACATGATCAGCACCGGCTCGAACCGCCTGCTCGACGCCTGGTGGGTCGCCCTCTTCCCCGGCCTGGCGCTGGTGGCGACGGTGGTCGGCTTCAACCTGCTGACCGACGGTCTGCGCGACGCCCTGGACCCGCGGCGCCACGGCGTCGATCGCTCCCGCTTCCGGCCTTAGTCGCGTAATAGTAGGCCGAAGCCGATCCGAGCTATGCTCGTGGCATGACCGCCCTCATCACCCTCCTGTTGGTCATCGCCACTTCCCTCCTCATCACCCGCGTCGCCACGGTCGCCCTGACGTCCACCGGCCTTTCCCGGGAGGCGGCCCGCTTCCAGGCCCGCTCCGCCTTCAGCGGCGCCGGCTTCACCACCAGCGAGTCGGAGAGCGTGGTGGGCCACCCGGTGCGCCGGCGCATCATCATGATGCTGATCCTGCTCGGCAACGCCGGCATCGTGACGGTGGTCTCCACCATGGTGCTCGGCTTCGTCAACACCCAGACCACGGGACAGTGGCTGACCCGCCTCGGCGTCCTCGTCGCCGGCCTGCTGGGACTCTGGCTGCTGGCCAACAGCCGGGTGGTGGACCGGGTGCTCAACCGCATGATCGAGCGCGCCCTGAAGCGCTGGACCCGCCTCGACGTCAGCGACTACGCCGGGCTCCTCCACCTCGGCGGCGACTACCAGGTGGTGGAGATGAAGGTGGAGGCGGGGGACTGGGTGGAGAACGGGCTGCTGGAGAGGCTGCGGCTGGCGGACGAGGGGATCCTGGTGCTGGGGATCGAGCGGCAGGGGGTGGCGTATGTGGGGACGCCGCGGGGGGATGCGGTGTTGAAGGCGGGGGACACTTTGATTTTGTATGGGCGGGCTACGGCGTTGGACGAGTTGGATCGGCGGGAGGCGGGGGAGGAGGGGGAGGCGGCGCATCGGCGGGCGATGGTGGAGCAAGGGGTGATTGGGGAGGTGGAGGCTCGGGAGATGAAGGGGGCGGAGGAGGAGGGGTAGGGACGCGGGTTGAGTCGGGGGCGCGGGAACGGGGGTGGGGGGTGCTCCTGGGCCGGGGCCGCTACGCTTCTGGATAAGGGATGAGACCGGGGCTCCGCTGCACTTCCGCGGCCCCGAAACCCTCTCTCCCAACACAAGGACTGGCCATAGGCCGCTACAGAGCGCCCCGGCCCAGGAGCACCCCCCACCCCCTCACCAATGAGGCTCCCCCCCACCAGGGGAGAGAGGAGGGGCAGTACCGGGCTGGCCAACAGAAACGATCAGGTCCCTCAGCACCCCCCACTCCACCAAACCTTCCCCCCTCCCCGCTTAGCAAACCTTTCCCCCTCCCCAGCTAATGGAACCTTTTTCCCAGCCCGGTTAACCGAACCCTCGCCCGCCCAACCTTGCTGAACCTTTCACCCACCCCACCTGCTGGACGTTTCCCCCGACGTGTACTGAAGCGCGGCGGCCCCTGGGGAGGATGCCCCGCCCCGGACCGTCTGTTGGCTTACCGGCTCCCCGGCCACTCCTCCATCGTCCACCCAGCCGGGAGGCGCATCACGCGGAGGATCGGGAGGAGG
>Ga0102947_1000284_pt1 | contig 18809 bp, 20 predicted proteins | sample SalPon2A_A_D2_MG_FD_78210 | JGI IMG/M metagenome (GOLD analysis project Ga0102947, IMG submission 78210) | Soil microbial communities from South San Francisco under conditions of wetland restoration - Salt Pond MetaG R2A_A_D2_MG | ecosystem: Environmental > Terrestrial > Soil > Wetlands | place... | reverse complement strand
ATAGTGCTGATAAAAGCACGCATATCATCTTCTACTGCTGCGGTGGCCTTATTTTCAACGGCAAGATCTAAAACTGCCTTGGCATAGCGTATGGCTGCCCTGGATTTGTTCATCTGCTGACTAATTCAATTTAATGTCGCCCAACATATCTTCAACCAACTTCAATTGCCTGTCCTTGTTAGACAATTGTTCCTTGATCACTTTCTCCGCAATTTCCACGGAAAGGCTGGCTATCTGATTCTTTATTTCCGAAACAGCAGCCTTTTTTTCGCTTTCTATGGTCATTTGGGCCTGCCGCACCATTTTATCGGCTTCTGTTTTCGCCAGGTCCTTTGCATCGGAAACTATTTTGTCTTTAAGCTCCCGGGCCTCCTTTAACATCGCCTCACGTTCAGCACGCGCCTCTTTCAGGATGCGTTCATTGTCTGCCTGCAGGTTTTGCATTTCTTTCCTCGCATTTTCCGCTTCAGAAAGCGCTGTCATAATTGAATCTTCCCTCTGGTTAACCGCATTCAGAATTGGCTTCCAGGCAAACTTTGCCAGGAGGAAAAACAGGATCCCAAAAGAAACTGTCGTCCAAAATATCAGGCCCCATTCCGGTGTAACTAAGTCCATATCGCAATTAATTAATTTTGTTCTTTTTTTTTAAAACTAAGGTACAGCCAACCGCTGCACCTTAATTTCTACTTGTCCATTGCAAGGAAGGATACCACAACAGCAAAAAGTGCAATTGCCTCAATAAAGGCAATCAACACAATTGCTGAACCCTGTAGTTTTCCCTGCATTTCCGGTTGACGTGCCATGGCTTCCATCGCAGAAGCACCGATTTTTCCAACACCGATACCACCACCAATCGCCGCAAGTCCTGCTCCGATCGCCGCAAGGGCACCGTAGCTAACTGTGGCCGTCTCCTGTAATAATGCTAAACTCATAGTTCAAAATATTTAAGAAATTAATTAATGTTCTCCTTCTAAAGCCTGCCCAAAATAAAGGGCTGAAAGCAAGGTAAATATGTAAGCCTGAATGGCCACTACCAAAACTTCTATAACACTGATAAAGACCACAAAGATGACCGAGGCCGGTGACACCCACAGCGTATTTAATACAAAAATCAATGAAATAAGACTCAATACAATGACGTGGCCTGCCGTTATGTTCGCAAACAATCGAATCATTAGGGCCATGGGCTTTATAAACATCCCAAGGAATTCTATAGGCGCCAGAAATATCTTCATATAGACAGGTACCCCGGGCATCCAGAGCATATGCTTCCAGTAGTAAGACTTGCTGCTGAACAGTGTGATGATAAAGGTAATTACCGCCAGTGACCCGGTAAAGGCAATGTTTCCGCTCAGATTACTGCTAAATGGAAAAAATGGAATTAATCCGAAAATATTATTGATCCAGATAAAAAAGAACAGCGTAAGCAGGAAAGGCATATATTTCCTGTACTTGTGCTCCCCTATGTTGGGTATGGCTATTTCATCCCTGACAAAAACAATGATGGGCTCCAAAATTTTTCCGATCCCCCTGGGTACATTCACGTCGGACTTTTTGTAGGAACGGGCTGCTGCTACAAATATCAACACGATCAACAGCATGGACAGGAACATGGAAAACACGTTCTTCGTAATTGAAAGATCCACCGGCCTTTCTGCATTGATCGGATGCGATTCAGCATCAAATTCTACCTCCTCGGCGCCGTCGTTTAGCTGGTATATCTTTTCATGCACGTTTACAAATTTCATCCCGTTCCTCTCGACGACGGTACCGCCTTCGGCGTCGTGATGAAATTCGCCGGACATAAAAGTTACCAATCCACTTTCAGTCCAAAGGATCACCGGAAGCGGCATGGTTATATCACCGGCTATGTGGAATTCATGGCTGTCTTTAATGTGGTGAAATATGAGTTCCGTGGTGTTAAATGGCCCTTCTGATTCCGAATCTTTTGAAGAGGCAATACCCACGGTAAAAACAGATAAAAAAATGAATGTTAAAAGTGGCCTGAATGTGCTGATCCGCATTGAAATTTTAATTTAAAACCCCTCCGAAAAATTCGCTGCAAAAATACACACATAATATTAACTGGCAAACATAAAACACAGTTTGTTTCAGGATTTTTGAAGAAATTTGGCAAGCCCTGTTATTTCGAAGATTAGGAACAAAAAATAAGGGATAAAGAAATTGAAAATTTCCAATTGGGTATGTGCCGATTTATTCAAAAACAAGGGCAATAAAAATACCACGGACAATCCCATTTTCAGGAGGGTCATTATCAGGAAAATTCGCATCAGGTTTTCCAATTGCCTTGTGCTGTAATATCTTAATACGACGTATACGGCAAGTACCATCAGGGCATTAAAGCAATAGATCGTCCAGAGCGGGAAATACAGCTCGCCCGTAAACGACTGTGAAATAATGTAATGGTGTATAAAAAGCAGGAATAGAGAAAAGCCCGTGAGCTTTAATAAAAAAATGCCAATGTCCTTGATCATCCGGGATATTCAGTTTTTGGACGCTTTGGAAACCTGCCTGATAACTACGTAGATAGCCATCGCGACCGAAGCCAGGGAACAAATAATGGTAAAGGCATGGTATTCGTTGGGATAAGCTTCATCCAACCGCACACCTCCATAACTCCCCAAACCGATAATCACTATCATCTGAATTGCGATCCCGGAGTACTGGATGTATGAATTATACGGACTTTTTCCTCTAGGAGGCTTTTGCTGGTTCATTTGCGCTGCTCGAGCTGCTGCTTCCTACCGATGTTTTAAAGCCACCCGTGCCGGAAGATCCTGATGCCGGGCTACTCCCACTGCGGTTACCGGTTGTGCTTGTAACGGTACTGACACTGGAAGGGCTACTGCTTGAGATGCCTTTGCCCTTCATGGTACAGGAGGCGTTAAATGCCGCGCCGGGTTCAACCGCCAGTTTAGAAACTGATACAGTTCCTTCAATAACAGCCGATGATTTTAAAGACAGTAAATCCGAAACCAGAAGTTCTCCGTTAAAGCTTCCTTCGATATCTGCATTTACACATTCCACTTTCCCGTGAATATAGCCATCCTTCCCGATGACCACCTTGCCGGAAGTTTTTACATTTCCGTCCAGTTTACCGTCGATCCTAAAATCTGCTTCGGAAACGATGTCTCCTTTGATCTTAGTATTTTTCTCAATTCTGTTGGGTTGTCCGCCGATTTCGCTCATAGTTCTAGGTTTTTTGTTATCTGAAAACATTTTAATTATGGTTTTGGGGTTAAAATTTGATCCTTATAAGCCTGTAAGTTTTTATGTACCTGAATGATTTTATAGTTGAACGACAAAATAACAAAATTCTCAACATCAATCCTGTAATCCCTGTTAATTTTTAACAATTCGAGATAGCCAAGTGCAAAATCCTTCGATTTAAAACCGTGTACTACCACAAATTGATCTTCCAGGTTATAGATGTCTTTTGAAACCACATTTCTATATTTCAGATCTTCAATGGATTTCTCCAGTCTTTTCATTAAGAACAGGGCTGCATCGTTGTGTTGTCTCTTAAACGGAAAAACTACTTTCCAATTGCCTGTACCGCTCGATTCCGTTTCCTGGGAAAACTCCTGTGGTTCCAGTTTGGGCAGTTGCTCAGCGATCATTTGCTGGGCTTTCTTACCTTCAGGGTTGTTCGGATAATTCAGGGCTACATAATTTAGAGCCTCCTTAAAATCATTAAATCCCTGCAGCCTTCCGATGGCGTTGGCCTTCAGCATTTCAAATTTCGGGACAATGGGATCCCCTGTGTACGTGCTGATGTTTTCCTCAGCCCCTGTTATGACCTTCAGGAATTCCTGGTCCTGGAAAAGCTTGAAAAGTGCAGCATACTTCGCATCCGGGCTGTCAGCAGTACCGCTCAGTACCGCCTGGGGGTTTAACAGGATTTCCGCATATCTCGAATCGGGATGATTTCGAATGATGTTTTCCTTCATGGCCGCGGCCAGCGGACTTGCGGTTGCCTCATAAATTTTGTACAGGTTATACTTTGAAGGAAGGATAAGGCGCTCTTCCGGATCCGAATTCAGTACGTCTTCCAATTTCCCGGCAGCCAGCAGATTCTCCTTAAACTTTTCCTTATAGATGAGCCCCAGTTGATAATTTGCAAAATTTCTTTCCGTATGCAGACTGTCTATTACGGCCTTGTCTGTAGGGATCTGTTCCATATAATAGTCTACCGAAAATCGCTGTTCATCGGTCAGTTCGCCCACCGTTGTGCTATCAACTGCGGCCACCAATTCGCCGGAATCCCCTGAGGGAAGCGACCTGATCTTGTTGCTCCACCGCCAATCGTCCTCCAACTCACGGTCCCCCCACCGGCTTGCAAAATCGGTTTTGCCGTATCCCAGGCTGGTGATATTATAAAAGTAGAATTTACCTTTATTTTCCTTTCCCCCTTTGGTAAGTCCGAATGCAGCGATCCCTGCAGTAACCCGTTCCTCCTCTTTTCTTGCCGCTTCCTCTGCGGCCCGTTTCAGTTCGGCTACGTATTCCTCAAAAAAGGCCAGCTGTTTTTCTTTAGGCATCTGATACAGCGCAATGACACTATCAGCATGTTGCACTATTTCTTCATACTTGATGACATCTTCCAGATTGTCTAACTTCTTCTTTGTCGCCCTGAATTTTTTAGTGTTTTCAGGCAGGTTTGACAGCACGCTGTCATAATATGCTCCCGCAGTATTATAGAGATTGTCGTCGAAGTAATATTCTGCCAGGTTCTCGTAATTCAGGGCATTCAACTGAGGTAAGTTTTGTGTTGCCCTGAGCGACTTATTATAGTAGGCCAGCCCCAGGCTATCGGACCCGTTCCCCATATGGAATTGTGCAATCTCCCTGAATATCTTATCGAGGAAAGGACGATTCTCCCTGTTCTCTTCAAGATCCGTCAGGTATTCAAAGATGAGTTCCCTGTTCTCATCGGTCACCTCCGTGTTCTGAATTTTCATGAGGTGGGCATTGATCATGTAGACCCTGGGTGATTTTCTGTTGAGATCCAGGATCTTATCAAAAGCAAAGTTTGCACTATCCTTGTATTGCAGCTGGTTATACAACTGCCCGATGATAAAATAATACCTGCCTTTCTCGGGATTCTTTTTGGTATAGGCAGCGGCAATTTTTAATTGCTGAATGGCAGTGTCCGGCGCATTGAGGTTGATATACGCCTGGGCCATCATCGCTCTTGCATCCGCGTATTCCTGATCTTTCAGGCTTTCCTGTCTCAGGAGGCGTTTGAGGTTTTTCAGGGCCAGGTCTTCATTTTCAAGGCGGATGTTTGTTTTCTCCCGCCAAATGGTGGCCTCGTTCAATTTATCGCTTTGCGTATACTTTCTGAGGATATAGTTAAACGCCTCTAAAGCCGGTACATAGCGCTGGTCAAAGTACCGGGCTTTCCCCAGGAGTAAAAATGATTCGTCGGTCTGTGGATTCCTTTCCTCATCAGCGATATCCATGCTGTGCTTCTGTATGGCCTTGGTCGCTTTTTCTTCTGCGATTATAAAATTGGGGTTGTTGTCTTCGGAGTCCAGTTTAATTTCTTCCTTTACCTCCAGGCGTTCTACCGGAAGGATGGCCCAATAATCATCCCGGTAGGAGTCATTCAGTTGTTCCCTGCCTTCCTCAAAGGCAATATTGCCATTATACAACACATTGTATTTGGTGTTTAAGGCATGCCAATTCCGGTTGACAAAGGCGTCTTTTTTGGTGGAACAGGCTGTAAATAGTAGTCCCCCTAAAACCAGGCTTACGATAAAAGTAGTACGAAGCTCCAAAATTCCCTATAATCGTTCGTAATCTAAAACTGAAAAACAACAGGTTTATTATGCATTTGGTCGGTAAAAATAGGATAATTTTTAATCCCGGGCTTCCGGGAGAATTTTTATAGATGCCCCGGGCAGATAATCCGGCCGGTTACTTTGATTTCCACGAAACACCCTATTACCCGTGCAGCATGTTTTAAATCAGGATGTTCCTTCCGGTTTGCATCGTGCCGGTTGCGGACCTGCAGGGAAATACGCCGCCATAGATATTTTGGTGGCCAGCCTTTTAGACTTGCGTCGCGCCTTTTTTGTGATAGGGCCCGAAGAAAAAGTTATCCCGCAAAGAAAGTTTCTAATTCATTTAAGGTTTCAGCTGAAGTCCGGATATCCCTGACGATCTCCCCCTTGTGCAGGACTACAATCCGCTCACATACTTCGGTAACATGGATGAGGTCATGACTGGAAACCAGTACGGTCACCTCCCTGTTTTGTGCCAGGTCCCTGATAATGGATTTAAGCCTGATCTGGGTCGTGGGATCGAGGTTAGCAAAAGGTTCATCCAGGATAATTACTTCAGGGTTGCCAATAAATGAGGCCACTATGCCTGCCTTCTTCTGATTGCCCTTGGAGAGATCACGCAGGTATTTTTTCTGTCCCAGGATTTCCCCGTGAAAAAAATCTTCAAATCCCGACAACAGTTTGTTTACATCTGCCTTGTTCCGGCCCCTGAGTTCCCCGATAAAATAAAAGTACTCTTCTGGTGTAAGATACCCAATTAAAAAAGATTCATCGATAAAAGCGGAAGTAAAGGGTTTCCAGGCCTCGCTCTCATCCACCTGAACTTCATTATTAATGATCTTCCCAGTGGTGGGTCTGATAAGATCGAGCATTAAACTGAACAGTGTGGTCTTTCCGGCACCGTTGTTTCCCACAAGACCAAAACACTCCCCTTTGGGGATTTCGAGCTTTTCTATGTTCAATACGGTTTGGGTACCATAGGTTTTGGTAAGGTTTTTAGCTGTGATCATTTTGGTTCTTTGTTTTATCTCCATGAAAAAGGGATGCCGGTATCCCTTATGCTTTTTGTTTATAGGCCAGGAGGGTTTTGTATTTTTCTTTTTTATAGATTTTTTCAATCTTTCTGAACACCACATTTTTGAATGCGAAGCCCACAACCCCGGCCAGTGCAACAAAAATGTACCCGGCCGCGGGATTAATCAAATAATGACCCAGTGCGTACACTACAAGGGGTAAAAGAAGCTTCGGAAGCGTAAGAAGCAGGGTCTTTGTATTGAAAGCCTGCTTATCTCCGAATGCTTTTTTGTTCGATGTAAGGTCAATGGGCGTCTTTATATAAGCACCCCCCCATAATACCAGATAAGAATTTACCCCAATATTGTAAATGGCCCCAACCAATATCGCCAAATACGCATCCCAGCCAAAATAAAGGTAAAATGATGCAAGAACGGTACTTGCCATAGTCGCAATGATCACCAGATACCATTTAGAGGATAAATATTCCCGGTACTGAATATTCTGGCTCATCATCAGCGGGTAATAGGAACTGTCCCAACTGGGTACATATTGCCCAAAACTGAACAGGAAGCCGCCGGTAACAAAAATACCGGCAAAGATCTTCCAAACCGGATTCTCATAGGCTTCAATGGCTCCGGTAAAAAACAGCAAGCCATAGAAAAGGAACATAAAGCCCATAATCACGGCGGTCTTTGACCGTTTGTTCCTCTTTATTAACCTGATATCGTTCTTTAGGAACGTCCCAAGGTTCCCGAAACGGTTCAACCAGGTATAGTCCTCGGTTCTTGCCACGCTTTGTTTGGTTTCCAGGCCAGCATCCAAAAACATATTCTTCTTGAAATACCGGAATGCAGAGGTGACGATCACAGCAAGGAGCAACCATGGAATTACAGACGACCAGGGCAGATCATAAAAAGTGTCAAAGATGGATGCCGTGTAATTGGTGATGTCGAACCATCCATAATACTGACTTATACCAAGGGTGGCCAATATCCCAAGCAGCGTATAGAAAACGCTGTCCTTGTTATTCATCATAATATTGATGAAATTATTGCAAAAAAATAATGCCAAAATCCCTAAGTGCCAGGCAATAACCGATGGGGTATTATATCCCTCAACGAGCAGGACCACGGAAAAAGGAACGAAAAAAAAGGCGTGGCCCCAGTTGAAAAAAGAAGTTATGGTTTTCCCCAGTGCATACTTGACAACCTCATTTTTTTTAAAAGGCAGGTAAAGCAATGGTTTTATGTTAAGGACGGGCATTTTTTGTAACATGTAACGGGCGTACAGGTCAATGGCGAGGTAGTACACCAGAAAGCGGTTGACGATCCGAAAAGGGTCCCCCAAACCCGCATCTTTTATCAGATAAAACGAACCTACACCAAGTGCCAGAAAAACCGTCACCATATAAAGGGCGGCAAATATCATCAGTATTTTAAACCCGATATTCGTTTTAAAGGAGGCCGATCTGAAGAAGGATTTCCACTGCAGCGTGATAAAGTGTCTGAACATGGGGATGGCAAATTCGTACTTGGGTTAGTAGGACAAATATATATTTTGTTACACCCCAAACCTATTTTTTCATTTTCTCGTTTCAAATAGTACCAGCTTTGTGTAGTTTTGCACAAATTTTTAACAATGCCTGATTTTCATTCTTTAACGGTTTCAGAGTTAAAACGACTTACCCCTGATGCTGTTTCCATTTCCTTTGTCATTCCAAAGGAACTTATTCAGACCTACACCTTTACCCCAGGCCAATACATTACCATTAAAAAGGAAATTAAGGGAAAGGAGCTGCGAAGATCCTATTCCATTAGTTCCTCCCCTAAAAAAGATGCTATTACCATTGGCGTAAAAAAAGTGGATAAAGGAGGATTCTCGGATTATGCCAATACCCGGCTGGCCAAAGGGGATGTTCTGGAAGTAATGCCCCCCGAAGGAAGGTTTATTTTCAAACCTTCCGGAGCAGCAAAAAAAGTATTGGCTTTTGCTGCAGGAAGTGGAATCACGCCAATTATGAGTATTTCCAGGACCGTATTGGAAGACAATCCTAAGAGTAAGATGATACTTGTCTATGGAAACAAATCCTTAAAGGATACCATGTTCTACACAGATCTTGTAAAGCTTCAGTTAGAATATTCCAATCGGTTTTTTATTTACTTTGTTTTGAGTAAAACGCAGGAAGGGGACGCTCTTTTTGGCAGGATCGATACTTCCACCGTAAATTATATTCTCAAAAACAAACATAAAGACCTGGTTTTCGATGAGTATTATATCTGTGGTCCGGAAACTATGATTTATTCCGTCAAAGAAACCTTAAAAGACCATGAAGTCGCCGAAGACCACATACATTTTGAGCTCTTCACTACCACAGAAATCATGGATGAGCTGCCCGAAAAACCAGAAGGGAAAACAGAACTGACCGTAGTACTGGATGATGAGGAATTTACCTTTACCATGGACAAGAGCAGCCTGGTACTGGATGCTGTCCTCAAAGAAAACATAGATGCTCCCTACTCCTGTCAGGGAGGAGTATGCAGTACCTGTATTGCCCGTATTACTGAAGGAAAAGTAGAAATGGTAAAAAATCAGATCCTGACAGACGGAGAAATCGCCGAAGGTTTTGCACTTACCTGCCAGTCACATCCCCTCACGCCTACTTTGAAGGTAGATTACGATGATGTCTGATCTCCATCCCCGTTAGCAACCAATTCCCAAACCGACGGCACAGTTTGTACATCGTTTTCAGAGGGATCAACAAGGCCGTTTTACGGTCATAGGACGGAGGTATTTGCCTAAACAACCGGTTCAAAGTTTGCACGAGGAGCATTTTCAAACAACCAACCAACCGGGTAGTCCGTTTTCTATGTCCGGCCATCTTGCCTTTTTTGACCAAAATCGTAATGAAGGAAACTTGATTTCGACCTATCTAAAATAGCTTTTAATCGTAAGTTTACAGAACCGGAATTTGAACATGGAGATAAGGAATGATCACAAAACGGCGATTTTAGTTTTTGCCAACTCCCCCGAACAGGAGCTTCAGAATAAACCCATGGTAAAAGCGGAGGCATTTTTTGAGATGCTTACCGAACAAACCCTGAAAATGGTCCGGGAGACCGGGATACCGTATTTTCATTATACAGAAAGACAACAATGCGGCAATTCATTTGGAGAAAGGTTTGTCAATGGGCTGCAAAGTATTTTTGAAAAGGGGTATGAAAATGTGATCGCGATTGGGAACGACACCCCGCATTTAAAAAAGGCCGATCTTATTGGTGCCTTTGAATCCCTGAAAAAAGGAAAATTTGTGGTAGGGCCTTCTGCCGATGGCGGATTTTACCTTTTGGGACTCCACCGGTCCAATTTTAATGCTTCCGAATTTTTAGGTTTGCCCTGGCAAAATTCTCATTTAGGGAAAGCTCTTTTGCACGTAGCATCCGGTTTTGGAAAGGAGGTTGTCCGACTTAAAACCCTGTTTGATCTGGATACTTTCGGAGAACTCAGCTTGTTTGTCAGCCGGTTTAAGAACATCGGGGTATCTCTTTTCCGGTTTATTGTTTTGCTCATCACAAATGATCAACGATGCCCGCAACAGGTTGTTGGCGCCTATTCCCTCCTGGGCTCAGAAAACTGCTATAACAAAGGTTCTCCCTCTTCGGGACAAGTAGCCTTGGCATAAAAAATCAAATTCTTCGGTTATTTGTTCCGCTCAACCGGTTATTACCCCGGGCCCTTTTATGGGCGCTGTACAATGGTATACAATCATCAACACATATAAAATAAAGAACATGGCAAATACATATTATGACCCGGCAGACCTCAGGAAATTCGGGAATATTACGGAATGGAGTGAGGAATTGGGTACAAAATTTTTCGATTACTATGGGAAAGTATTCGAAGAGGGGGCGCTTTCCGCCCGCGAAAAATCCCTTATAGCCCTTGCAGTTTCCCACGTTGTAAAATGCCCTTATTGCATAGATGCCTATACCAGGGATGGACTCCAGCGGGGTATAACAAAAGAAGAAATGATGGAGGCAGTGCATGCCGGAGCAGCAATTGAAAGTGGGGCTACCCTGGTACACGGGGTACAGATGATGAATAAGTACAATAAACTATCGATGTAAAATGACCGTACACTCTGTGAACGGCCAGACCTGCAAATATTGCTGTTTACAGAATACTTTTTACTGAATATCCAGAAAACATGGTTACAAAATCACTAAAGGCAAGACATAATGCCCTGGCAGAGACCAACACCCAACTCAACATTTTAAACGGTGGGTTGTTTGCAGATGGGGAACTCCCCTTTTTTAAAGATAAGATTGGCGAAACGGGTCAATTTCCACTTCGCCCTAAAAAGCTGGAGATCCTGCAGATCAATGTAGGATATATGTGCAATCAGGTATGCGAACACTGCCATGTGGATGCCGGGCCCGACAGGAAGGAGATCATGACCAGGGAAACCATGGAACTCTGCCTTGCCGTAATCCGGCGCTCGGGAGCACATACCCTGGACCTTACCGGAGGAGCCCCCGAGATGAATCCGAATTTCAGGTGGTTTGTGGAAGAGGCGGCAAAGGCCGGGATCCGGGATTTTATTGTGCGCTCCAATCTAACAATCATCAGGGCTAACAAAAAGTACCACGATCTCCCACAGTTTTTCAGGAAACACAATGTTCATGTAATTTCTTCCATGCCCCATTACACCCGTGGAAAAACCGATCAGCAGCGCGGGGAGGGAGTATTCGATACATCTATTAAAGCATTGCAGGCATTAAATGCAGCAGGTTATGGCTTACCCGACAGTGACCTTAGGTTGGATCTTGTCTACAATCCCTCCGGCGCATTCCTTCCCGGGGACCAGGCGGCCATGGAACGCGATTTTAAAAAGGCCCTTAAGGAAGATTTTGAGATTCAATTCCATCAGCTTTTTTCGATCACTAACCTGCCTATTTCCAGATTTCTGGATTATCTGATCGCATCCGAAAATTATGAAGACTATATGTATGCCCTTGTAGATTCGTATAATCCGGCGGCTGTAGAAAATGTAATGTGCACAAATACCATTTCCGTCAGTTGGGACGGCTGGTTATACGATTGCGACTTTAATCAGATGTTAGATCTGAAGGTGGCCAGCAGGGTAAAACACATTAAAGACTACAACGAGGATTTGCTGAATGACCGGGATATCATCATTTCTCAACATTGTTATGGTTGTACCGCCGGGGCCGGAAGCAGTTGTCAGGGATCGGTGACCTAAATCCCCCATGCCCTGCAGCCGGTTTCACAATATTTTTGCATTCCCCAGTACCTTCTGTGCAATATCCAATAATCACTGGCACTTGCAAACACAACTATTCGTCAGGGCAAATTAGTGGAGATATGAGGCTAAAATAGATATCCGGAGGCACAGGTTAGAGGGATTTTTAGTGACTTTTGCACTTTATCGATTGATTTTACCGACCAAGTGGTCGGTGACATATCGCATAAATACTACACTACACCGACCTTTTAACATTTCAACGAATTTTTGAAGTCGTATGTCCTTTAATCTTTACCCTTCAGTGGATTCGGGGGTTCTTTATAATAGACTTAGCCGTCTGTTTTTAACCCTAAATCTTATCCAATGGATAAAAATCTAAAAAGCATGGCCACCATGCAAAGAATGCAAATCACCGGCCTGGAACTGTTTTATAAAAAGGGCTACTACAATACAAGTATAGGCGACATACTCAATGAGCTATCCCTGTCCAAAGGTGCGTTCTATCATCATTTTGATTCCAAGGAGGATTTCTTTGTCCAGATCATCCGGAACCTGGTGGCAAGAAAGATGTATACGGTGCTGATTGAGCCCATTGAAGGACATGATAACCCCCTTGAACTTATTTCCAACTGCTTTGAAAATGAACTGGAAACCGCTGTTCACAATGAATTGGATTTCGGATTTGTACTCGGGAATTTTATCAGTGAGTTCAATGGGAAAAATCCGGAGATCATGAAACACCTCAGTGATATCCTGAAAATATGGGAGGTAAACTTGGTATCTGCCATCCAAAGAGGAAAATTCAACGGCTATGTGGACCGGCACGTCGATAGTGAAGGTGTGGCTGTTTTCCTCATGAGCTCCTATCTCGGGATCCGAACTTTTATGGTGGAAAATGCACCGAGTACCCGTAAATACAGATTTATGTCTCAGCTAAGGCTATATTTTAAATCCATTCAAACAACACGGGCAACCGCATAGAAAATAGAACCCATCTACCCTTTTTTAATTAATCATCAGGCCCAGATAATACCTGCTCAATTTTTGATACCACAGATTCAGGGGTGATGGTCGCGATCGCCTTTTCATAACCTTCCGGGAACTTATTTCCGTAAACCGAGGTTGGAATGGACGGAAATTCCGCCCTGTCCGCAAGCAGGGCATTAGCGGGATCCTGGGCAAAGGGATAAAACCCGGCATAGGGATGGGTAACTCCCCAAAGTGTCAGCGTGGGCACCCCGTATAGTGCCGCCAAATGGCCATTGGCACTATCCATTGCAACCATAAGGTCCAAATTGGAAATTAGCTCGAGTTCTTCCCGGAAAGTAAGCCTGCCAGCGGCCGAAATGGCAAATTCAAATTGCCGTTCCCATTGTGATAATTGGTTTTCTTCTTCTTTACCACCACCAAATAATATAATTTTATACCTTTCGGTCTCATTTAAAAGGTGCAGCACCTTTTCCATGAGGTCCGGGGGGTACATCTTGCCTTTAAACGCGGCAAATGGTGCCACCCCGATCCATATATTCAGGCGGGGGCCTGCAAAGGCACTTGTAGCGTCACCCAGATCCAATGAGGGGAGCAATGCATTTGGTGACAAACGCACAGGAAAACCCAGTTTTTCAAAAACATCTGCGTAGCGTTCATGGGTAGATTTAAGTGGCTTGAAGACTTTATTCCGAACAGCGGTGAGTGCCTTTTTATCCGCGCGACCCTTGTTGATTTGCATAAAAGGAACAGCGCTAAATGAATAAAAGAATTTTAATATGTTGCTCCTGAGTACATTATGCAGATCCGCTACAGCATCTATTTGCAGTGCCCTTAATTCGCGAAATAATCTCCACAATCCACAGACCCCTTTATGCCTTGTGCCCGTGGCTGCCTCGTAAATAGTAACCCTTTCTATTTCGGAAAACAAAGGTTTAAAAAACCCACGGGTCAGAAGTGTAATTCTAAGGTCGGGATAACTTTCAACCAGTGAGAGCAATACAGGAACGGTCATCGCCACATCCCCCAAAGCCGATAATCGAATGACCAAAATATGGGAATCTTCCCGAGGCACACTCCGACTTTCTTTCTTGCTGTGTCCCGCCTCCGGAAAAATACCGCTTTTATTTGCCGGCACGTAGTACTGGGTTTAATTCATCGTCATTATACATTTTCATCTGCTTGTAGACCTTCATATACTTTTTTCCCGATTCAATATCAGACAACAACTGATCGATGGCCGCAGATAAATCTTTTTTTTGTTCAAGCAGCACCTCTAACTTTTGATGGCAGGTCTCCCGGTGCGCCTCACTTGCATCAGACCGGTTTGCCTCCTCCCTCATATGATATATTTTAAGGGCCAGAATGGAGAGTCGGTCAATGGCCCAGGCCGGACTTTCGGTATTGATGGTAGCATTTTCCAGGATTTCAACGGCCAGGTATTTTTTTAAAAAATAATCGTCGATGTACTCCACAAGATCCGTCCTGTCCTGGTTACTGGCGTCAATTTTCCGTTTAAGGACCAGGGCATCCACAGGATCAATATCCGGGTCGCGAATGATATCTTCATAGTGCCACTGCACAGTATCGATCCAATTTTTCCGATAGAGAAGACGTGCAATGTCATCGTCTGTGTACGGGTTATTAAAAGGTTGATTTACCTCATCCTTTACATGGTAGGCCTCTATGCTTTCCTCAAATATTTTACAGGCGAATGCACTGAACATAGCTCCGATTATTTCTTTCAAAGATACTTTTTATTTGATTATCCATTCTGTTACAAAAAACACAAACGGCAGGAAAATAGATGCCATCAGGGCGATTTCTTTAATATTGGCTTTCTTTACAACTTCAATATACTTGGTCATCAGAACCGCCGCAGGGAAGAAGGTAACGATCACGGGAAACGCCTGGGCGGAACCTTTAACCACGGTCAATAACAGGCCAATAGCAAAGGAAATGGCTATTAATCGCATGGTCATTATTCTTCCCAAACCCAGTTTTCCAATTTTAAAAAAGGCCCAAAAGCCGGCTATCAGCGTAATAAAAGTATAGATCCCCAACTTTGTACCGTGGGCCCAATAGGCAAAAAACCCGGTATCGAAGGACAACTCAAACCGATAATGTCCCTGCAGGAAGTCCATCATATCCGTTATCATGAGTATGGCCACAAGTATAATACCAATAGTGAAGGCCCCTAAAAATGGGATGAGCCAGTTCTTTATGCTCTTTGGTTCATAAAAATAAATAGCCGCAAAGATCAATAGAAAATATAAAAGGGCCCAGTCATAGAAAAAACTGGCAACGCCTACCCAAAGGGCCGCATCGAGTATTTTGTGTTTGATATTTTTCAATGACTTCAAACTGATAAGCCTTCTTTGAGCAAGTAAGAGGAAAAAGCTGCATAATATGGCGTTATTGTCCATGAGCACCTCATGGAATACAACCATAAGAAGGGTATAAAAAAGAATGGCAAACGCGTTTGTGCCTGTTATTTGATTGCGTTTTACAATAAAATTGACTATAAAAATACTGAATAGCAGTACGCCGAGGACCCCGGTTTGAACGAGTAATTCCTGCAATGCATACCCCATTTGATAGACCAGGAAATGTACGAGCCAATAGAACAGAAATAAGAAAGTGAGAAGAATGATATAATTTACCGGCTTTGTTTTCCCAAAAATGCTTGAAATCATCCCAGAAACGTTCTAAAATTTACTTCTGATTAAACCGGCCGTCCGGCTTGTGAGGTCCTCTTGGGTGTTCCCCCGTTAAAACGTTTCGGCCGGGCTTTAACCTTTTAAGGCCTTCTCCCGTATTGTTGCAAAACCGCACCCTTTTAATCCTCTGAATAAAAATTTAGATAGTTGCCCCGGTTTTTATACTTTTGCAGTGTAAATATAACCAAGATGCGAGCATTTTTTGAAGGCTTAGAAGATTTATTCGTAAACGTTCTTTTTTGGCCCTACGATTTTTTCAGGTTCATGGAAAATTGGTGGAGTTCAAACCTGATCAACTGGATTTTTGTACTCCTCGGATTTGTGGCCATGGTATATTGGTTGATGCAGTTAAAGAATTTTAACGACCGTGGTGAGGAAGATAAGAATATTACAGCCCACTCCTATTTGTAATTCCCTTTCACATCTCTTGCTATACAGGATCTGCTTGCGGTCTGTACTTTTTATTCCTATATCAATGGCCCGGATCTCTGTAGCAAGTGCTGCAGTGCCTGTTTAAAGATCAAATCCGATATCTTTTCGGTAGTAGACGCCCTCAAAATGAACTTTTTCGATATTCTGATACGAGGTTTTCAGGGCCTCACTGAAATCTGTTCCCAGGGAAGTCAGGGCAAGGACCCTTCCTCCGTTCGTCAGCACACAGCCATCCTTTAACTGAGTGCCCGCGTGAAATACAATGCTATCTTTCACAGAGGCCAATCCGGAGATCAGCTTTCCTTTTTCATATGCTTCCGGATACCCGCCTGAGACCGTCATCACAGTCGCGGCGGCCCGTTCATCAATCTGCAGCTCAATTTCATCCAGGGTCTGACGGGCCACCGCCTTAAAAACTTCCACCAGATCATTTTTTATCCTCGGGATCACCACCTCGGTTTCCGGATCTCCCAGCCGTACATTGTATTCAATGACAAAGGGGTCTTCACCCACCTTGATCAAACCGACAAAAATAAACCCCTTGTACGGGAGTTCATCTTTTTTAAGCCCCTGTACAGTAGGTTCTATGATCCGCTTCCTGACCTTGTCCATAAACACCTCATCGGCAAAGGGGACGGGGGAAACAGCTCCCATGCCACCGGTATTCAATCCGGTATCTCCCTCCCCAATACGTTTGTAGTCCTTGGCAGTTGGGAGGACTTTAAAGTTTGCGCCGTCTGTCAGCACAAAACAACTGAGTTCAATCCCCGATAGAAATTCCTCGACCACCACAGTTGCGCTTGCAGTTCCGAATTTTGCATTCACAAGCATTTCTTTCAAATTGCTCTTAGCAGCTTCCAGATCCTGTAGAATAAGGACCCCCTTGCCAGCGGCCAGGCCATCCGCCTTCAATACATAGGGCGGTTTCAGGGTTTCCAGGAACGCACATCCCGCTTCAAGTTCATTTGATCTGAAACTTTGATAGGCTGCTGTGGGAATCCGGTGCCTCATCATAAACTTCTTTGCAAATTCCTTGCTTCCCTCCAGGGTAGCAGCCGCCTTCCTGGGACCTATTACCGGGATATGGGCGATTTCGGGATCATTCAGGAAATAATCGTGAACGCCGTTGACCAAAGGGTCCTCAGGTCCAACCAGGACCATGTCTATATCTTCTGCCAGAACACTCGCCTTGATGGCTGGAAAATCGTTTAATTGCAGGGGAATGTTAGTGGCAATTTGTGCGGTTCCCGCATTTCCGGGGGCAACAAACAAATGACTCAGCTCAGGACTTTGTTTAAGTTTCCAGGCCAGGGTGTGCTCCCTGCCTCCAGATCCAAGAATCAGTATATTCATGGGAAGAAGTTTCGGCAAAAATAACGTTTGCGCCTGAAAAATAAAGCCAAAAGCTGCCTGTTTAACCGCTATCTTTTATTCCTGCCCGTAAAATCCCTGTGTTCCGTCTTTTTTAGCTCGTCCAGAGAAAGGGTTTTGAAGTAATCAAAAGTTTTTTTCATCCCTTCTGCCCGTTCCACTTTTGGTTCCCAACCGAGGAGTTCCCTGGCTTTGGAGATATCGGGCTGCCGCTGCATGGGATCATCCTTCGGCAACGGTTCATAGATAATTTTTTGATTCGTGCCGGTAAGTTTTATAATTTCCTCCGCGAAATCCTTAATAGTGATCTCATGGGGGTTTCCAATATTTACGGGAAGAGCATAGTCGCTCATTAGCAACCTGTAGATCCCCTCAATTTCATCATCAACATAACAAAATGAACGGGTTTGAGAACCGTCACCAAATACGGTCAGATCCTCTCCCCGAAGCGCCTGGCCCATAAAGGCAGGGATCACCCTCCCATCATTTAAGCGCATCCTGGGGCCGTAGGTATTAAAAATACGCACAATGCGGGTCTCGAGGCCATGGAAACGGTGATACGCCATGGTGATTGATTCCTGAAATCGTTTGGCTTCATCATATACGCCCCTCGGCCCGATGGTGTTTACATTGCCGTAATATTCCTCGGTTTGCGGATGTACCAGCGGATCCCCGTAGATCTCCGAAGTTGAGGCAATTAATATCCGCGCGCCTTTGTCTTTGGCCAATCCGAGTAAATTATGGGTGCCCAGGGCACCGACTTTCAACGTTTGGATGGGAATCTTCAGGTAGTCGATGGGACTGGCCGGAGAGGCAAAATGCAGGATGTAATCCAGGTCACCCGGAACATGTACAAATTTTGTAACATCGTGGTGGTAGTACTCAAATTGCTCCAGCTTAAAAAGATGTTCAATATTCTTAAGATCTCCTGTGATCAGGTTGTCCATTCCAATGACCCCGAATCCTTCCTTTATGAACCGATCACAAAGATGGGACCCCAAAAAACCTGCTGCTCCTGTTATGAGTACTTTTTTCAAATATTTTTTTTTAGTAACGGTTCCCGGTTTTATTCATACCTTTTTCTATCTGTTGTTTGCCTGTTAGCGGGTAAATATTTATTTATTAATCATTTCCGCCATGTATCCGGTTATTCACAACTCCCCGGGGCAATCACCTGCCTATGGATTCGTAATGAAATCCTTCCGCCTT
>Ga0102947_1000283_pt1 | contig 18911 bp, 18 predicted proteins | sample SalPon2A_A_D2_MG_FD_78210 | JGI IMG/M metagenome (GOLD analysis project Ga0102947, IMG submission 78210) | Soil microbial communities from South San Francisco under conditions of wetland restoration - Salt Pond MetaG R2A_A_D2_MG | ecosystem: Environmental > Terrestrial > Soil > Wetlands | place... | reverse complement strand
TTGAATTAGCAAATATTCTTAGCAAAGAACTTTTAGATGAAAAAACTATTGAAGAAATTTCAACTGGATTCAAGGTGATAAAAGAATACCCTTTGATAGCGCCTTTTAGTTATGCTAAAATTTTATTTGATGAAAAAAATTCAAATTATCAATATTTTATTGATGAAATAAAATTAAATTTTGAAGAAGAACGAATATACAAAGATCTTTATACTTTTGTCGAACAAAGTTTAGATTCACTTGAACACACAAAAGAAGATAAATTCGATGTACACCTAAACGATGTAATTAAAAAGCATGAGGGATTTTTCATTGCTAACCCTGTTGCAAGCATGGAGAAGGTCAAATATTTTCTAAAAAAGGACATTATGGGATATGGTGAAATCGACGCTTTAATGCATGACCCAAATATCGAAGATATTAGTTGTAGCGGACCAAATTTACCCTTGTATGTTTGGCATAGAAATTATGATAGTATTTCATCAAACATCTCTTTTGAATCTCATCAAAAATTAAATTCCTTCGTTACAAGAATAGTTTTCAAATCTGGAAAGCATGTTAGCACTGCCCATCCCATCTCAGATCTTGCATTAACAGGAAATCACAGAATATCGGTATTATACCAAAAAGAAATTACTCCAAAAGGAACTAGTTTTACAATAAGAAAATTCAAAGAGGATCCATTTACTATTGTTGATCTTATTGGGTTTGGAACAATTGATCTTGAAACAGCAGCTTATCTTTGGATGATGATAGAGGCAAAAATGTCAATTATGATAATTGGATCTACTGGTAGTGGTAAAACTACTGTTCTAAATGCGATAGCTGGTCTAGTGAGTGAAAATGACAAACTATTTTCAGTTGAAGATGTAGCAGAAATCAACCTTCCTCATGATAATTGGTTTTCATTGATTTCACGATCTGGATATGGATCAAATGATGAAGGTGAAATCGGATTATACGAATTAATAAAATCAGGAGTAAGACATAGACCAGATTACATCATTGTAGGTGAAATTAGAGGTTCAGAAGCATATGTAATGTTTCAAGCAATGGCAACAGGTCATGGTGGCCTATGTACAATGCATGCAGATAGTTTGGAATCAGCAAGTAAAAGACTACAGCAAAAGCCAATGAGTATACCTCCAGCTTATCTTTCTTTAATGAATTGTGCACTTGTAATAAAAAGAGTAAAAGATAAAGTCACTGGAAAAAGCATGAGGCGAGTAATTTCAATTGAAGAAATTTCAAATACCTCCACACCAACCTCTGTGATAAAATGGAATCCTAAATCAGATTATTTTGAACATTCATTTGAGATAAGTAAGAATCTTAAAAAAATTTCTGAAAATACTGGTGATGATTTTGATGAAGTGATTGCAGAACATCAAAAAAGAACGAAAATTTTGAAATGGATGTCATCCAATAATATTCGCCAACATAAAGAAGTAACAGAAATGATCAGAAAATATTATAATAATCCAAAATCTGTTTTGAAAAAAATTAATTATGGGGATGAAATAGAATGATTTCAATTAGTAAAATTAATCAAAAAGGATTTGAGCTCAAACAAGGAAAAAAAATTAACAAAGAATTACCGTATTTCATTACAATTGTGACATTACTTAGTAGTGCGGGTATTGGACCATATTTTATGTTACAACGAGTAAAATCAATGGAATTACTTCCCACCATCAGAAATGAAACTAACAAAATGATAAAACGAATAGATTTGTTGGGTGTTGACCCCCTTGAGGTAATGCGGCAGGTAAGATTACGTGCTAGCTCAAAAGCATTAGGAGAATTTTTTGATGGGTATGTAGCAACTGTTGAAAGTGGGGGAAATATAATCAATTATTTGAAAAGTAAAATGAAAACAATTTTTGACAGACACGCAGAATCACAAAAACAAGCAGTGGTCAAATTAGGAGCTTTAGTAGAAGCTTATATGACAATCCAAGTAGTTTTGTTGGCAGTTTACATTATCAGTGCTGCTGTCATTTCAGATCCATTTGCCACATCGGAAACTGGAATAAGTAGTGAAGTCATATTTTTAATTTTAACACCTGTGATTTCAATTCTTTTTCTATTGGCTGCAAATAGAAATTCTGTTTCAAAGAGCCCAGAAATTGATTTTAAAAAAATTATCATGTTTGGCGCCCCAGGATTGATAGTAAGTGGGATTGTGATTGGGCTTGATTTGATTCCTGATCCTTTCATAGAGCCTTATTTGTTAGGGGGTGCACTTATTGCATCATCCATAGTTCCTACAATTTATTTTAAAAAATTATATGCAAAAACCATATCAGCAGAAGACTCTACACCAAAAATACTTCGAACAATTTCGGAAGCTCGCAAGACCGGGATGAGTCCAGAAAGTAGCGTAATCCATGCATGCAAAAGAAAAGAATATGGGGTATTTAATTCTGTAGCAAATGGAATTGCAAATAAAATTGAATGGGGGGTAGACTTCAAAACAATTTTCAAAGATCTTCAAAAAGAAATTCAAACTTTTAATGTTTTAATTAGTTTCAATATCTTATTTGAATTAATTTCAGCAGGAGGAGGAAACCCGCAAACCCTTGACTCCTTGACAGAGACTAGTGAAAGAATGCAGGAAATTCAAAAAGAAAAACGAGAACTGCTAATGCCATATTTGTTTGTAGGATTTGTTTTAATGGGAACCACCGGATTTACTACTCTTCTAGTCATTGATTCATTTGGAGATATTGCCCAGGAAAGTCAAGAATTATCAAATATTGAAGAATTGGCAGGATCATCACTTGGATTATTTCCACTAATTGTTCTTGTTCAATCTTGGACTGCAGGATTATTCTTGGGCAGAGTGATAAAAGGAGCTTTCTCGGGTGGATTTTTCTACTCTATAATTTTGGTAATAATGACTTTAATTGGAATTACTTTGATTCAATTTTCAATTATTGATGTCAACTCACTCTTCTAGGCACCAATAGATGTATCATCAAAAGTCATACAGTTTCTTATATCGATTCTGAGGGTAATTTTTCTTGTATTGAAAACTGTAATACTCCTATTATGTATTTTAGTAATATTATTTACTCCAAATGCCAATGCGCAGGAACCAAAAAATTTTGGATACAAATTAATGCCTGAAAAACTTGTGGAGGGAACGGATGGAATTTTACAAGTGTATGGACTTCAAAAAAATATTCCAATTTCTACTAACATCAATGACTTAATTGTCACCTCTTCAGATCAAAACATTGTTCAGATTTCAGAATTAAATACAAATGTAGAAACTTCGATTACCTCAGTAAAATTACAAGCTATCAATTCGGGTAGTGCAGATATTGCAATCGCAGCTCCAGGTTTTATTTCTGAAGAATTTCCAATTACAGTTTATGAAATAAAACAAGGGGAACAACAGTTGTTAGTTAAAACTGTGCCTGACACCTTTACAATAAATGGCCCAACTAAAGGATATTTTTCAGTGGAACTTGCAGATATTGATTCCAACCCAACTTTGGCAAAACAAGATACCTTAATTTCCATCAGCACTTCAAATTCAGAAATTGTTACAATTTTGCAAAATGAAATAATAATTAATGAAGGAGGATATTTTGCATTAGGAGAATTTCAAATAAACAAAGTAGGCGAAGTGACAATTTATGCTGAGAATTTAAACACAGATTCTGGAAGTAGTAAAATCACAGTCTTACGTGCCAATGAAGACACTGAAAATGGTAATAACTCTGAAGATTTTGAGGACTATACAATTCAATTATATGTATTACCAGAAAAAATCAGCAACTTTGCAACATCTAGTACATTTGCAATTGTTCAATTACAAGGACCAGACGGAACTCCAATTACGGCTACGGACTCGATTCCAATTTCATTAAAAATTGATCATGCTAAGCCTATTTTCAACGATAAGAGAACAAATGAGATTAGCACGGTAGATTCCTTAGTAATACCATCAGGGTCGAGTACAGGTTATGCTAAATTATCCGTAAAGGCAGGGGTAGAGGAAACCTACAGTGTCAGTATCTCAGCTGAAGACTATCATGTTTCAGATCCTGTTAAATTTCAAACTGTTTTGACTCCTGACGTAAACGAACCCCTTAGCAAATTAGAGACCATTCCCTTGATTGCCTCAGGCTCCGAACAACTAATTGGGGTTTTATATCCTGCCGATACCAATGGAGTCTCTTTAATTAATCTGGAGGCCCTAAAAACTGAAATTAATTCCTCAGATAGAGAAGCCTTAGAAATAGCAGATGATCGAATGGAAGCAGGTTCAGGTGCCAAGTTAATTTATGGCAAAGTAGGTCAGACAGTAGTAGACAGATTAATAGTTTCAGTGATTGGTGAAGAAACAGAAAAAATATTTCCAATCGTATTTGGTCCGGAAAAAACTGAACTAAATTTAGTTGCTGAATCTATGATTTCTAAAGTAATGCCAAGAACTGAATTTCCAATGACGGTATACCTTACTGATGAAAATGCTGCAAGTTGGTATTTTCCTGACACATCAAATGCTGTGATGGGTCCAAATGAATTTGTAAAAACTACCGTTCAAACCATTAGTGAAGGTCAATCGATTATTTTGTTAAATTCACAATCCATTAAGGAAGGAACAACAACTCTTAATTTTGAAGCAAATGAATTTACCACTACATTAAATTTTGGCACTGGAGTCTCAAAGCCTGCAAAAATAGAATTAGCATATCCTGATCACTTGTTATCTGGAATGAAAAATACACTATCATTACAAATACTAGATAGTGTAGGTAACCCTATTTTTGCAAATAAGGATATTGAATTTAGAATAGCATCCAATGATAATACAATAGAATTGCCTCAAACAGTAACGATCAAAAAAGGAACATACAATGCATTTTTTGAAATAATTCCTCTAAAAACAGTTGGAACAGAAATTTCTATACTCGCTAGTGATTTTCCACTGTCAAAATTTAATCTCAACACAGTTGAGACTACCCCTTCATTATTCATTTCAACTGTAAATTCTATTGCTGCTGGAGAACCATTTGATTTAGTTTTAGATGTAAAGGTTTTGGATGTACCCATTAGCAATGTAGAGGTTGATTGGGATATTCAAGGCGCAAAAATTCAAGAATCATCTAAAATAACAGATGATAATGGAAAAATCAAACTATCCTTAATTGCAGAAGATACAGAAGTAGTTTCAGTTCGTGCAACTACATCAGAATATGGTCAAATTACAGCCTCAAAGGAGATCAAAATAACAATTCCTGGTGAATCGATTCCAGTAGTGGAAAATGAAGGGAATTTTGTAGAAAATAACCTTGTCTTAATCCTTGTTCCTGGGGTGGCAATAGGAAGTAGCATTTTAATAAGGAAAAGAAGTTTGCTAGAACCAATTTCAAACAGAATACCTATTGTTGAGAGGGCTCTTGATAGAATTGATGAAATTTTTGAGAAATTGGAAATTTCTGAAAAATTAGAAACTGTCAAAGAAAAATTGCCAGTAATAAAAAACAGATAAAATATTTAAAAAAAAAGTTAATTGCTTAAAGCGTCAAGAAAATTCTCAGTTGATTTATGCGAAGAAATATTTTTAATGTTTTCTTTTAATGAATTTAATACATCAGCGTACGAATCACCCAATAAATCTTGCAGTACTTGTTTCAGAATTTCAGGGTTATCGTAACAGTCTTCCAGAGTGCTGTTGTGATCTTTTTGTAACATTAAAACAATTTTATCAAATTCATCCAATCCTAATTCTAGGAAGGTATTTTTAATTGCCAGGGTTACCATTGTTTTTTTCATCTGATCTACAGAATCCCCGGCAGGCAAACAAAGCTTATGAGTTTTCCTTAAAATATCATCCACATCTATTGGCTCCCGAATAATTGCAGATGGTTTTAATCGGTTTAATTCCATTTCTTTGCCGATACTTAATTTATCATAAATTACAATTACATTTGCATCAGGATTAGAATCACGAATTTTTTGGAGAGCAAAAATTCCGTCGTATATAGGCATCAAAATATCCAAAAATATAACATCTGGTTTTAATTTTTGAAAAAGAAAAACTGCATCCTGACCATTATGGCCTTTTCCAACTACCTTTATCCCGTTACTGGTAAGAAGTTCGCTAAATAATTCGATTGTTTCTTTGTCATCATCAATAACTACCGCACGGATCAACAACCAAATTCTGTAGGTATTTTATAAAAAGTTGTCATCAAGTGCGTAGATTATTGTGTGTCATATTAAATTACACAACCTCCCTTATGTTACATTTAAAATAATACAATTTATGGAAAGAGAAGAAACTATTGCACGAAGCACCAGCAATCAGGAACAACTTATACTTGCACTACAAGAAAAATTACGAGATTTTGGTTTAACTAAAAATGAGTCAAAAATATACATATTTTTGAGTAAAAATGGACCAAAAAAAGCAATAGACATTTCCAAAGAGGAGGGAATTCCACGAACTGAAACATATCATCTTCTTTCCAATTTGGAATACAAAGGTATTATTTCCCCATCTATTCAGAGGCCTACTAGATTTTCGGCTGTGGTAATAGAGAAGGCCATCGAGTCTATAATTCAAAACCAACAAAAGAAAATTGAAGAATTAAAAATCTTAAAGGATGACATGGTAGATTTATGGAATTCTTTCCAAAATATCAGGCAAAATAGTAAATCGGATTTTTTGAAATTTGAGGCTGCCATGGAAAAATATGCCAAATCTGATAAGTTGAGATCAAATTTTAAACGAAAAGTAAAAGAAATGAGACAAAAATCAGATATGTTAGATAATTAAAAAGAAAAGTAATCTGACGGGGAAAGATTATGATCGAATTTGATATCAACCATATCCGAATTTTATTAGCATTAGTAATGTTATGTTCTGCTACAATTATTGATGTTCGTAAACGAGAAATCTCGGATTTAATGTGGATAATTTTTGGAGTCATCGCAGTGGTTCTCTTATTCGTTGAACCCAATTTAATTGAGGCAGCATTTGGTGTTGGATTTTCCTTGATAGTAGCCCCCTCGGTTCTAATTTTATGGAGATTTGGATTGTTTGGTGGAGCAGATGCCCTAGGTTTGATTGTGTTGTCGGCTTTGGCCCCAATGGCTACATTATCAGATTCGGCTATAAGCCCCTTTTCAATATTGGTTAACAGTGCCCTACTTTCAATCTCACCAATGGTGATTAATTTTGTTCGTAACTCGATTTTAATTTTGGGAAACAAAGACATTTTCCACGACTTTGACGAAACAAAATCAAAAAAGATTTTTGCAATGTTTCTTGGATATAGATCTAAAAATCCAAAACATAGTTTTTCATTAGAAAAACAAGTGGGAAAGAAAAAAAGACTAAACATTGCATTGCATCATTCAGATAATGCCGAATTTTGTACAACCCCCGATACCTGGGTAACTCCAGGATTGCCATTTATGATATTCATCTTAGGAGGATTCATCCTTCAATTACTATTTGGAGATATAATCCTAAGTTTAATGGGCATAACATAAAAACTATCGATTTTAAATATTACCATAAATAGATTCATGTTTTTTCTACGATTTTTTTAAAAAGTAAAAATTGTCAAAACCATTGTTGGCCAAAAAAGTTGTATTTTTTTTGACAGCCATGGTGTTATTTTCTGGAATTATTCCAGCATTTGCCGAAGTTACAGAATTACAATTAGATAAAACAGCATACGCTAAAGGAGATTCAATAAATGCCAGAGGATCCGTAACTAGTGATTCTTCAGGAATAGTAACCATAGTGTTAAGAGATCCAAATGATAAATTTGTGCTGTTAAACCAAGCAATAATTCATGAGGATAACTCATTTGAAACAATCATTCCCATTAATCAAAAATTTCAGGTATCTGGAACTCACAATGCAACTGCATTTGTGCTTAACATGACTGCTGGGTTAACTCAATCCTTTGATTTGGTTTCCATAAGTGTCGATAATAATCTAGAATCAATTAAGGATGCCTCCCAAAATTACTCAGAAATTGAATCCATACTAGAAGAAGAAATAAAATTATTTGAGATTGATTTAGAGAATGATCCGAACATGTTACAAAATCAATTGGATGAACTTATCAAAAATGAAAATCAAGAGAAATTAATTGATGCAAAACCCAAAATCGCAGATTTTGTTGACATTACGAAGGAACCTCAACATTATCTGGAAAGATACTACAATGAACCATCCTACAAATTATGGTTTGACAGAAATTACCCTGACCTCACTATTGAGGAAGCTGTTGGTTACACTGGTACTGCAAAATCACCAATTGACAGATCATATGAAAATATAGGAAATACCATTATTCCTCAAGCGGAAGCCTCATCATTTGTATCTTCACCTAAATATTTTACCAATAATGAGGATATTTCTCAGGTCGTATTGGTTTTGGGAGGTTTGGCAATCCTATTTGGTTCCGTTTATGGAATTAAAAGAAAAATAGATGGCAACTCCAGGCATATCTCTTTGAAGAAAGGTTTTATTCGCCAAAAAATTATTTCCTCCATTCTTTATTCAAATACAAATAGAATTATTCAAACAAGACTAGCAAAAGGCGAAATATCAATTGAGGAATATGAAAATTTGAAACAAAAACTTGGAATTAATTCTAATTAATTTTTTAATAAGTTTTTCAAGAATTTTCAAGACAATGTTGTATTTCCTTTTTATTATTTAAAAAAACTTCAATTACTTTAGCTCATAAATGGTTTTGATACTCAAACCCTGATTGATGGATTAATTATAAAATATAAAAAAAATTTTCAGTCAAATTTTGAAATTTCCTCTAAAACATATGCGTTTTCCAAAGAAGACAAATCCCCCAATTCAAGTCCTAATATTTTTGCCTTTAAAAGTCGCCTCATAATTTTACCAGTTCTTGTTTTAGGGAGATCAGATAAAACATAAACAAGTTTTGGTTTGGCTAGTTTTCCAATTTTTTTAGAAACATATTCCGATATTTCAAGGGTTAAATCTTCTTTATTATTTTCTTCCCTCACGACAAATAAAATAATTGCCTCACCAGTTATTTCATTTGGAACTGAAATTGCAGCCGCATCAGATATTTTTTTATGACTAATTACAGTATGTTCAATTTCGGCAGTACTTAACCGATGACCTGACACATTGATGACATCATCTGCTCTGCCTTTCATATACCAAAGACCATCATTATCCACAAAAACATAATCTCCATGAAACCATATATTTTCAAACCTAGACCAATAGGTTTCCAAATACCTTTGATCATCATGTAAAAGTCCATGTGTCATTGCGGGCCAAGGAGATTTAATTACAAGGTAACCATTTTCTCCTTTTACCGAGTTTCCCCTGTCATCAAAAACATCTAGATTAATTCCAGGACATGGAATCCCCACTGTAGAAGGTTTTAATTTCATTCCTGGAAAAACAGACAACATTGCACCGCCAATCTCTGTACCTCCAGATAAATTCATAATTGGGATTTTTTTATTCCCAACATTTTCAAAAAGCCATCTCCACGATTCTTCATCTAAAGGTTCCCCAGTTGTTGGAATGTTTTTAATTTTATTTAATGAATAAAAATTTTGTAGTTTAATGTTATTTTTTTTAAATAATCTAACTGCAGTAGGAGAGATTCCAAAGATAGTTGCTTTGTATTTTTGCAACATATCCCATATTCTATAATAGTTTGGAAAATCCAGCGCCCCGTCATAAATTACTGCACTAGCACCTCTCAACAAAAGACCATAAACATTCCAGACAAGCCCTGTGATCCATCCAATATCTGCAGGCCATAAAATAAGATCGTTTTCTGTGGTGTCAATTAAAAATCCTGCCTGGTAGGCAGCAAAAACAGAAAATCCCCCATGACCATGAATTACACCTTTGGGTTTTCCGGTAGTTCCAGAAGTATATAATATGAACAATGGGTCCTGGGAATCTGTCAATGCGGTAAAACAGGAATCAGATTTAGATTGTACCAAATCATTGTAAAAAACAGTATTATGAGATTTTTCATAAAAATCAACTTTCTTGTATGAAACAATAATTTTTTTTATATCTAAATTCCTAGTTGCATCCTCAATGATGTCTCTTTGAGAAATTGGTTTTCCTTTCCTTTGAAATCCATCACAGGCAAAAAGAACCTTTGCCTTACAGTCTTCTAATCTTATTTGTAATGATTCAGAACTGTAGCCTGAAAAAATAACAGTTTGTACAGCGCCCAATTTAGCACATGCAAGAATTGCTAAAATGGATTCTTCAATCATTGGAAGAAATATTGCAACTACATCTCCTTTTTGAACACCAAGATCTTTTAAAGAATTTGCAAGTTTGCTAACCTTTCTATCTAATTCCAAATATGTGATTCTAGAGGTATTTCCGTCTTCAGATACAAAAGTATATGCAGTTTTATTTGGATGGATTTTTGAAAATTTCTCTACACTTGATTTGTAAATGTTAGTTTTTCCTTCTACAAACCATTTTGCCCATTGTATTCCTTTGGATAAATCTAAAACTTTTTTGTAGGGTTCATCCCAAACTATCCCAAAAAATTTTTCTACTTCGTTCCAAAACCAATCTAAATCATTTTTTGCTTTTTCAGATAATTCTTCTAGCGATGAAACATCATTTTTTTTCATAAAGTTGTAAATGTTTGAATTTTTTTTTTGATCTATTGAAGGAAAAAATTCAAAATTTGACAATTAATTATTTAAAAATCTACAAGGTAAAAAATTTTTAAAATTAAGAAATATCCATCCCTAATCTTCTTGCACATGCAATGGCAGCCTTTCCATCATCTTCGGTTATGCCGGCCTTTTCAAATTGTTCTATCCAGTAAGAGGATTGCCGCCTTGTGTTTTCTTTGTAATATTCCCTTAAAATAAGGCCAATATGGAAATCTAATCGTTCTCTTATTAGGTCATTCATTCCTTTTTGCAGTATTGTGGAATCAGAATTTGCCAGTATTTTTATGAATTCTATATCTTCTAAAGAAAGTTTGTTCATATGTTAACCTAATTTTGTTTTTAATAATTCTAATGTTAATTTTGGGTCTGCCTTTCCTTTTGTTTTCTGCATTACTTTTCCTACAAGGAAATTGATTGCCTGTGGATTTGATTTTGCTTCCTCTAAAGCTTGAGATTCCTCAGCTAATACCTGTTGGATTATTTGCAACAAGTCTTTTTCATTAGATACATTTCCTAAATCCAGTTCTGAAATTATTTTAGATAGTTCTTTTCCAGTCTTTACAATTTCATATAGTGCATTTTTGGCTGAATTTCTTGTCAATTTTCCGGAAAGTATGGAATCAGCAAGATCCGTTAAATGAGATGAATTTAATTTTGATAGTTCTCTTTTCTCCCTGGTATCTGCCAGCCCCATCAGATCTGTGGTAATAATATTTGCAATTTCTTTTGCATTATTTTTATTGTGAGATTTATCAAATAATTCAGAATAATATTTGTCTGATGATAAAACATCTGCAACTTGTTCTGGAATTCCATATTTTGTAACATAACGTTCTTTTTTAGACAAGATACTTTCTGGCATTTCTGATTTTAATTTTTCTTGAAAATCTTTTTCAATTTTTATCAAAGGGATATCTCCTTCAAGGAAATATCTATAATCAAGTTCCTCTTCTTTTGATCTTGAAGAAATCGTAATTTTTCTTTTATCATCCCAATGTCGTGTTTCTAGCGCAATTGGAATTTCTCGAGAGTGCAGACTTTCTTGCCTTGTTAATTCAAAATGAATCGCTTTTTCTAAATCATGAAAGGAATTGATATTTTTTATTTCTACTTTGTTTCCTCCTTCGATTGAAACATTAGCATCTGCCCTCATTGCTCCCTCTAAACTTGGGTCTGAAACATTGAGATTTTCAAGTAAATCCGACAAAATTTTTAGAAATTCTCTAACCTGTTTTGGATTTTCAAAATCTGGTTCTGTTACAATTTCCACTAACGGTGTGCCTGCACGATTATAATCTACAAGAGTAATTTGATTTTTTGAAGAAGTTCCTTCATAAATTAGCCTTCCAGGATCTTCTTCAAGCTGGATTCTAGTAATTCTAATCTTCTTGTCACCTACCATTATTACCCCCCTTCCCCCTACGCTAGTATCACCATAGATGTTTAGTTGAGTTATCTGAAAGTTTTTTGGAAGGTCCGGATAGAAATAATTTTTCCTAAAAAATGCAATTTTTTCTGGAATACTGCAATTTAACGCCATTGCAATCAAGGTTGCCTTCTCCACTGCTTTTTGATTTAATCTCGGGAGAGTTCCCGGAAGTCCCATACAAATTGGACATATGTTGGTATTTGGTTCATTTTCGCGATAATTTGCTTTACAAGAACAGAACAATTTACTTTCAAGTTTTGTCAATTGACAGTGGATTTCTAAACCAATTTTAGTCATACAGGAACCTCAGGTAATCTTACTGTTGATTCAAGAGCTCGAGCTACTTGCAATAAAGATTTGTCATCATTAGGTTTTGCCATTAGTTGAATTCCAATTGGCAAACCATTTGAAATTGAGTATGGCACTGAAATGGAAGGTATTCCCGTAAGGTTTGACAATACAGTGTTAATATCAACTAGAAACAAAGCAATAGGATCATCAATTTTTTCGCCAATTTTAAAAGGAAGAACAGGAACAGTAGGGGCAACTAGATAATCATATTTTTTGAATGCTTCAGATACTTCTTTAGTTAATTTACTTTTTACTTTAAGGGCCTTAAGAAAATATTTACCTGCATGACCAGCCGAAGGAACAAATCCTCCAAGTATCATTCTTCGTATAACTTCAGGACCAAATTTGGTTCTGGCTTTAGAGATGTAGGAATTAAATTCAAATCCTTCTACTGGAAAGTCATATCCATATCGGAGATTATCATATCTTGCCAAATTGCTTCCAGCTTCAGTTGCTGTGATTGTATAGTAAGAGGCTACAGAATACTTCACCATATCAATTGATACTGACTCACAAATTGCTCCAAGGCCCTCTAATTTAGAAACAGCATTATTTGTTGCAGAAAGAACTGAAGGATCAATTCCCTCACCAATCATTTCTTGAATTATACCTATTTTTTTTCCTTCAATGCCTGAATCTATGCATGAAAGATAATCAACTTGCCCGTTATCAATTGTGGTATTATCATGGGAATCCATACCAGATAAAATATTTAACAAAAATGCAGTATCTTTTACCGTTCTAGTTATCGGTCCTATTTGCTCAATACTGTTTGCATAGGAAATTAATCCATAGCGGCTTATCAATCCATAAGTTGGCTTGTATCCAACTGTAGAACAAAAGCTTGCTGGATTTCTAACAGAACCTCCAGTGTCTGAACCCAATGATGCTACGCATTCAAATGCACTAACTGCTACAGCGCTTCCCCCTGATGAACCTCCGGGAACGTAATCAGTATTCCAGGGATTTCTGCTAGGTCCATATGCACTAAATTCAGTTGTTAACCCCATTGCAAATTCATCAAGATTTACTTTGCCTACAAATACTGCATCTTGTTCTTTTAATTTTGAAATAACTGTTGCATCATATGGTGCTACAAAATTTTCAAGCATTTTCGATGCACATGTTGTTTTTGAATGCTTTACGCAAATGTTATCTTTAACCGATATTGGCATACCAAAACATTTCCCAACTTTTTCACCTGACTTTATTTTTTTGTCTATCTGGCTGGCTTGTTCTATTGCTTTGGAATTTACTTGCAGATATGCATGTAATTTTTCATCAATATTTTTAATTCTATCAATTGTTGCTGAAACAAAATCTTCTGCGGAAATATTTCCATTCTTAACTTGCTCAACAAATTCTAGGGCAGAAATTTTTAGATTCAATTAAATCATCTTTGGTGCTCGTACATAGGTTCCTTTGAAATTTTTTAATTTTTCAATTAATTTATCCTCAAAGGGAATATGTTTATCCTCTCTTAACGTTGATAATGGTAAATCATTCATGGTGACTTCCTCTTCTTCTACCCCGGCAGAATCCAAAATGTCGAAAAAGTCAATCATATTATGGACTTTTTCTACGTACTCCTTGTGATTATGTACATCAATTTTCATAAATTTTGCAACTTGTTCAATTTCTTCTTCGGTTACCATTTTAATCACTCAGAAATAATTTTCCTGATTCGTAAGAATTGGGCTGATCAATCCTAAAAAAAGTAATTTCAGGCATAATAAAGCAGCATACTAACATGACTGAGGTGCTGAATTTTCGATATATTACCGTTTATTGATAAAATTTTCAAATACTAAACATATAACAAAAATTTGTGATAATAGGAAAAATTCAAAAAAATGAAAAATCAATTAGATTCAATCTCGATCTAAACTGCTCAAATTGTCAGAAAAAGGTTCCAGGAGGAGTCAAGGTCTCAGAAAAATATTCTAAAACAGAAGAGTTCAAAAAAGAACTAGAAGGGTTTAAGAAAAATTATTTGTGTGGTATTTGTCGGGATAAAAAAAGAGTTAACAGATCTTGAATCCATTATTTCAGCTTTCCACTAGGAGTTACGATAAGGAATTTCCAATCATAACCCAAGCTCTAAAAGAGCTTGAAACAGAATGCAATATCAAAAATGGATTCACAATTGAACAACCATTTGTTAAATTTGGTTGGACATTTTTTAATATTCAAATTTCAGAGGAGTTGGCAAAAATAATAGAAAAATCAGGAATGATGGAAGGCGCATTAGGTTTTCGAATAGGAGAACAGCTTACCAACTTTATTGGGCATTATCTGGAATCCAAAGGCAGTAATGTTCGAATTAAAAAAATTAATTACTGAGAGTTTTAGAATTTGGAAGATCATTATCATTAAATGGGTCAGGGCGTTAGTCTATCAACATCCCTTGGATAAAATGTCACATCACGGATATTTTCGGTTCCAGTAAGTGCCATAATTAGCCTCTCAAGTCCAATTCCACAACCAGCATGTGGAGGTACACCGTAATCAAATGCTCCAAGATGATAGTCAAATGCATCAGTTTTCATACCCTTGTTTTTCATTCGCTCTTCGAGCTCATCTCTTTTTTCAATTCTTGTGCTTCCAGATGAGAGCTCCAAATCACCAAACATTAAATCAAACGATTCAGAAATCTTTGGGTTTGATTTACGTGCTTTTACGTAAAATGGTTTTGGACCTAGTGGCCAATCCTTGATAAAGTAAAAACCATCTAATCCAATTTTTTTAAGATTTGAAGGATAAAGATCATCTCCCCACTCTACCTTTGCTTCAGCTTTTTGCATCCTTTCTACTAGCTCATCATAAGAGTATCTTGGAATTTTATCAGGGATTTTTGGAATAGTAAATTCTGTATCAAGGTTTTCTTTAGAATATTTTTTTACAGTGTCTATTGATATTTTTATAATTTGTTCAATTCTATTCATGACATCATTATAATCGATAAATGCTTCTTCCAAGTCAATTGAAATTGCTTCAGCTAAATGTCTGTTTGTTCTAGATGGTTCAGCTCTAAAAATTGGAGCGATTTCAAACACCTTTTCAAAACTCATTGTAAGCTGTTCTTTATACAATTGGGGACTTTGAGCCAAAAAAGCTTCTTTGTTATAATAGAAAATTGGAAATAATGCAGCTCCTCCCTCAGTTGCTGTGGCAATCATTTTAGGAGTATTGATCTCCAAAAAATTATGTTCAGTAAAATAATTTCTAATTGAGGCCAACACCTTACTTCTAGCACTGAAAATATCTTGCAATACTTTACGTCGTAAATCAATGGGTCTGACTTCAAGTCTCGTATCAATGTTTTTCACAGTTTTTGCCATAGGTTCAAAGGGAGGAATTTTTTGTACCTCAGAAAAGACCCTGAGTTCATCCGGAATAATTTCAAACCCTTTTGGAGATTTTTCAGATGATTTTACCTTTCCAGATATCCCTATTGAGGAATGGGATTTTAATGAAGATAGTTTTTCCCTAACTTCATCAGGGCAATCCCCTTTTTTTGCCACAATTGGGATATCTCCATTCTTATCTCGAAGGGTTAAAAAACTAATGTTACCATGACCCCTTACTGTTAAAACCCATCCCATAACGGTTACATTGTTCCCATCCATTGAAGAATTTAATTCGTCAGAATAATGGGATCTACGTAAATCTCCAAGCTCGGTTTCTATCATAATTTAACTAATTTGACTATCTTATGGTGTAATTAATTTTCCTCTAAAACATTTATCATTACAAAGAATTTGAACTAAGGACATGGTCCTAACTAACAAAGAAAAAATAATTGCCATAATTGCAAATGGTATTGTAGTGTATTCTCTTTATCAAGAAAGAGGCAATCTCCCCGAAAACACCACAATGTTTGATTTTATTTTAAAGGCAATTCCTGATAGTCTAAAATCAGAATTGACTCCAGAACTAATTGATGAGGTATTCGTATACGTTTCATCCACACATAGTTCATAAAGTCGAAAAGTTTAGAAAAAATACGCATTGACATCAATTGCAACACTAGGCTCACATTGTGCTTTACAGGTTCTGAAAGGAGCTAAAGATGAAGGTATAAAGACAATGCTTGTTTGTGAGAAAAAAAGAGAAAAACTTTACAAAAGATTTCCATTTATTGATGAATTAATTATTGTGGATTCTTTTATGGAGATATTAGATCAAAAATGTCAAAAAACATTAGAGCAAAACGATGCCATCATTATTCCTCATGGAACTCTAATTGCACAATTAAGCTCTGAGCAAATTGAATCAATAAAAAATCCAATTTTTGGAAATAAATGGATTCTGAGATGGGAATCAGACAGAGAGAGAAAAGAACAATTAATGAGAGAGGCAAAACTTCCGGTTCCTCAAAAAGTATCAAGTCCCAACCAGATTGACAAGCTTGTAATTGTGAAAAGACAGGGTGCAGCAGGAGGTAAAGGATACTTTATGGCAGCAAGCGAAGAAGATTACAATAAAAAAAGAAATGATTTGATTAATCAGGGAATTATTTCCAAAGATGAAAAACTATACATTCAAGAATATGCTGCAGGAGTTTTGGCGTACTTGCAATTTTTTTATTCACCAATTAAAGAAGAACTTGAATTTTTTGGAGTTGATCAAAGACATGAGTCAGACATTGAGGGACTATCAAGAATTCCCTCCGAGCAACAGCTAAAAAATACCAAAGTTCCTTCCTTTAACGTAATTGGAAACAGTCCTCTTGTTCTAAGAGAATCACTATTAGACCAAGTTTACATCATGGGAGAGAATTTTGTGGAGGCATCCAAAAGAATGGTCTCACCTGGCATGAATGGTCCATTTTGTATCGAAGGAGTATATGACGAAAATGCACAATTTACCTCTTTTGAATTTTCAGCTCGAATAGTTGCAGGTACTAATATCTACATGGATGGGTCTCCATACTATTCTCTGTTGTATAACGAGCCAATGAGTATGGGAAAAAGAATAGCTCGTGAAATTAAAAATGCCAAAGATACCAACCAATTAGATAAAATTACAACCTAAGAAAAATATTTTTGAATTCTCATTCTAGTCATATAGAATAAGAAAAAATAATTGAAATTTAATTTTTCTTATTAGGATATAGGTGCAAAATTGGTTCGGCCTCATTTAGAGTAATTTCAACTTTCCCTATTCTGCTACGATATTTTTTTATTTTTTTTCCTTCGTTTGAAAAAATAAATTTGTGGACCTCAACTAGGGCAAGATCTTCAAGAGAAGATAGAGTCTTGTAAATTGTCGATAGGGATAAATTTAATTCCTCAGAAATTTGAGTTGCATCTTTTGATTCATTTTTTACTGAGAATAAAACTGCGCGGGTACAAACATTGCTTAATGATTCAATTATCTTTTGAGTTACATCAAACTCTTTTAGTTGGATAATATTTGATAGGGCCATAAATTTCACGTGTTAGATACCAAGTTAAGAACGGGTTCCGGTTTTCGAATTGAAATGTCGGCCTTGCGGATTCTGCTTTTATAGACTTTATATTTTCGTCCCTTATCAGAGAGTAGCCATTTTTCAATTTCTATTAGAGTTAGTTCCTCAAGATCCCCTAATTTTTTATAAACACTGCTGAGTGGAATTCGAAGTTTTTCTGAAAGTTCAGACGCAGTTTTTCCTTGTTTGATTATTGAAAACAAAATTGCTCTGGATTCAGCATCGGCAAGTGCCTCAATTACTTTTTGAGTAATATCATACTTTTTTAGTTGAGGTAAAGTTATTCGTCTTTGCAATTAAATCCAAAACAATTCTAGAGTTATTTAAAGGACATGATTTGATTCTTGTTCCAGAGATTTAGAATGATTAATTAAAAGAAGGAACTTCTTTGTTTGGTTTAAAACGGTTCCATAAAACCCCAAGAAACAAGCCTAAAGAAATCCAATATGCAGAAACCCCCAAGATAGACATTATCCTAAACCCATTAACTAAATCCATTGGAGCAGTAATTTTGTCTGGATTTTCTGGCATTACAACAAAAACTGTGGAAATAAAAACAGCATATCCAAATAAGGCAACAACTTTTTTGTTCCCTTTGAAGATCTTGGATAATTTGTAAAACCCTGCTGCTGCAAAACCAGAAATAGCAATAAAGGAGACATACAAAATTACTCTCAAAACAATTGTGTCTGATTCTCCTACAGTTGGAGGATTTGCAGGATATTTCAAAAAGGGAATAAAGTAAATCGCAAACCACATTATAGCGGCAAGAATCAAAGCTTTTTTGACATTTTCATTTCCAGGTAATGAATTCCTAGAAAGCGCATATACAATTCCAAATAAAGCACCTATTGATGTTCCTAGTACAACACCCGCCAACAATTGTCCACCTTTTTGCCAATCTCGATATCCCTTGTATTCAACCCAAAATTCCAAAGTATCGTCTTCTTCACCTGAATC
>Ga0102947_1000282_pt1 | contig 18919 bp, 20 predicted proteins | sample SalPon2A_A_D2_MG_FD_78210 | JGI IMG/M metagenome (GOLD analysis project Ga0102947, IMG submission 78210) | Soil microbial communities from South San Francisco under conditions of wetland restoration - Salt Pond MetaG R2A_A_D2_MG | ecosystem: Environmental > Terrestrial > Soil > Wetlands | place... | reverse complement strand
TCTAGTGGCAAATTCCTTGCGGGAGTCGCCCAGCCTGGCCAAAGGCGTAGGGCTTAGGACCCTATCTCTTAGGAGTTCGTGGGTTCGAATCCCACCTCCCGCATTCAACTTAATTTTCTGTGAATGATTAATAATGAGAAAATTCTCAACAAAAAAGTCTTGAAGAAAACAGTAATTGGCATTACAGTAGTAGGAGAAGACAGAGAGGGTATTGTTGCAAGCTTTACCAATTTTGTATTCTCACAAAGTGGTAATATTGAGAAGGTGAATCAAAACGTAATCAAAGGTCTTTTTGGTATGTATCTTGAAGCATCATTTACAAAAAATATTAATGTTAAAAATTTTGACTCAGAAATTCAAAAGCTTGCCAAAAAAGAAAAAATGGATGTAAATACTCATTATGAAACCAATACTCAAAAAAATATAGCATTATTTGTTACAAAAGAGGCTCACTGTCTTGAAACCATTTTATCTGCTACAAAGAAAAAATCATTGAAAGGAAAAATTTCAGTAATTGTAGGAACAGAAAAAACTCTTCAACCTTTGGCAAAAAATTCAAAAATTCCATTTATTGTCATTAATGAGAAAAATCAAGAAAAAGCTGAACAACAAATTATTGACATTTGTAAAAAATATAATGTTGATTTAATTGTTCTTGCAAGATACATGAGAATCCTTACACCAAACTTTGTGTGGAGATATCCAAATCGAATTATCAATATTCATCCATCATTACTTCCTGCATTTGCAGGGGCTTTGGCCTACGCACAAGCCTATGAAAGAGGTACAAAGATTATTGGGGTTACTTCCCATTATGTAACTGAAAACTTGGATCAAGGACCAATAATTTTCCAAGATTCTTTTAATGTTAATCCAAATGATTCCCTTGAGAAAATAAAGTTAAAGGGACAAAGATTAGAAGCCAGCACCTTACTAAAAGCTATAAAAATGCACTTGGAAAATAAGTTGGAAGTTCGTTGGAGGAAGGTTCACATCAAATCCAAGTGAATCAGATGACAGAAATCAAATCTCAGTTTGATCCTAAACTTAGAAAGGTAATTAGTACTAAAAAGCAGGTTGCAGTCATACCTGTGGGATCGATAGAACAACATGGCCCGCATCTTCCAATATCAACGGATTCAGATATTGTTTCTGAAATATCAAAAAAAATTTGCCAAAAAAATTCCTATTTGTTGCTCCCAACAATAAATTATGGAGTCTCTCAAGAACATGCTCCCTTTTTTAATTTAAGTTTAAAAGAAACCACACTTCAAAGAATTCTTTTAGATTTGTGTTTATCTCTTTTTGAAAATAATGTTAAAACAATTTTTATTTTTAACGGACATCATGGGAACCAAAATGCAATAAAAAAAGTTGATAAAAAATTAAAAAATAAAATAAAGGTTTTTACATTTTCTTATTGGCATTTTATGAAAAGAGATTTTGATCATGCTGGATTCGTGGAGACATCACTAATGCTTGCAATTTCAAAAGAGGTAAAAATGAATTTAGCAAAAAAAGGTCTAATAACTGATGGGATGAATAGTCAAGAGATCAACAAACTTGGTAGAATGGCATCAAAATCATTTCCCAAAGTAACCAAAAATGGAATTTGGGGAGATCCTAGAAAAGCTACAAAACAAGCTGGACAAAAAATCTTTTCTGAAATAATTGAGAATTTAGGAAAAAAGTGTCAAACTTGCCTTACTGGGCATGGTTCAAAGTTTCACCAATGAAATTTTAATATAATCCCCCAATATCAAAGCCAATAAGTGAAATAGATGTCCGTTGATATGGCAGTAAAAGTATTGGATGAGAGTATCAATCAAGTAGTATTGATAAAACTCAAAGGTGGCAAAACCCTTAGGGGCAATTTGCTTGGATTTGACCAACACATGAACCTGCTACTCGATTCCTCAGAGGAAATTCCTATTGAGGGCGAATCTAAGAGTCTTGGAACCATCGTTGTACGAGGAGATAATGTAGTCATGATTTCTCCCCCACCAGCAAATTAGGTGAATTGAGATGGTAAAAGGTACAACTTCTATGGGTGGCTTTACAAAGAAAAAAGTTCACATTAGATGTAGAAGATGTGGAAAAAACTCCCTACACAAACGCCATCATGAATGTGCAAGTTGTGGATTTCCAGAGGCCAAACGAAGAAAATATTCATGGATTAAATGGTATACATAGATGCAAGAAATTGCTATTTTTCTAAGTTCCTTAGCAGGTGTTGCAACGGCAGTAGCAGTACGAAAAACACCAAGAAATAAAACACACCTTTTGAGTTTGGGGGCAAGCTCTCATATCAAAAATCAGATCAATATCCTGAAAATTGAAAAAGATATTCTTACAAAAACTATTTCTAGATTATATCAATCTGACTCTGATCTTTCAAAAATTCAACGAGATAAACTGTTATTAAAATATCAACATCAATTAGGAATTATCCTAGCAAAATTAGAAAAACTTGAAGATGCAAGTAAACATCCTGATTTGGGTCCAATTGGTGATGGTCTAATTACCTTGATGGATCAAAAATTATCAAAGTTAGATGAAAGATTATATGAACTTTCATTAAAGTTAACCCCTTCCAAAGTCTCAATTCCTGAAATAAAAAAAGAGAAAACCCCAGAAATTAATAATTCAGAACCAAAACAAAATTCAAAAATTGAAGTTAACCAAAAAAAGAATTTATTTAATTTTGAGAAGACCACCCCTGAAAAATCTAAACCAATAGTGATTCCACCGACAAAGTCACGACAATCTTTTGAACTAACAACATTAACCGAAATCTCAAAAAAAGAACCAAAGTATCCGTTATTTGAAAAACAAATTGAAGTACAGGAAAAAATTATTGAGGAGGTAATTCAACCAAGACCCAAAATACAAGAGAAATTAGAAATTGTGCAAACAGTTTCACCTTCAAAACCATCAATAAAAATTGGGCCAAAACCAAATCTCACAAAAGAAGTAGAAAAAATCACTCAATTCAAGGCTTTGCCCGAACCCCAAAAAGAGAGCCCAAAAAATACCATAGATGCTGAGGATGATTTTGATGATGATTCAGATGATATAGACAAAATCAAAGGCGAAATCATGAATGTCCTTTCCAAGCTTGACCAAGCTGAGGTAGAATAGTTGTCTTACGATAGTGCCATTTTGGCATTATCACATGATGCATTAAAATTTGTTAAAGACAAATATGTTATTGGTCTTGGAAGTGGAAGAGCTTCAACTACGTTTGTAAGGTCACTTGCATCATTAATTAAGGTAAAAAAATATAACATTAAGGGAGTTCCAACCTCACTTCAAATAAAATTAATTGCAGAAAAAGAAGGAATTCCAGTTGTAGAAACAGATCAAGTTAATCATATTGATGTAGTATTTGATGGAGCAGACCAAATTGATTCACAAAAATTTGTAATTAAAGGAGGAGGTGGTGCTTTGTTACGGGAAAATATCTTGTTTGGCTTGGCAAAAAAGGTTATTGTAATGGCAGATAAAACAAAATTTGTCAAAAACTTTACCAAACCAATTCCAGTTGAAGTTCATCCCCTCGCTAGAAATTCTGTTACAAATTCAATTAAAAAAATGGGGGGAAAATCTGTTTTACGTTCCCTTGATAGAGGGTATCCATTTTTTACAGAAAACGGAAACGTTATACTCGATTGTGAATTTGGAACAATAAAAAATCCCAAAGTTTTGACACTAAAAATAAAACAAATACCGGGAGTAATGGAATCAGGGATATTTCTTAGAAAGCCAGACATAATTTATAAGGCAAAAACTGGCGGAAAATTTGAGATTATTTAACCGGACGTTTTACTAGTTTCCCATGTCCTAGTTTTCCAATAACTTCAAAGTTTTCAGTTACCAGCTGTCCTCTAACCATTGTTTTAACAGGCCATCCCTTCAATTTCATCCCCTCATATACGACATAATCCGAAAAACCTCCAAACAAATCGGAGGAAACCTTCCTTTCTTTTTTCAAATCTATCATGGTAATATCAGCGTCAGATCCCTTATCTAAAATCCCTTTTTTTGGAAACATTCCAAAAATTTGTGCTGCATTTTGGCTTGAAAATCGAACTAATTGCTCAAGGGATAATTTACCTTTGTTGACACCCTCACTTAGCAAAATCGGAATAAGAGTTCCAATTCCAGGGAATCCAGCCAAGGCATCCCATACATCTTCTCCTCCCAGTTTAAGTTTGAGTTGGTTTGCAACATGATCAGTTCCAATAGTATCGATTTTATTATTTGACAATGCAAACCATAATGCTTCTTTATCCTTTTCAGTTCTGATTGGAGGCATTACCTTGGCAAGATATCCTTGTTGTTTTTCAAATGATAATGTAAGATAGTGCGGACAGGTTTCAACAAAAATTATAGTACCTTTCTTTCTTTCTTCGTTAATTTGCTTTAGTGCCATATCGGATCCAATATGAACAAAATAAATTGCACATCCATAATTACGGCCATACTTGCAGACAGTTTGTATTGCTTTGGCTTCAAACTCAGGAGATCTACTATCAGACCATGCAGCAAGGCCGTCCCGATTTTTTTCTTTTGCCGTTTTAATTCCACATGCACAAGATTCGTAATCTTCTGCATGAACCAGAACCGGACATCCAAGAGCAGCGGCCTTTTTTACAGTTTCTTCAACAATTTGATTGTCTACATTTACAGTTACAGATTCTAATCCTGATGTATACGGTTGCATGTCCATATAGACATGACCTATATCCCCACCAAGATTCATGTAAATTTTAAATGATGTAATCCCGTTTTCAACACAAAATTTCATTTCGTCAATTTGTTGTTTGGAAAAAATTGACGCATGAATTGTATAATCAATATAGTGATTTTTGGTAGAAGCATCCAAATGCTCTTGCAGAGAAGACCTGAAAGACTTTCCCAAACGTAACATTCTCATCACTGTGGTAATACCTCCAATAGCTGCAGCATGGGATTCTGTTTTTGCTGCCTGATCAATTGGAGAATATACTCCATAATGTACGTGTGTGTCAATTGGACCAGGTATGGAAATGAGCCCATTTCCATTAATTTTATTATCACAAGAGGGCATATCATGGGTAAACCCAACTATTTTTCCACCATCAATTATGATGTTTTGGTCAACAATGCCTTGGGGTAATACAATATGAGAATTTGTAATTAAAGTATCAAAAGTCATCTAATTTTTTTTAATTTGCAGATTATTATGCTTTGAGATATGGTCATAGAATAGAATAATTCTAAATCTAGTATCAGAATTTAATTTGTGAAAAATTATCAATATTTGTTGGAAGAAGATTTTTTAATTATGCGGATTCGGGTATAAGGACTTTCTTCTCGGGTGCTGGTAAACATATAAAGAATGTTGTTCCCTTTCCAAATTCACTTTCGAGCCAAATTTTTCCCCTTAGTCCTTCAGCAATTCCCTTACAAATTACAAGACCCAAACCAGTACCACCATGCTTTCTAGTTGCAGATGTATCAATTTGATAGAATTTTTTGAAAATGTTTGATTGTTTTTCTTTTGGAATTCCAGGTCCATTGTCATTAACAGAGAAAATAATATTTTTTTCTTTTATTTTTGCCTCAACTGATATTTTTCCCTTTTTGGATGGGACAAAGTCCACAGAATTTCGTATCAAATTATCTAAAATTTGTCTTAATCTTTGTTTATCAGTTTTCAACATTAGGTTTTTAGGACTATTTACCGTAAATTCGATGTTTTTATTTTTCATAAGATGTTTATTATTTTCATTTAATTCATCCATAAACTCATCAAGGTTAAATTCCGTAATTAAAAATGACATTTTCTTCATATCTAATTTTTGAACATCCAATAGATCACTGATTAACCGTTCTAGTAAGGTTGCATTTGACTCAATTTTGCTAATAAAATCAACTTGATCCTCGTTTAAGGAACCAAAAGTTTCTCTATCTTTTAGCATTTCGCAATATCCCTTAATTGGAACGAGTGGGGTATTAAGTTCATGAGTCATCATTGATGAAAATTCTTCTTTTTGAAGTTCGGATTCTTGGACATTTTTCAAGGCCTCTGATAATTTTTCCTCCAAGACTTTTTGATTGGTAATATCTGTAAGGATTGCAATAAATTGTTCGGGTTTTCCGTTATCTCCTAATAGAGGTGAAATTGTAGCCTTTGACCAATAAATAGAACCATCTTTTGCTTTATTTCTAAGATCTCCCTTCCAGGCCTTTCCAGCAAGAATAGTTTCCCACATATTTTTGAAAAATGCCTTATCATGATAGTATGAATTTACAATTCTAGGGTTTTGTCCTAAAAGTTCTTCCCTTGAGAACTGCGATACTTTACAAAAATCATCATTAACATAGACAATATTCCCATCAACATCAGTAATCAAGACATTTGCAGATTTGTCTAAAGCTTCTTTAAAATTAGATAAATTTTCTTGTTGTTTTTTAATTAAATTCATATTTTCTGTCAAGGCTTTGTTAGAATCTTCTAGTTTTTTGGTTTGTACTTTAACAAGACCTTTCAGATTATCCTGAGTTGATTTAACATAGTGAAGTAGTTTTTCAAAACCATTTGTTAATTGGTCTAACTCATTATTTGAAGAATTTGATTTTTTATCTAGTTTAACATTAAAATTCCCTTTTCGAACTTCATTCATAATTTTACTTAATTGTTTTATTGGATAGGAAATGGTTCTAGAGAAAAGGATTGCAAGTAAAATAATTCCTGCCAGTAAAATTGAAAATACAGTTAACAGTTTTATTTGTAAATCATAAATTGGTAACAATACATCCTCTAATGGAATTTCGCCAACAATACACAAATTCTTTTCACCAATTAATTTCATGTGGCCTAAAACTTCTTCTCCATTTCTGTTAATATATTGTTGAGAAATTAATTGTCCTGCAAAACATCTATCAATGAATGGATATTCCAAATTCCAATTTTGCGTAGAATATTTTACGTTTGAATCCGTTGTAATTTGGCGGGCAATACTATCAACTAAAAATATTTCTACACTATTATCAAAACCAGAACTTAGTTCTTTTGGTTCTATGGCATTTAGTGAAGTTTGTATGGATATTATTCCAAATTTATTATCATCTAAATCGAAAAGATCATTTGAAAAAGTTACAAAGTTGTTGCTAAGTATTTGATTTTTTTGGAATCCCCCAAAAAAAGGCTGGTTTGCAATCCTTTGTTGAGAAAACTCCTCAGGTATTTTATGTCCGATCAGATCTCTATCTGTACTAGCTAAAATTTTTCCATTAAGATCCGAGACGTAAATAGTATCAATACTTGATCTGGAATCAATTTTCCCAAAATTATTTAACGAGTTTGCTCTTGTTTCCACAAGCATTGAATCTATATGGATTTGAATCCTATCTAAGGTAGAAGGATCATTTATAGAATTTGAATCAAGTTGTAATGGTAAAAATGTTGAAGCAAACAATTTGACTTGAACTTGTCTAGTATCCAAATAATGTTCTATATCTGCAATTTTTGAAACCAAAGATGAATCAAGTGCTAGTTCTTTTTGAGTAATTAAATCATCAGAGATTTCAGTAATACTGATTCCCTCTAAAATTATTATTGGAATTAGGGCAATACATAAAAAAAGAATTACAAGCTTGCTGTTTAATTTCATTGTAATAATTCCTTATTTTTCAGATCGTGAATGGTTTCAAGTTTTTCTTGAACTTTTTGATGTTTAGAAATTTGAATACATTTTTTGAATAAAATTTTAGAATGGTTAATTTGACTATTGTTTTTGTTAAAGTTTACACCTGTAGAATTGGTGGAGGTAGTCGCCAATTAAGATCCAAGAAATTTAAAATCCTCAACTAGTAATTGCAGTTAATAATTCATTAAGTTGTATTGGTTTTTTCAAACAACCTTGAATGCCGTCCTTTTTCAACAAATCGTTAATTTGGCTAGTAGTAAAAGCAGTAGCAGAAAATATTACAATTTTCTGATCTTTTAGAATTTTATCTCTTTCTAATGTTTGAATAATATCGATTCCACTAAATTCTGGCATGGAAATATCCAGGAGGATAACATCATACTTTTCTCCCTTTATACGTTCTAATCCATCTCTTGGATCATTTGTAACTACGTTGTCAAAACCCTTGGCCTTTAGGAATTTTGATAATAGGCCTGTAATATCTTGATTATCATCAACTATGAGCACTTTCATAAATTAAAACATTAGGTTGTCATATATAGGAAAATGTTTGTTCATTATCTACAAATATCATTAGATAAACAAAATATTATTTTTTTATTTTTACATTTCAATTTTCTTTGAGTAAAAAATTCTTTTCTTGGAAATGAATAAAAATACAGTTAAAAAAATAGAGATAGGGCCGGTGGTTTAGGGGTATAATGTCGCGTTCGCAACGCGAATGTCGGGGGTTCGATTCCCCCCCGGTCCATTGATCCTCGAAACTATTATACAATAACAAAATTTATGGATCATATGGAAGTTTTTGATGGAAAAAAAGCTGCTCAAGAATACATGTCAAAACATACTTTAGCTTTTTCAACTCCAGAGTTAACCCTAATGCGATTTGCCTTTTGGTTAGGAGATACAGTTCCAGATCCAAAAAACAAAGAAAATACTATACCCAGAATGTTAACATTTATGACCGAGCAAGATTTTGCCCCAGTGTTAATTGATGATGATACTTATGTTCCAACAGGTGCTGTAAAAAATTCTGGAAGTATGTATGGAAATCCGCATAAAGAAAATATTTCAGAAGGGAAGTTTTGCTCCGAATGTGGTACAAAACTTTCAGCTACTTCAAAGTTTTGTCCCGAATGTGGGACAACACAATAGAAATCAAAAAATTTAATATATTTTATAATTTATTTCCACACTTTGTGCAAAATTTAGCATTTGGTCTAAGGGGAGAACCACAAGAAGTACATGCATTACTACTTCCTGTTTGCTTTGGCATAAGTGCAGGATCAGGTGTTGGTAATGTTCCTGGATCGCCAAAGGTTTCTTGTGCAGATACAATCCCTGGAGGTCCTCCTATTGGATTTGCTGCAGTACCTGCTCTAGGTGGCATCATTCCAGAACCAGCCATCATTCCAGGTTGTCCCATACCTGGCATCAATCCAGGTGATTGGGTATTTGATGAACCTGTTTTTAGTGATTTTCTAATTTCAAACATAACTTTGATTGACAAAAATTCTAATGCAGAATATGCCACTACATAATCTCCTAGTCTTTGGAAGAATTGTCTGTCATCAATTTTTCCTTGTTTGTACATATTATTGGTATCAAGAAAGGATTCATAGTAACCCTGAGATTCATCAAACAAGCTTTCTAATTTATCAAAAAGCATGTTAAGAGTGTCTACCTCTCCAAATGACATAATCAAACTTTTCTCATGGAATATTAATTACTTTAGGATCAGATTTGCCCATTTTATGTTTGAATTATCTGAATTCAGCCTAGCAAAAAACAAGTTCTTTTTTTATGCTCTTTGGAACTTTTGAATATTATTTACTTTATCTTTAGATGTTCCTTAATTTTGGAGACATCCTCACCGATCATAGCAATTTGGCTGCTAAGTGCCCATATAGAATTTCGGGATTGCATATTCTGATTATTAAGATATTTTACTAATGTTGTGGTAAATTCTGAGTTTTTTGTTTTTTCAAGATAAATAATAATTTCATGAATTATCTGGGGAGGTAAGCCTTGATCTAGTTTATCAATTAACTTTTTACATTCTTCATCGTTTTGAATACCCATAACTCACCTGAAATAACAAAGTATTTAGTTATTAACAAAAGTAATATCAAATTTTAATTTTTTCCATTTTTTTTTTGAATCGAGTTCAAGTTGAATATTTAATTATTCGATCTCATCGATTTCATGCCAAGAAATATAATGTATAAACATGCGAAAATATATTCCATATTATTTTTAATTTCAGATAGAAATAGACTGAATAATTTCTAGTTTTCATCTTTAGTGATTTTAAAATTTAACAAAGAATAAAATTTGGTCTAATGATCAACTAGTCTAACCAACATTAAAGCCAAGGAAAAATTTACCCAAATGGCTACACTAAACGCTGTTAATTTTAGATTATGTATTACTACTCCCTTAACGCCCAATAGATATAGTTTGTAATAATTATTAATAAGGCTTAATCTGTGTTAGATCAATTTTGATACATTTTTAAAAACAAAAAAGAGAAATCGCTAGATTATGATTGAAGTGCTCGATCAATCATATTTTTGTAGGATTCTTTGGATGCGGCTCCAACTTGCTGACTAATTATTTCGCCTTTGTTTAGAAGAATTAAAGTTGGAATACTAAATACATTGTATTTTGAGGCAAGATCATTTGCTTCATCTACATTGACTTTGACAAATTTTACCTTCCCATCATAATCACTTGCCAGTTCTTCAACTACGGGACTAACCATTCTGCATGGGCCACACCATTCGGCCCAAAAGTCCACGAATACAGGGATTTCAGAATTAACTACATCTATTTCCCAGGATTTTGCATCAGAAACTTGTGTTACTCCCATTCTGATTATTTTGTACTAAAGACACCTAAAAACGTTCACCAGAATGAAGGCAAAATCTATGTGAAAAAAGAATGTGACAAAATGAATTTTGATATATACTTAAATGACGTTTTAGAAATTCTGAGACATGAGCTCTGAACTTAGGCTTAAAAAATTAAGGGGTTCTGGAGGCTACCTGATGGCTAATATCAATGATGAGCAACAAATGAAGGGGAATCTTGGTGGTCCGGATTTATTTTTAGCACCAATTGGAAGATTAAATTCAGAAATTATTACTAAACATTTTTGCAATACATGTGAAAGAGAATTTGAAGGCCCACCAAAAATTGAATATGAAAATCCAAATGAGGAAGTAGCAGAGAATTTAATACTTGCCGAAAAAGGACAATACGTTTGCAATACTTGTAATTCCATTCTTGCTGAATATAGGGAGTTTAAAAAACAAGACGAAATTCAAGATGTGGGAGCTGCAAAACCCTTAGAAGTTAATACCCAAATTAATTCTAAACCATCGATTCAAGAAGAGCCACAGTTTACACCTGAAATTCAAACACAGACATCAACTCAAATTCCATCTCAGGTAGCAGAACCAGCTCCAGAAGGATCAGTTAGTTCACTTGAAGGATTAGCAGTATATGATGAAAATGCAAAGAAAATTGGAACTGCCAAGCAGGTTGGAATTGACTCAAATCAAACAATGGTGCTAACTATTACAAAAAACGATGGAGGAGAGGGAAGTGTCCCTTGGGACAACATACGAAAAGTAGGTGACGTTATTCTCCTTGGAAAAGAATCTTCCCCTAAAGTGGATCAACCCGGAAAATGTTCTAGCTGTGGATTTGTAAATAATGAAGCTTCCAAATTTTGTGAAGAGTGTGGAACAAAACTGCAATAATTCTTAAGAAAATTTGATCGGTGATAAAAAAACGTGAATGTAATTGAATAAAAGAATTATCTCAAAAAGTATTATCAAAGATATTGTTATTGTTGTGATGGGAGTAGTAATTATATGGATTGGATTACAAGTTGCTTTCGGAACTCAAAATCCTTTTTATGTAGTAGCAAGTGGAAGTATGATTCCAGCATTACAAGTTTATGATGTGTTAATAGTTCAAGGACATGAACCAATTGAAGATATTCAAATTGGAGATATTATTGTTTTTGACCGTCCATCAGGGCATGACAGAGTAATAGTTCACAGAGTTGTTTCAATTACAGATGATAATCCTGTGACTCTAAGAACTAAAGGAGATAATAACATAGCCTCTATTGCTGGAACTGATTATCCAATTACAGAAAAGGAATACATTGGTAAGGTAGTATTCCAAATCCCACAAATTGGCTATGTAACCCAAGTTTTGAAACCTCCAACTAACTATATTCTAATTGTATTGGTTATTGGAGTGATGATAATAAAAGAAATAGTAAAACGAAAAAATGTAAAAGAACTTCCTTTAGATGATCCTCTCAAGTCAAATGATCCAGATGTTCTTGAAGGTAATTCAGATCTTAAAAATTTGGAAAAAGATTCTGCATACTCTTCGCATTCAGATCAAGAATCTTCCAAGATCAATTCTGATAAAACATCAAATGAATCTATGGATGATTTTGAGGAAACATCAAAAAATTCCAAGAAAGATAAAGAGAAGAAATTTGATTCTAGTAAAGATTAGAAAAATAGGTAGTTCCCAAATCATGCAATCAATCCTTTGATTTTTGCCCCCCAATTTTTTCTGAAATTGAAGTTTTTCTTTGGTTAACTACCTGTTATAGGAGGTAATCTATAAAATAAAAAGAATATTTATTTAGAATTTAACATTTGTTTAAAAATTTTTAAAAATAAAAATTAATTTAAAGTAATTTCATCATGTCTTTTATCAATTTTAAGTGGTATGAAAGAATATGGGAGATAATTCCAATGGATGAAGATTTTGCCGAATATACCAAATGCCTATCTTGCAATCAAGCCTTGTTATACTGTAATTGTAATTGTCCATATTGCGGTAAAAGAGAAGATTGTAGGTGTGAGTTACAATCGTTATCAATGAATCCATAAATAAAAATTAATTTTATTTTTTTGAATTCCTTAAACGAAAAAAGATCCTACATTAGAGAATCTTTTGTTTTAAAAATTCGCTTAAAGTAATCAGATTGTTCTTTTGGTTCTTCAGTGTCATTGGTGATGCCTGCTAAATTCTTCGCAAGATTTTTTTTGTAGCCAACCTGCATCTGTCTTTGAATCTGAATCCTTTGAGCTTGTGGTGAACCTGCACCATGCATAGATTCAGTAAGATATCCAACGGCATTTCTACCAAGAGTCATGTTTTCAATTAGTCGAAGAATTCTCATCCTGTTTTCAACGTCAACTCCTTTTCTGCCAACAAGGAATTTTTTAAGTAATGGACCCGCTACTGGGTGTTTAAAGTCCTTCTCAGATGGGAGCGTTACTACTAATCCTCCTGCAATGTCTTGGGCAAGTCTACTAATTTCATATGGGAATCGAGTAACATTATGTTTACAAACTTGAGCAAGCATATCTTCATTTAGGTATACACCAGATTTCATTTTATGGCCTTGGTGAGATGATGCGATTCCAGCAGCAAAGATTGTTTCATTAAGATGAGTCATTTCAATAATTTTATCTTTGATGTGTGATACCTTTGGTACCCCATTATAGTCAGCAATTGTTGCTGCTGCTCCAATAAGTACATCACCAAGTCCTGTTTTGCAAACGTAACTCCGTCTATGATAACAAGTAAAACGCTCTATTAGCATAGATGCAAACTCAAATTCTCCATGCATGAATACTTTATCCCATGGAATAAACACTCTATCTAAAATCATTAGAGCCTCCTGTCCACCAAATTTTGCGTTACCGTCATCGATATCTCCTTCTTCCATACTTCTTGTGTCACAGGATTGTCTACCATAGATGTAGGTTAGTCCCTTTGCATCTGCGGGGATTGCACCCACAATAGCCCAGTCTTGGTCATTTTCTGTTAGTCTAACTGTTGGCATTAAAATAATCCAATGAGAGTTAATGCATCCAGTTTGGTGAGCTTTTGCTCCCGAAACATAAATACCATTTTCATCCTTATCTACTACTCTAGTAAATAAATCAGGATCATCTTGTTCAGAGGGACCTTTACTTCTATCTCCTTTTGGATCTGTCATGGCGCCACCTATGACAAGATTTTCTTTTTGAACCATCTTTACAAATTCTAGGAATCTTTGATGATAATTTGTTCCATGTTTTTCATCTATTTCAAAAGTTACAGAGTGTAAAGAGTTCAAAGCATCCATTCCAACACATCTTTGGAAACATGTTCCGGTGTTTTGTCCTAATGTTCTTTGCATTTTATTTTGTAAAACTAAATCTTGGGCACTTTCAGCGATATGTAAAAATCTGTTAATTTTTAATCCAGTAATTGATGATTGGGCAGAAGCAAGTTCTTCTTCTCTAACGGCAAGATCATATGTTTCGGCAACTGCGTTGATTGATGGTCTAATCATTGGATGATCTACTGGTTCTTTGACTAGTTCTCCGAATAGGTAAATTGTCAGATCTCGGCCTCTAAGACTTTCAATGTATTCGTCGCCTGTTCTAATCGTTTTTAGGCGTTCTACATTTGCCATATCCACATTCCCTCGAACTTGTATAAAAATTCTAGATCAATATTTAAAAAAAACTAGGCCAAATGCCCGATCATAGACCTATTCTTACATCAAGAATTCTACATCCTTTTCCTTTTTCCATTACCAGGACCGGATTCATGTCTAATTCTTTAATTTCTTTAAAGTCAGTGACCAATTGAGATAATCTTTGAATACATTCAGACAATTTCGAAATATCAGATGGTTTTTCACCCCTAACACCTTGCAAAAGTTTTTGTGTCTTTATTTCTAAAATCATATCATCTGCTTCTCTACTGGTAACAGGGGCTAGCTTGAATGTAACATCTTTTAAGATCTCAACATAGATTCCTCCCATTCCCAACATAATAACCGGACCAAAACCAGGTTCTAACTTTGAACCTATTATCATTTCTTTTCCACCCTTTACCATTTCGACTATTAATACTCCTTTAATCTCCGCTTTGCTGTTGTATTTTTTTGCATTTTTGATAATTGTTTTGAATGCTTCTTTAATCTCTTGTTCGTTTGTAAGATTTACCTTAACTCCACCTGCATCAGATTTATGAATTATTTGTGGAGATGCAATTTTCATTACAACTGGATAGCCAATTTTTTTTGCCATCTTTATTGCTTCAGTATCAGTTTTTGCGAGAGCACTTTTAGGAAGTGGTAATCCATAAGCTTTTAGAACTGCTTGTCCTTCTTCTTCGAGAAGATTTGGTCGCTTTTCTTTTTTCACCTTGTCAAAAATCTTTTTTGCTTTTGCTTTGTTTACTTTGAATTTTGTAATTTTTCCTTCTGGTTCTTTAATCCAATTAGAAAATTTTATCATTGCAGCAAGTGTTCTAATTGCCCCTTCGGCGTAAGTATAATATGGAACATCACCGTCAGCTAAAATTTCTCTGTTGGTAATTCCTTCGTCGAGTCCCATTAAACTTGCCAACATTGTTTTACGATATTTTTTTGACATTGCAACTATTACCTCAGCTAGCTTATCATAATTCAGAGTTCCAGAAGGTGTACACATTGAGATTACCGAACCAACTTTTGGATGTTTGAGTACTCTATCTAAGACATTATGAAATCTATTAAAATCTGCATCTCCAACAATGTCAACAGGATTCCGGGAACTTCCCCAAGGAGGAATAACTTCATCAATTTTTGGACGAATGCTATCAATTTTTGCCATTTTAACACCTAGTTTGGAGCAAGCATCTGTTGAGATAATTGCAGGACCTCCTGCGTTTGAAACAATAACCAAATCTCCCCCTGTAGGAAGTGGTTGTTTGGAGAATGCTGTTGCGTAATCAAAGAGTTCTTCCATTGTATCAACCCGGATGGCACCAGATTGTTTTAGCAATGCATCATAAATTTCATCAGAACCCATTAGAGCACCGGTATGAGACATTGCAGCTTTTGCTCCCTCTGGACTTCTTCCAGATTTTAGAACTAACACTGGTTTTTTTAGTTTACGAGTTATATTTTTACAAACTTTGAGAAATTCTTGACCGTCTCCCATGTCTTCAAGATACATAACAATTACCTTTGTTTGATTGTGTGATGCTAACATCTTTAGAACATCAACTTCACTCAACACTGCTTTGTTTCCCATACTGATTACAGCTGAAAAGCCAATACCTTGAGCACTGGCATCCTCTACAAGAGCTGCACAAATTGCTCCACTCTGAGAAACAAGGGCAATTTGTCCTGACTTTGGTGTAATCTTCAAAAATGTAGAATTCATCATTGTTTTTGGAGCCAAGTTCATTACCCCAAGGCAATTGGGACCAATAATTTGGATCTTGTATTTTTTTGCGATATCCTTTAGCTCCTGTTCTCTTTTGGCCCCTTCCTCATCTACCTCTTTAAATCCAGCAGTGATGATAATAACTCCCTTGATTTTTTTCTTTCCGCACTCTTCTAGTACACTTGCTACCAATGTATTTTTAATTACGACAACTGCCAGATCAACAGGTTTTGGAATATCTAAAACACTTTTGTATGCTTTTTTGTAAAATACAGTTTCTCTGCTTGGACTAATTGGGTAAACGGTACCGGTAAAGCCATTCATAATATTTGAAGTAATAGTGCTTCCAACACTTCCTCTTTTGTCAGATGCACCGATAATTGCTATGGATTTTGGTGAAAGAAAAACAGATTCAGCCACTTTCAAGTGGTTGAAGATTTTCTATAATAAAGTTATTCATGGGAATTTCTGATCCCTACTTTTTCAGCTTCCCAACATTTTTCCAGCTAGGTTTTCTTTTCTGGGAACCCAAGTAAGGGTAATGTTTGAAAATTTTCCAATAATACTCCAAGCTTCCTGAGCCAAAACTCTTAGTTGTTCATTATTTATTGCAAAATCATGGTTTAACTGGGAAATTGTATTTTTTGAATCACTGAAAATTATAATATCTTCATTAGAATTTACAAATTTTTTTAATGCTGAAATTATAGCTAGGTATTCTGCCTGGTTGTTAGTAATATCAGGTTTTTTTTCGTAGAAGGATTCACCAGTCTCTTTAACAAAAAATCCATATCCACTATTTGCACCTCCTGATCCATCTACATATACGCTAATTACCATCGTTATACAAATTTATTATTTTTACACTCAATTTTATTTTTATCTAGTAACAACTTTAAACTAAAATTAATCCAATGTAATTTTTAAAAAGATTAACAATCCTGCTAGTTCTGCAATTCCAACTCCTAACATATATGGAAATATCTCATGAGAAAAAAGTTGGTCCATCGAGAAATAGGCTAATCCTCCAATAATGTTATGAAGAAACAACATACTAGTCACCACAATCATTCCAAGGGGAAGTTGGGCCTTTGTTTTCCCATACATTTTTCCAAAAATTACAATCAAAATACCTAATACTCCCATATTTGCGATTGAAACAATAGATAATACCAGGGCTGCAGTTTCCATTTAGAGAAAAACACCTCCTGAGCTCTTATTTACTTTTATCCAATTTTGTTGCAATTTCATCAAATGTCTCAATATTTACTTCCAAAAATGTAGAGATGAAATATGTGACCCCACATTTTTCTCCTATTTTTGTAATTAAATTATTTTTTTCAAGAATCTTTATGTGATGTTGAATGGCTTTATAGTCCAAACCGAGTTCTTTTGCAAGTTGGTTTGTGTTTAACGGTTTTTCCCTTAAAGAACGGATGATTCTTAGTCGATTTAATCCCCCGCGGGAACCTGCAAAAATAAACCAAAGAAGTCTTTTTGCATGGGGATCATTTGTCATTAATAATCAATTTTCTATGGTTTTCACTAAAAGGTATTGTGTGCTAAATGCATGACCGTCTCGAAAGTATAAAATACATTGTTAAACTAATTTGTTTGATTGTAACATGATGTTAAACTATGATGCTCCCTTGTATAGACCTCCTTCAGAAGCCAAATCCCTAATTTTTCAGGTTACATTAGGATGTTCATTTAACGAATGTTCATTTTGTGATATGTATAGGTCAAAACAATATTCAGAACGACCATGGGAAGAAATAAAATTAGAAATTGAAATGATGGCAAAACAATTGCCTGATACTTCTAGAGTATTTTTAGCTGATGGGGATGCTCTTAATCTTGATGCAGATTATATGGTAAAAATTGTAAAATATATTTTTGAAAAATTTCCAAAATTAGAAAGGATTTCTTGTTATGCGATGCCTATGAACATCTTAAAGAAAACCCCTGAGGAATTGAAAAAAATGTATGATGCAGGGTTGACTATGTTTTATTTAGGAATTGAAAGTGGGTCAGACATTGTATTAAAAAAAGTAACAAAGGGTGCTACTTCAAAAACAATAATCAAATCTGTTAAAAAAGCAAAGGATGCCGGTTACATCATGTCTTGTATGGTTATTTTGGGTCTTGGTGGTAAAAAATATTCCAAAGATCACATTAAAGGAACTGCAGAGGTAATCAGTGTATGTTCTCCTCAATATGTTGGTGCCTTGACGCTATATCTTGAAAATGGAATTAAAGAAGAGTTTCTACAAAAGTATAATGGTGAATTTGTACGATTAAATGACGAGGGGGCCTTAAACGAGTTAGAAGAATTAATAGCTAACATTGAGACAAAAGAGGAAATTATTTTCCGAGCAAATCATGGCTCGAATGCCTATACCATCAAAGGAACATTTCCACAAGACAAACAAAAAATGTTAGACAATTTGAAATGGATGAGGGAACACCCCGAAGTTATAAGACCAGAAGGATTAAGAGGATTTTAGATTGAATTACTCTGATCAAAATATACAGCCTTGAAAATAGTTACCTGATATTCTCCTTCAAAAATTTTAGTTGTTTTACCCTCTTCTACATTTAGAACTCTGAATTTGTACTCATAATTTCCATTTTCATCAACGTCAGTCTGAGCAAAATGGAATGCCTCATAATTTTTGAAGATTTGAATAATAACAGGGTACCCTGCGACAGGATTAGCTATTTTACCCTCAACAAACCCCCATGGTAAAGAGTTTTCTTCTGGAGCATTGAATGTGAGTAAAGTTTTCTCTATGCCAATTATCTCATTTATCGGAATGTATTCGGTTTGTGGTTGATGAATGTGTTAGCTTGTGAAAATTTGACCAGAGTGAGGATGGGCAAAAATAAATGATGATGAGGATAAAATTACAATAACACTAACAACTGCGATTGTGAATAGATTTGGATTCGGCATATTAGAGAGGG
>Ga0102947_1000281_pt1 | contig 18948 bp, 17 predicted proteins | sample SalPon2A_A_D2_MG_FD_78210 | JGI IMG/M metagenome (GOLD analysis project Ga0102947, IMG submission 78210) | Soil microbial communities from South San Francisco under conditions of wetland restoration - Salt Pond MetaG R2A_A_D2_MG | ecosystem: Environmental > Terrestrial > Soil > Wetlands | place... | reverse complement strand
TCGCCAGGTCCGATGTCGGTATCGACCTGCATTCGGCAGCGATTCACCGGACCAACTTGCCGCAGATCCGGGTTTCGCCCTCCAAGCCGGATACCATGATATTGGCAAAAGTATTCGGCGCACCGCTGATCCTGACATCGAAACTGCGCGACGGGTCCTTGCGCCAGGCGGCCCAGCAGAAGGGCGTAGACGTCCTGCTTTACGAAGCTGGCGAAGGCCTGCGTTTTGATGAGTTCGCGGTCCGTGCAGGCGTAACAGGCATCCTGCGCGTCATGCGCCACCTTGAAATGATTTCCGGAAAAGGGATAGCGAAGCCGAAATCCGCACCTATTCAGACAAGCGCGTCCTACTGGCTGCGCGCGCCGGCCGGCGGCCTGTTGCGGACGTTCAAATCGACCGGAGACGAAGTCGTCTCCGGCGATGTACTGGGCGCGATTTCAGATCCCTTCGGCGAGACGGAAACCGAGGTTGTCGTCGACGAGCCGGGCCTGCTGATCGGCCGCACCAACCTGCCGGTCGTCAATGAGGGCGACGGCCTGTTCCACATCGCCAAGCTGAAACGCAGTGACGATGCCGAAGCCACAATCGGCAGCCTGACAACGCAACTCGATGAAGATCCCCTCTTCGACGAGGACGAAATAATCTGACCTCAAGATTTGCAGATGTCCAAATCACTCTGGCAAGAACCGGGTGGATAGGCCCGCTTTGCTCCCGTACCGATAGTTGCCGGCGACACCGCCGACAGCAATTCCTGAAGGGAGCATGCAGTGAAAATGTTGGATGGAAAAGTGGCCATCGTCACCGGTGCGAGTTCCGGCATCGGCCGTGCGACGGCACTTCTTTTTGCCGAACAGGGTGCAAGTACCGTCGTGACCGCGAGACGTGGGAGCGAACTGGATGCGCTCGTTGGCGAAATATCCGCTGCCGGCGGCAAAGCCGTCGCGCATATGGGCGATGTCCGCCGGGAGGATTGCGCCAAGGCGCTGGTCGATCTTGCCCTGGCTGAATTCGGCCGCCTGGACATTGCTTTCAACAATGCAGGTACTCTCGGCGCAATGGGACTGGTCACGGAAATATCGCCGGACGGATGGCAGGATACTCTGGATACCAACCTGACCAGCGCATTCCTCGGAGCCAGGCATCAGATACCGGCCATGATCGCCGCAGGCGGCGGTTCGCTGATCTTTACCTCGACCTTCGTCGGACACACCGTCGGTTTTCCCGGCATGGCAGCCTACGCCGCCAGCAAGGCCGGACTTGTCGGCCTGACCCAGGTCCTGGCAGCGGAACTGGGCGCAAGCAACATCCGTGTGAACGTTATCCTGCCCGGCGGAACCGATACGCCGATGGGCCGAGCGGCGGCCGATACACCAGAAAGCCGGGCATTCATCGAGAGCCTGCACGCGCTCAAGCGCATTGCCGACCCGATGGAGATCGCCCGTTCCGTCCTCCATCTCGCCTCCGACGCCTCGAGCTTCATGACCGGAACGGCAATGCTGGTCGACGGCGGCGTTTCAATCAGCCGGACCTGAAATCAGCGCTCGATCTCGTAGCCCGCCTTGGTCAGCGAACCCACCAGCGCGTCGTGGCCGATCCTGGCATATTCCGCCGGCGGCGCTTTTACCGGATCCTGCTCCGCTTCGACGATGAACCAGCCTTCATAACCCTGGTCGGCGAGCCTTTGGATGACGGCATCGAAATCGATCGAACCGTCGCCAGGCACCGTGAAAGCACCCTGGATCACCGCATCCAGAAACGAGACCCGGTCGCGGTCGATCCCGTCGATCACCGAATTGCGTACATCCTTGGTATGAACATGGACAATGCGCGGACCGTGATTGTCGATGACGCGCAGGATATCGCCGCCGGCAAAGGCCATGTGCCCGGCATCGTAGAGCAGCCCGACCGCCTCGCCCGTATGAGCCATCAGCGTATCGAGATCCTGTTCCGTCTCGATGGCGGTCGCCATGTGATGGTGGAACGCCAGCGGCATACCTTCATCGGCGCAGAATTCGGCAAATGCCGTCAGGCGGTGGCCATAATCGCGGATCTGGTCGTCTGACAGGCGCCGGCGCGTATTGAGCGGCGCATCCCGGACATTCTGGATCGTTCCGGCCGTCTCGCCATAGACGATGCACACGCAATCGACAGCCTTGAACAGGTCCAGCTGCTCGCGCACCTGCTCCTTTTCCGCTTCCAGGTCGGTATCCAGCACCGTGCCGGAATACCAGCCGGTGACGAGCTTCAGGTCATAGCGGCCAAGCACCGAGAGCATCTCCTCGGCTGAATTGGGAAACTTGCCGCCACGCTCCATGCCGGAAAAGCCCGCCGCCTGGCTGTCGGAAAGGCAGGTTTCCAGCGCAATGTCACCGCCCAGTTCCGGCAGATCGTCATTGGTCCAGCCGATCGGCGCAATACCCAGTTTCGCTTTCATGATGACGGTCCCTTCAAACGCCGATGCGCTGGGTCTTGCGGCCCTGTTCGTGGTCGGCGCGCGCCTCGCGGACGGTCTCGCGCTCGCTTACTTCCGGCACGCCGACATCCCACCAGGCGTCACCCGGCGTCCAGGTATGGGCGTCTGTCACGATGGAAATCACCGTTGTGCGGTCGTTGCCCCTGGCCCATTCAATGGCCTGCTCGAGATCGGTCAGGCTTTCCACGTGGCGGGTCAGCGCGCCCATGGATTGCGCATGCCCGGCGAAGTCGACGGCGAACGGTTCCTTCACCCGGCTATCCTTGATCAGATTGTTGAAGGAGGCTCCACCCTTGAAGTTCTGCAACCGGTTGATGACGGCAAAGCCGCCATTGTCGCAGACCACGACGATCATCTTGTGCCCTGAAAGCACGCTGGAATAGATGTCGGAATTCATCATCAGGTAGGAACCGTCTCCGGTCATGACGAACACATCGCGGTCCGGATCAGCCATTGCCGCTCCCCAGCCGCCGGCGATCTCGTATCCCATGCAGGAAAAGCCGAATTCGCAATCGAAGGTGCCCGGCGCCTTGATCCGCCAACCCTTGGTCACCTCGCCCGGAAGGCCGCCAGCAGCTGTCAGGATCAGATCATCGTCTGCCGCCTTGCCGTTCACCACGCCGACCACCTGTGCATAGGTGGGCACTTCCGCATTGGTCGGCTTCTGCAGTTCATCCAGCGTCCGGTTCCAGGTCCCGAATTCCGACTTGCCCTTTTTCATCCATTCCGGATCGACCGCCCAGGCGTCCAATGCGGCATCGAGTTCGGCAACGCATTCGCGCGCATCGCCCACGACGGCCAGCGCCTGGTGCTTGACGGCATCGAAACGCGCCGCGTTGATGGAGATGATCTGCGCATCATCCGCAAAGACCGACCAGGAGCCGGTAGTGAAATCCTGCAACCGCGTGCCGATGGCCAGGATCAGGTCTGCTTCGCCCGCCAGCGCATTGGCCGAGGAGGAACCGATGACGCCAATCGGCCCGATATGGGCCGGGTGCTCGTGCGTGAAGGCGCCCTTGCCGGCAATCGTCTCGGTGACCGGAATGCCGCGGTCGGCGAGTTTCGCCACGATATCTTCAGCCATGGAGTAGCGCACGCCGCCGCCGGAAATGATCAGCGGCTTCTTGGCGTTCTTCAGCAGTTCCGCTGCCTTTGCAATCACATGGCGATCCGGCCGCGGGCGGGGTATGGCGTGAACATTCGGTTTAAAGAAGGCAGCCGGATAGTCGAAGGCGATTTCCTGCGTATCCTGGCAAAGGCCGATGAATGCCGGACCGCAATCCGCCGGATCGAGCATCGCGGCCACCGCCTGAGGGAGCGACGAGATAATCTGCTCCGGATGGGTGATCCGGTCCCAATACCGGGTCACCGCCTTGAAAGCGTCATTGACGCTCATTGTGGGATTATCGAAATGCTCCACCTGCTGCAGCACCGGGTCGGGCCGCCGGTTGGCAAATGTGTCGCCCGACAGGAACAAAACCGGCAGGCGGTTGGAATGGGCAACGCCCGCCGCGGTCATGAAATTCATCGCGCCCGGGCCGATCGAAGAGGTTGCGATCATGATCTGGCGGCGTTTCCTTGCTTTGGCGAAAGCGATCGCCGCCAGTGCCATCGACTGTTCGTTCTGCCCGCGCCAGGTTGGCAACTGATCCTGCACAGCCTCCAGCGCTTCCGCCAGACAGGTCACGTTGCCGTGCCCGAAAATGCCGAACGCGCCCGCAAACAGCGGCACTTTCTCTCCATCGATCATCGTAAACTGGTTGCACAAATAGCGCACCAGCGCCTGCGCCATGGTCAAACGGATGGTACTGCCCGACATTTTCGTCTCTTCCCGGCTGGATTGGTTCTGCTCCGCCCAAGGGATATGACCACACAATCATCTTTGCAATGACATTGCACCGGGCTCACCCAGCCCGAAGGCAGGCACACATCCCCTAGGCAGATATCCCCCAGGCGCAAGTCCACCAAAAAATTGACCCGTGGTCACCAGACGGACAGAGACCGCCCGCCTGTTGAGCTGTGATCGCCACGCCGCAAATATAAAGGAGGTAGGCGGATACGCTGCGGACAAGTGTGATCGCTCCGCAGCGTCAATTCCGGCCGAAACGGCTTACCCGCGCAGTCCGTCGATGCCGAACTCGTCCTTCAGGCGGGCTGCCAACGCCTGCCCATCGGCTTCCGGCATGGCCAGGAACGGCGGGCGCACATTGGCCCAGCGCTTGTCGCCCCAGCCGGCCAAAAGCCGCTTCTGGGCCGGGATCGGCGCATATTCCTGCATCGTCAGGCGGAATTTCTTGACGTCTTCATGCAGTTCCACGGCCTTGTCGCGGTCGCCGGCATGGTAGGCGCGGATCACTCCGGCGATACCCGCGGCATTAAGATTGGCGGTAGCTGAAATACAACCCGGGCCGCCCAGGTCAAGCGCCTCGATGAGCGGCAGTTCGGCGCCCGGATAGACGATCAGCCCGTCGATATGCAGCAGCGCCTCGGTATTCTCCCACACGCCGGAACTGTCCTTGATGCCGACGATCTGCCGCGGAAAATCCTCGCGCAGGCGCTGCACCACTTCGATCGGGAAACCGACGCCGGCAACCTGCGGGATGTGATAGAGATAAATCCTGAGCGCGTCGCGGTCGACCATCTCGATCAGCTTCTTGAAATAGATATAGAGCCCTTCGTCCGCGACATTCTTGAAGTAGAAGGGCGGCAAGATCATCGCGCCCGCGCAGCCCAGGTCGACGGCCTTGCGGGTCAGTTTCACCGTATCCGGCAAGTTCGTCAGGCCGGTACCTGGAATAAGCTTTGCCGGGTCGATGCCGTCGTCGACGAGGAGATCCAGCATGCGATTGCGCTCGTCGATCCCGACCGAAAGCGCTTCGCCGGTCGTGCCGAACGGCGCAAGGCCGACGCACCCGTCCTTCAGCAGCCATTTGGCATGGGCCAGGTAAAGGTCTTCAGCAACCGAAAGGTCGTCGTTGAACGGCGTCAGGGCCGGTGCAATCACGCCCTTGAGCGCGTTGGAGAGCGTGGCGAGTTTATCGTGAACAGGCTGGTCCATATCTTGTCTTTCGCAATAGCTGGCGGTTGCCAGAGGGAAACTTTCGCAACGTCATAGGACCAGACCGCATCCCAGTCAAATCCGATGGCGCCGGCCTCATCCGGGCGGTCTGAGCCGGCCGAGATCGGCCAGCATGCCGAGCAGCAGCTCCAGCCTTTCGGCGCCATATTGCCTTTCCAGTTCGTTGTGCGCCTGGATGCTGGCAGGCGAAGCCGCTTCGATGGCTACCCGCGCCTGCTCGCTCAGATGGATGACCTGCCGACGCCCATCGCCGCCGTGCCGCTCTCGGCGGATCATGGCGCGTTCTTCCAGCGCCCGCAGGATCCGCGTCATGCTCGGCGTCAGGATCACCGAACGTTCCGACAGTTCCGTTGGATCCATCGGCCCGTATTCGTCGATCACCCGCAGGACGCGCCATTGCTGTTCGGTGAAATCGCCCTCCGCCAGCAGCGGGCGGAAATGCGCCATGACAGCCTCGCGGGCCCTCAGCAGCGCAATCGGCAGCGAGCGTTCCATGGACAGCGGATGCCTGGCGCGACCCGTCACCCTCGGATCGGCACTCATACCGGTTCCACTCGATTTAGCATGTCAAATGTCCGGTCCGCTTCCCCGAAGACTCGAAATTTCAGCCACGGCGCACCGGAGCAACTCTCGCCGTCTCGGGACATGTTCAAAAAATGCATCTGCAGCTTCCGTTTCATGCCGGCACCCGGGCCGGTCTTCCCTTTCTTGCAGGCCGCGCCCGCAGGACATGTGGCGCGGACACATGACACGGGCACATGGCGCGGGATTGACTGGATTATCGCGCCATGTAATTAACATGTTAATTAAAACAGTCAAGCTACACAGGATGGAGAACGCCCCGTGCCGCACTTCAGCATCGAATATTCAGCCAACCTGGAAGATCGGATCGATATGCCCGCTTTGTGCGAGACATTGCGCCAGGCCGGTGTAGCCTCCGGCGTTTTCCCGCTCGCCGGCATTCGCGTGCGTGCCATTCGCTGCGACCATTGCGCCATTGCCGATCTGGACCCGGCCAACGCCTTCCTGGATATCGGCGTGCGCCTGCGCGGCGGCCGCGACCTGGAAACGCGCAAGCGCGCCACGGCGGAGATTTTCGCCGCAGCGGAGCACTTCCTGGAGCCCTGCTTCAAGGCTTTTCCCTTCGCATTGTCGCTGGAGATGCGCGATATCGACCCGGAGCTTGCCCCCAAGCGCAGTTCCATCACCGATCACATGAACGCCAAGGCGGAAAAGGCGTAACGCGGAAATGGCTGACCTGAAAAGCAATCTCCGCGATCTGGAGCGCCATCTGGCCCGCTTCCGCGAAACCGGCATCCTCAACCAGATCGCAGGCGAACCCTCACCGGCTGCCTCCGGCGCAACGTTCCAGACCCGTTCACCGGTCGACGGTTCCCTGATCTGCGAAGTCGCACGCGGCACTGAGGAAGATATCGACTGTGCGGCAAGGGCGGCAAAGCAGGCCTTTCCCGAATGGCGGGCAATGGCGGGCACGGAGCGCAAGAAACTGCTGCACCGGATCGCCGATGCAATCGTGGAACGGGCTGACGAAATTGCGCTGTGCGAGTGCTGGGATACCGGCCAGGCATACCGCTTCATGAGCAAGGCGGCGCTGCGTGGAGCGGAAAACTTCCGCTTTTTCGCCGACCGGGCACCCGCCGCACGCGACGGTAACGCCCTGCCCTCGCCGACCCTGATGAACATCACCGGCCGCGTGCCGATCGGCCCCGTCGGCATCATAACGCCTTGGAACACGCCGTTCATGCTGTCGACCTGGAAGATCGCTCCAGCACTTGCCGCCGGCTGTACGGTTGTCCATAAACCGGCTGAACTTTCGCCGCTCACTGCCCGGCTTCTCGTTGAAATCGCGGAAGACGCCGGCCTGCCGAAAGGTGTCTGGAACCTCGTCAACGGCTTCGGAGAGGAAGCCGGCAAGGCGCTTACCGAACATGCCGACATCCGGGCCATCGCCTTTGTCGGCGAAAGCCGAACCGGTTCCATGATCATGGCGCAGGGCGCTCCGACGCTGAAGCGCGTCCATTTCGAACTCGGAGGCAAGAATCCGGTCGTTGTGTTCGACGACGCCGACCTGGAGCGCGCCCTCGATGCGGCGATCTTCATGATCTATTCGCTGAACGGGGAACGGTGTACCTCCTCTTCCCGCCTCCTGATCCAGCACTCCATCCATGATGAGTTCGTATCCAGGCTTACAGAACGGGTTAAACGCATCCGGGTCGGACATCCGCTTGACCCGCAGACCGAATTGGGGCCGCTGATCCACGAGACCCATCTTGAGAAGGTCTGTTCCTATTTCGGCATCGCAACCCGGGAAGGCGCAACGATCGCGGCCGGTGGCAAGGCGGCGGATGGCGACGGGCATTATGTCGAGCCGACCCTGTTCACCGGAGCGACCAACGATATGCGGATCGCCCGGGAGGAAATTTTCGGCCCGGTCCTGACGGTCATCGCCTTTGACGAGGAGGAAGAAGCGCTGGAAATTGCCAACGATACGCCCTACGGGCTGACCGGTTACGTATGGACCAGCGACGTTACCCGCGCCCTGCGCTTCACCGAAAGGCTGGAAGCCGGCATGATCTGGGTGAATTCGGAAAATGTCCGGCATCTGCCGACACCCTTCGGCGGCGTCAAGGCGTCGGGCATCGGTCGTGACGGCGGAGACTGGTCGTTTGATTTCTACATGGAAACCAAGCATATCGGCTTTGCAACCGGGGAGCATTCCATTCCCCGTCTCGGTGGATAGCAAACTGGAGGAATGAATGCCCGCCCCGGCCCCGAACCTCTATCCGCCTTTCAATATCATCCGCCTCGGCCATGTCGTCTTTTCCGTAACCGATCTCGCCGCCAGCCGCGCCTTCTATGTCGATACGCTCGGCCTCCAGGTGACACACGAAGACGATGAGACAATCTGCCTGCGGGCGATGGAAGAGCGCGGGCATCATTCCATCATGCTGCGGCGCGGCGAACGGGCAGCCGCGCAATCGCTTTCTTTCAAGCTCTTCTCCGAAGACGATCTGGATAAAGCCAGGGCCTTTTTCGACGAAAAGGGCCTGCCGGCCGAATGTGTCGAACGGCCGTTTCAGGGCCGCACGCTTGCAACGCGCGATCCGCACGGCATTCCGCTGGAATTCTATTTCCACATGGATCGGCTGCCGCACATTCACCAGCAATATGCGCTCTATCATGGCGCGCGACCGCTACGCATCGATCATTTCAACTGCTTTTCCAGCAATGTCGACGCGTCAGTGGCCTTCTACAACGAGATCGGTTTCCGCGTGACGGAGTATACCGAAGACGAAGAGACAGGCCGTCTCTGGGCAGCCTGGATCCATCGCAAGGGCGGCGTGCACGACATGGCGTTTACCAACGGTATGGGCCCCCGCCTCCACCACGCCGCCTTCTGGGTCGCCAATCCGCTCAACATCATCGATCTGCTCGACCTGATGTCAACCACCGGCTATCTCGGCAACATAGAGCGCGGGCCCGGCCGGCACGGAATATCGAACGCCTTCTTTCTCTATGTTCGCGATCCCGACGGTCACCGCATCGAGCTCTACTGTTCCGACTACCAGACGGTCGATCCCGACCATGAGCCGATCCGCTGGGACCTGAAGGATCCGCAGCGCCAGACACTCTGGGGCGCGCCCGCGCCGCGTTCCTGGTTCGAGGAAGGAACGCTTTTTACCGATGTCGAAACCGCCGAGCCGGACTTGAAAGCCCAGCCCATCGTCGCGCCCTGAGGGCCGATGCAGAACGCCCTCCGGAATTTCCCGAGGGCGAATTCAGGACTGACGTGCGCGGATCATTTGGCGCAAGGTATCGCGGAAATCATGCAGGTGAATGTACCGGCAAGGACGCATTCCTGCTCCCAGTTCTTGGCGCGGTTCGGGTTCATCCATGCACTGCCGTACTTTTTCTCCACGGCCTTGATCCAGGCGATCTTGGCTGTGGCCAGTCCGCCTTTTTTCGTCAAAGCCGCATGGCGCGTGATACTGACCTTGTTCAACTGGCATTGCTTGATCGGCTTGACCGCCGACTTTTTGGTTTGCTTGCCGGCCGATTTGGTCGCAGGCTTGGTCGTCGGAACGGTTGCCTTCTTCACCGGCGGCTTTCCGGTCGAACCAACCGTCTTTGTCTCGGTGCGAACCTGGGGACCCTTGTCCTGCCCGGCATGTTTGACGGGTGGCTTGCCCTTGCTTGAAGTCGTCTTGGTCGTGGTGCGCACCTGCGGCCCGCACGTCGCAACCAGGTTGACCCAATTCGATCGCTTGCCCGCGGCTTCCGCCCTGTAGCGGGTATTCACATCGGTCGTGATGTTGAATTCGCTCTTATAGGTCGCAAGCCAGTTACCGGCTGCGCCTTTCACGGCAGGCACGGAATATATGCTCGTATTGCCGCTGGCATTTCGGATCACGATCTGGACAGGACCGGGACCGGTCGTATGGGCCCAGGCCATCATCGTTGCCGTACGCGGACAGGCCGCGCCCTTCTCCACTTTCAATCCAAGTTGAAGCTTTTTGACATTGCCTGCCTGTGCACCGGAAATGCCGAAGCCGGCAAGACCGAGTGCGATCGCCGACAGAAACGCGGCCCGGACAAGGTTCGCAGGAATCCGCCCGTAAAGCGTATCGGCGGCATGGCCCATCATATTCGTTGTGTGCATTTTTGTTTCCATACTCTGCCACCCACAATCCAATTTGCGCGGACCAGGCAATGACCGGGCGCGTCGTCCTGTTGGTCGCAGCAGTGACGAAAAAGGTTCAGGAGCGGGCGTTTACGCCCGAAAAACAGCCTTTGGCGGCCATTTTCAATTCAGGTTCGGCCACCGGGATCCCACGCACTCTTGAACGTCGTCCACAAGGACACCTAAAACAGTGTGTCATTCTGGAATTTATTTCCTACAGTCAGTGCTGGAAGGTTTGGAAAAACACTAAGTCAGCGTTGCAAGACCCTAATCCTGAGTGGCGTGAATGAATGCGCCCACCTTCCTTCAGGCCGGTCCCGGCGGCGATGACGGGAGAAACCAAATGGCCGAGATCTACATCGTCGGCGTCGACGGCACCGCACAATCGCGCCGCGCGGTCGATTACGCTGTCGAACGCGCAAAAAAATCCGGTGCAAGTCTGCATCTGGCTCTGGTGCTCGAATGGTCCCCATTCAGCTTCCACACGCCGGAGGAACTGGCGGAACGGCACAAACGACGCGAACAGGAACTGCAAAGGGCGAATGACGTCCTCCAACCCCTGGCCGACGAACTGAACAAGGCCGGTGTGAAGACCACGTTTGAAACCCGCCACGGCCATGCCGCAGATCTGCTTTGCAAGATCGCGACGGACAAGAATGCAACCCAGATCATCATCGGCCGCACCGGCGATTCCGTGATCGCCCAAAGGCTGCTTGGCGGCCTGGCGATATCGCTGGTCCAGGTGGCCCCCGTTCCGGTCACCATCGTACCCTGAAAGCCCGAGCGGGCATTTCAGCGTCGAATTAAGTTAGAGGGGAATCTATAAATGTTAAATCGCATAATGTGGGCGGCGATGAGCCTGCCGATGATGACGTCTTTTGCGCATGCGCAAAGCGGCATCGACCAGGCCATCAGCGACGCGATCGCGCCGATCGTCAATCCGATCGTCAGCACGGTGTTCTATTCCGTGCCGGTTTTCGGCACGCAGTTTCCGTTGATCGTCGGCTGGCTGGTGATTGCCGCTCTGGTATTCACCTTCTATTTTGGCTTCATCCAGTTCCGCGGCTTCAAACATTCCATCGAACTCGTCCGCGGCGATTATCTCGACCCCAAGGACGCCGGCGAAGTGACGCCGTTTCAGGCGCTGGCAACCGCGCTTTCGGGCACGGTCGGTCTGGGCAACATTGCAGGCGTCGGCGTGGCCGTTTATCTCGGCGGACCGGGCGCGACCTTCTGGATGATCCTGGCTGGCCTGCTCGGCATGGCTTCCAAGTTTACCGAATGTATTCTCGGCGTGCGATACCGCAACGAGTATGAAGACGGCACGGTATCCGGCGGCCCGATGTATTATCTTTCCAAGGGCCTGTCGGAAGACGGCAAGGCTGCGTTAGGCAAGTTCCTGGCCATCTTTTTCTCCATTTGCTGCATCGGCGGCGCATTGGGCGGGGGCAACATGTTCCAGGCCAACCAGTCGTTTGCACAGATTTCCAGCATCATCCCGTTCTTTGAAGGCAAGGGCTGGCTGTTCGGCCTGATCATGGCCGGCATTGTCGGAATCGTCATCATCGGCGGTATCAAGTCGATCGCCCGGGTCACGGAAAAGGTCGTGCCAGCCATGGCAGCGATCTATGTCGGCGCGGCACTGATCATCATCCTGATGAATATCGGGTCTCTTCCTGCTGCGTTCGGCGCGATCTTTGCCGGCGCCTTTGCTCCTACAGCCGTTGCCGGTGGCGCCATCGGCGCCCTCATCCAGGGCTTCAAGCGTGCAGCCTTCTCCAACGAAGCCGGCATCGGTTCCGCATCGATCGCCCACTCGGCTGTCCAGACCAAGCATCCGGTGACCGAGGGCTATGTCGCTCTGCTGGAACCGTTCATCGATACCGTGGTGATCTGCACGATGACGTCGCTGGTCATCATCATCACCGGTTCGTGGATCCCCGACAATGGCGTCACCGGCATCGCACTGACCGCCAAGGCTTTCGAGGCCAGCTTCTCCGGCTTCGGATATATCCTGGCTATCGCTGCGGTATTGTTCGCCTTCTCCACCATGATTTCCTGGTCCTATTACGGCCTGAAGGCCTGGACCTACATGTTCGGTGAAGGTCAGGCCAAGGAGATCGTCTTCAAGGTCATTTTCTGCATCTTCGTCGTCATCGGTTCATCGATGAGCCTCGGACCGGTCATCGATTTCTCCGATGCGATGATCTTCGCCATGGGTATCGCCAACATTATCGGCCTCTACATGCTGATGCCGAAGGTGAAGGCGCTTCTGGCCGACTACAAGGAAAAGCTTGCTTCAGGCGAGATCAAGAAGATCAACTGATCTCTGACGGATTGCCCGGCGGCCGCCGGGTGGCCTGAAAAGCGTCGAAAGCCGGCAAGACCTGCCGGCTTTCGTTATGTCCTGAAGATCAATTTTATTGAACAAATTGGTCAACAACATTCGTTTTTCTTATTGATCGCACCGTTCTATATCCGGGATACAGCGTGCTCGCCGCCTCCGTGCGGCCAGCCATCCAAGGAGTAGATCGCATGTCAACGACACTACAAGTTCACCCGGGAGAATCCCGATCCACCGAAAACCGCCGCTTTGGCCTCGCGACCCTTTTTGCCATCGCCGCACTCCTGCTTGCACTCGGTTTTGTGCTGGGCAACATCAACCGGCCGGCCTCGCAATCGGGCCGCGTGGCAACCGGCACAGCGACGGTGGCGGCACCGCCGGGTACCCGACTTTATAACGACTGGCGCGGCAACAGCGCCGGCATCCGGAGCAATCCGCAGAACACCGACACGATTGCTCCGGCAGGCAACAACTGATCGGCCCTCCCCGGCTGAGGTGTGGTGGCGGAAGCGGTTGTACCCCCCTCTGATCGCATTCGCCGCCTCACCACCGCCCGACCCGTTATCCGATAGTGCCTATTCCTCCGGTTCGGTGGAAAAGAACAGCGGATAGCCCTGGCTGCGGCCGGCGTCGGTGCCTTCCTTGGCCTTCGTCTCCGCAACATCCATCGGATAGACGGCAACAACGCAACTGCCCTTGCGGTGCGCGGTGATCATCACCCGGTGCGCCTGGTCTTCACTGATACGGAATACGAGCTTCAGCACCGTAACGACGAAATCGCGCGGCGTATAATCGTCGTTGATGAGAATGACCTTGTAGAGACGGGGTCGCTGGGTTTTCGGCTTGGCCTTGGTGCGCGGTGTGAGTTTCGTATCGCTCATCGTTCCGGCAATCCTGCGTAACAATCACGATGAAATATAGGTAGTCGGCGCATCTTGGAAAGATTAGTGCCGAAATAGTCCTATATGCCAAAATCCGTATTCGGCCGGTTCTCAGCGCCTTTTCCGGCCCGGAACGCCTCGTTTTCGGCTGCCCGTTCGCGAATGTACCGATTGCCCGGCGCTAAATCGCCGCTTGATGTTATCGCCCGCACAGCCCATCAAGCCGCATGAGCGCCCTTTTCGAAGAACTGGATTACCGGCCGACCCCGATCGGCGAACTGACGCTGCGCCGCCGCCGCGAACCGTCGCTGGACGTCGACGTATTCGAGATCAAGCTCGGCGAAGAATATCTCATGTCGAGCCTGTTCACCGCATCGGAGATTGCGCTGGCGCGCCTCGGCCTGGCGAGCCTTGAGGGATCCGGGCTCGATGTCGTCGTCGGAGGTCTCGGCCTCGGCTACACCGCCAATGCGGTCCTGGAACATGATAGCGTCGGCTCGCTGATCGTCGTCGATGCGCTGGAAGCCGTCATCGACTGGCACGAAACCGGCCTGCTGCCGCTTGGGCCGTCACTGACATCCGATCCGCGCTGTCGCTTTCTCCTGGGCGATTTCTTCGCACTGGCGGCCTCCGCCGACGGGTTCGACCCGCAAAGCCCAGGGCGGCGGTTCGATGCCATCCTGGTCGACATCGATCATTCGCCGGATTTCTATCTGGATCCCGGCAATGCCGCCTTCTACCAGCCCGATGGCCTTAAAGGGCTGGCAGCCCATTTGAAACCCGGCGGCGTTTTCGGTCTCTGGTCGAACGATCAGTCGGACAAGGAATTCACGGCGCGGCTTGCCGAAATCTTCGATCAGGCCAGTGCCGAAGCCGTGATCTTTCACAATCCGCTGCAGGACCGCGAAGCAACGCAGACCGTCTATCTGGCCCGCACGAAGGACGCCGGATGACATCCCCCGAGGCTGGATTGGCAGAAGCGCCAAACACCTGCCCGGTCTGCCGCGCGTCTGCGCCATTGCCCTTCATGACCGTCGGCGTCCAGGATTATTGGCGCTGCGAAACCTGCCAGGCGCGTTTTCTTGACCCGCGCCAAAGGCCGGTGCGCGACGAAGAATTCGCTCATTACCTGCATCATGAAAACGACCCGGATGATCCCGCTTACCGCCGCTTTCTCTCACGCCTGACGCATCCCCTGCTGGAAAGGCTCGGGCCGGGCCTGCACGGCCTCGATTATGGCTGCGGGCCGGGACCGGCGCTGGCGGCGATGCTGCGCGAGGCCGGGCACGGCATGGCGCTCTACGATCCGTTTTTCCATTCCGACGCCAATGTACTCGCCCGGAAGTATGATTTCATAACCTGCACGGAAACGGCGGAGCATTTCCACGATCCGGCCGGTGAGTTCGACCGCCTCGGCGACATGCTGCGCGCCGGCGGATGGCTTGCCGTCATGACCTGTTTCCAGACGGATGACGAACGCTTCGCCGGCTGGCACTATCGCGCCGATCCGACCCATGTCGCCTTCTACCGGGAGGAGACATTCCGCCAGATCGCCCGTCAGCGTGGCTGGTCCTGCGAAATTCCGGCCAAGGACATTGTGCTGATGCGCCAGCCGGAAGCCGCCGGAGCCCCGGCATGACGGCGGATCGTTTGTCCTGTACAAGGCCGGCCGGACACCATACAAGGCATCGGCAAAAGGTGCCCGCCGCTCATTCGACCGCGGCAAAATGCACGCGCCGACAATGAGATCAAGCGACCGGCGCGAAACCCGCCTTTCGAAAGACAGAACATGAGCGAATTCGAGAGCGTCGTTCCGGCGCTTGGACAGGCATTGAGCAAGCGCGGATATACCGTGTTGACGCCGGTGCAGACGGCGGTACTCGACCCGAAAATTGCCGAGGCCGACATGCTGGTTTCCGCCCAGACCGGTTCGGGCAAGACCGTGGCGTTCGGCATGGCGCTGGCGCCGGCCTTGTTGCAGGGCGCTGAGCGTTTCCCTGATGCCGGCGCGCCGCTGGCTCTGGCCGTCGCGCCTACCCGCGAACTGGCTCTGCAGGTCAAGCGCGAACTGGAATGGCTTTATGAGCTGACCGGCGCGTCCGTCGCCTCCTGCGTCGGTGGCATGGACATGCGCACCGAACGCCGTGCGCTGGAGCGCGGCGCGCATATTGTCGTCGGTTCGCCGGGTCGGCTGCGCGATCACATCACCCGCAGATCGCTCGACATGTCGGCGCTGCGCGCCGTGGTACTCGACGAAGCCGACGAGATGCTCGATCTCGGTTTTCGCGAAGACCTTGAGTTCATCCTCAGCGCCGCGCCGGCCAAACGGCGCACCTTGATGTTCTCCGCGACCGTACCGCGTTCCATCGCCAATCTAGCGAAGAATTATCAGTGCGATGCCGTGCGCGTCAGCACGGCGGCGGAGGAGAGCCAGCATGTCGATATCGAATATCGCGCGCTGACCATCGCGCCGAGCGACCGCGAAAACGCCATCGTCAACATATTGCGCTATTTCGAGGCCAAGAACGCCCTCGTTTTCTGCGACACCCGCGCCATGGTCAACCACATGACCAGCCGTTTCACCAATCGCGGCTTTTCGGTCGTGGCGCTTTCCGGCGAACTGAGTCAGAGCGAGCGCACGCACGCTCTGCAGGCGATGCGCGACGGCCGGGCCCGCGTTTGTGTAGCGACCGATGTCGCCGCGCGTGGCATCGACCTGCCGAACCTGGAACTGGTGATCCACGCAGACATCCCAAAGAACCGAGAGACGCTTCTGCACAGAAGCGGGCGGACCGGCCGAGCCGGGCGCAAGGGCGTCAGCGTATTGGTCGTACCGCATAGCGGGCGCCGGCGCGCCGAACGGCTCCTGAACAATGCCGGCATCGAAGCCACATGGGCAAGACCGCCATCGGCCGACGATGTCGTGAAGCGCGACGACGAACGCATTCTGGCCGATCCTGCCTTCAGCGAACCTCTGCGCGAAGACGAACAAGCCTTCGCCCGCGAACTCCTGGCCCGCCACGGTGCGGAACAGGTCGCAGGCGCGCTCCTGCGCATGGCGCGCGCCGGCCGCTCCGCGCCGGAGGAACTGCTGGATTCCGATATGCCGGAACGTGGACCCAGCCAAAAGCAGGATCGCGGACCCGCCCAGAAAAAGGATCGGCCGCGCGATGATTTCAAGGGCGGCATATGGTTCTCGCTATCGGTCGGGCGCAAACAGTCCGCCGAACCGCGCTGGCTGCTGCCTATGCTATGCAGCGCCGGTGAAATAACAAAACGAGATATTGGTGCGATCAAGGTTCACCACGCCGAAACCCATGTCGAACTCGCACCGAAATCCGTGGAGCGGTTCCTGAAAGCCGTCGGGCCGGAACTGCTGCTGGAAAAGACCATCCGGGTAAAGCGCCTGGACGGCATTCCCGATGCACCTGGCGAAGTTCGCGAAAAACCCAAGGCGGATCGCAAGCCCAAGGCGGAACGCAAACCGTATGCGGACGCAAATATCCGGCCGGAACGCAAAGGCAAATTTGCGCGCAAACCGGCGGAGCGAACCCCGGTCGAAGCGAATGAGCCGCAAGGTGAAACCCGCACCGAACGGCCGGCCGAAGCCAAGCCCTGGGAAAAGAAGTCGGCAAAACCTTCACCCGGCGCAAAAACCGCACCCGGCAAAGGCAAAGGCAAGGACAAGGGCAAACGCCGTAAACCCGGCAATGCGGCATTTTCCAAATCCGGCGGAAAGAACCATGCCCCGGGCAAGCCTGGTTCCGGTCCGCTGAAGCGCAAGAAGCCGAAGAAGACCGGCTGATACCGCGCGGATGCCGGCAGGCATTTTTTTCAGTCCAGCGTATTGCGGAAACGCAGCAACGCCACTGCGGCAAGTCCAAGGGCGAAAATAATCAGCACCGCCATTTCCCCTGAAATGGCGGAATAATCGGCCCCCTTCAGCATGACGGCGCGAACGACGCGCAGGAAATGGGTAAGCGGGAAGATTTCTCCCAGCGTTTGCGCCCAATCCGGCATACCGCGATATGGAAACATGAACCCCGACAGAAGCAGCGACGGCAGGAAAAAGAACACGGTCAATTGCATCGCCTGCATCTGGGTGCGCGCCACCGTGGAAATGGCGTAACCGAGCAATACCAGCGACAGCACGAAAACCAGGATGCTGACCAGCAGGAGCGGCATGGAACCGACGAACGGTACGGAGAACAGGAGCTTCGCCGCTCCCAGCACCACGACGACCTGGACCCCGCCGACTGCCAAATAGGGCAGCACCTTGCCGAGCATGATCTCCACCGGGCTGGCGGGCATGGCCAGCAGGTTTTCCATCGTGCCGCGTTCCTCTTCGCGCGTCAGCGCCATAGAGGTCATCATCACCATCGTCATCTGCAGAATGACGCCAAGCAGGCCCGGTACGATATTATACTGGGTGATGCCTTCGGGATTGTAGCGCCGGTGCACGATCACTTCGAGCGCGTCGCCGGCACTGCGTTGCGCCTGTGCCTCCGCCCCCTGTTCGCGCAACAGCGCCTGCGATGCAACGGTTCCAAGCGTCGAGATCGCGCCCGACGCCACGGAGGGATCCGTCGCATCCGCCTCGATCAGGATCTGCGGATGATCGCCGCGCTCCACACGGCGCGCAAAATCAGACGGGATCGTCACCACGAAGGAAACCGTGCCGTTCTCGATCAGCGCCTCGGCTTCCGCCGCACTCTGAACGACATGGTCGAAGCGGTAGTAGCCGGTGATTTCCATCGCCGACACCATGGCCCGCGTATAATGGTCATGGCTTGTCGTCACCAGGGCAGCCGGCAGGCTTTTCGGATCGTTGTTGATGGCAAATCCGAACAGAATCAGCTGGATCAGCGGAACGCCGAGCATCATGGCGAAAGTGACGCGGTCGCGCCGCATCTGGATCACTTCCTTGATCAGCATGGCCGACAGTCTGCCCGGCGAAAACAGGGTACTCATGCCATATTGTCCGTTGAGCCACGCATAAACTGGATGAAGACATCCTCCAGGCTCGTCGTGCCCTTGCGGACCGTAACGCCCGTTTCACGGGCCACTGTCTCAATGGACTGCCTGAGAGCCGCCTGGTCCTGGCCGACGACATGCACCGACATGCCGAACGGCGCGATCTGATCGACGCCGGCCATACCGGCAAGTACCCGGGCCGCCCTGTCGGCGTGCTCACCCTCAATCACATAGGTCGTCAGATTGGCATTCTCGACGACTTCGTCGACCGTTCCGCTGGCCACCAGCTTGCCGTAGGAAATGTAGTGGATCCGGTGGCAGCGCTCCGCCTCGTCCATATAGTGGGTGGAGACAAGAACGGTCATGCCGTCGGCCGCCAGCCGGTGGATCTCGTCCCAGAATTCGCGCCGCGCCTTCGGGTCCACGCCGGCCGTCGGCTCGTCGAGTAGCAGCAGCTTGGGTTCGTGCATGATACAGGCAGCAAGCGCCAGCCGC
>Ga0102947_1000280_pt1 | contig 18952 bp, 13 predicted proteins | sample SalPon2A_A_D2_MG_FD_78210 | JGI IMG/M metagenome (GOLD analysis project Ga0102947, IMG submission 78210) | Soil microbial communities from South San Francisco under conditions of wetland restoration - Salt Pond MetaG R2A_A_D2_MG | ecosystem: Environmental > Terrestrial > Soil > Wetlands | place... | reverse complement strand
CATAATAAATGAAAAAACAATTATTTATACTTTTTATCACGCTGACAACTTTTTCAGCGCTTGCTCAAGTTGACAAAAATTCAGACCTCTATAAAACTATTTTTGCAAAAGACAGCTTGCTTTTTGAAGTTGGTTTTAATACTTGCGACATCAAACAGTTTGAAAACCTATTGAGCGACAACCTAAAATTTTACCACGACAAAGACGGAATTTCGGATAAAACAAAATTTCTTATCGATTTAAAAAAAGGAATTTGCAATAATCAAGCAAACCGTCAAGTAAAAAGATTTTTAGTAAAAGAAAGTACCGAAATTTTTCCACTTTATAAAAATGACGCTCTTTACGGTGCTGTTCAGAATGGTGAACATATGTTTTCTGAAAAACGAGAAAGCCAGGCAGGAATTGCCAGGTTTACCAATGTTTGGCAATTGGAAAACGGAGAATGGAAATTAGCCACCTCATTTAGTTTTGACCATCAGGCAGACGAAAATAAAAAAACAGAAAATCCAATTTTTGACAATGATGTTGAAATTGAAAAATGGCTGAATGAAAACAAAGTACCAACATTAGGAATTGGAGTTATTGAAAATGGAAAATTACAACAAGTAAAAGTTTTCGGAGAAATTGCCAAAGGTATTTCAGCACCATACAATACTATTTTCAATGTGGCTTCTTTAACCAAACCTGTAACTGCAATTGTTGCGTTAAAGTTGGTAAGTTTAGGAAAATGGAATTTAGACGAACCTGTTTACAAATATTGGACTGACCCAGATATTGCAAACGACCCACGAAATAAAAAACTGACAACAAGAATTATTTTAAGCCATCAAACTGGTTTCCCAAATTGGCGTTGGATGAATGAAAATAAAAAACTCGATTTCCAATTTGACCCAGGAACAAAATACCAGTATTCGGGCGAGGGAATGGAATATTTACGGAAAGCATTGGAAAAGAAGTTTAATAAATCATTGCAACAATTAGCCTGCGAACTTGTTTTCCAACCACTAAAAATGACCGATACAAGATATGTTTGGGGCAAAAATGTGGACACAACAAGATTGGCAATTGGGTATGACAAAGATGGTAAGGAGTATGAAACTGTAAAAAACAAAACACCAAATGCTGCCGATGACTTATTGACAACCATTGAAGATTATGGAATTTTTTTAATAAGTGTGATGAATGGTGATGGATTGACAAAAGAGGTATTTGATGAAATGACCACAAACCAGGTAGCAAGTACAAAAGGAAAACATTTTGGTTTGGGTTTTGAAATTTATGATTTAGGAAATGGTGAATATACTTTGTCTCACGGTGGTTCTGATAATGGTGTTCAAACTATCGTGTTTATCTTTCCAAAAACAAGGCAAGGACTTTTGATTTTCACAAACTCGGACACGGGCGTAAGCGTTTATGAAACCTTACTAAAGCATTATTTAGGCCACTACGGACAAAAAATATTTGACATTGAAACGAAATAAAAACTACCGCTAACAATGGCTCCTATACAGCCCGGCCTCCTGCAAACTTTAAATTTTGTTCCTTTTAACAGGCTTGTATCGCGGATTTCTATTTCGAGTTCAAATATTTTAAAAAGCAGGTTCTGAATCGGTGTATAGATCAATGTCTTGAAATAATATTAAATTCCCCGCTCTTTGTTATTAAATTTAAACAATGGACGTCTAAAGAAAATCATAGCCAGACCATGAGACTCAATAAGGAATGATTACTTAAATAAATTTAGCACATTCTTAAAGACTACCATTAGATCGTGTGATGAAAAAATTAAGGAACATAGCCCTGGTAATTTTAGTTTTGTTTATAAGTTTACTGTTTATCGGGAATAGATATGTAAATGATGCCTCCATACCAACGCAAGAACTTGCTGTTATAGGGGATCGTGTATTATTTGTCTTTGCTCATCCGGATGACGAAATTTTAGTAGCCGGAACACTGGCAAAATTGAACGCAAAAAACATTGATACCGGCATTGTCTACCTAACCCGGAGAGAAGCAGGTCCTACCGGGGGGTTGGTTCCGAAAGAAAATCTCGGAGAAGAAAGAACCAAAGAAGTAAATTCAATTAAAGCTATCCTGGGAATAGACTATTTAAAAGTATTCGATTTTCCTGATAGTGGGATTCCAGGTGTACATCCTGAAAGGATTAAGCAATCACTATTGGAAAGTGTCAATGAATTTAAGCCAACAATTGCAGTAGGGTTTGATGAAACTGTTGGGGCGTATGGTCATGAGGACCACAGGCTGGCAGGATTGTATTTGCATCAATTATTGGATGATTCTAACATTCAATCCATAAAGAGTTATTACATGGTCACTTTGCCGGAACCGATGATCAAATTAGCTTTGAAAATTTCCAAAATATTTCAGGAACACTATCCCAAGGACCCTGCGAAAGGATTGCCTGAAGCCAATATTGCTGTTAATATGTGGAAATATGGCTCTTACAAGCGAAAAGTTTTAGAGGCCCATAAAACACAATGGAAAATTATAGAGGACGTTCAACCCTATGGGTTGAAGATTCATCCCTATCTATATTATCGGATTTTTGATCGTGAATATTACCATAAAGTAGCATTAAATAACTAGCAATAGAGCCTATCACAGGAAAGGATGGTAACTCCCACTCAAAATTTAGAATAACTGCACGGCAGGATGTTATAGATGAGTGGAAGAAAAATAAAAACCCTGGGGTGACAAAAGCTAACTCGTCACTAGCCTCCATCCGTCGGTTATTGCGCTTAGCTAAGCCATTGTGCATCATTTTGAAAAAACGAACATCATGATATTACGAATTTGGCATGGATATACGACAAAATCGAACGCGGATGTTTATGAAAACCTGTTGAAATCCGAAATCTTTCCGGAAATTGAAAATAAAAAAATTAGTGGTTACAGGAGGATTCAATTATTGCGAAGAGAATTGGAAGACGAAGTAGAATTCACCACAATCATGTGGTTTGAAAAAATAGAATCAGTCATAAATTTTATGGGACAGGATTACGAAACCGTTTATGTTCCGGAAAAAGCAAGAAAAGTCCTATCGAGGTTTGACCAAAAATCGGTCCATTGTGAATTACGTGATACTTTTGATTATAAATTTTGACGAGATCCTGGTTAAAAAACGCGGTACAACATAACCCATAATCCATTGCGGCGGATTTCCTGAACCGCGCCTACGGCGTGGCAGGCCAAAATCCCAGTTTATTTATTATCTTATGGCAACGGCAGAAAAGTCTTGTGGAAATGTCCACGATATCATTGCCAGACCGTTGTGTCTCATACTATGAGAACCGGCCAGGAAAATAAATTTTATCCTGATTGGGAGTTCAATCCCATAAGGAACAAGAACCGGATAAATTGAATTTTAATTACACTGAACTATACCTTTATAACCTCAGGGTTAGCAGAGATATTTAATCTCAACAAGAATTTTGGAAAGATAATGTAAGGGTACATGATCCGAAATTTTGCTAAGCCGTATATACCCAAATTAAAATTGATAAAAGCAGTAATTGTTCAACTCGTCCATCCTAGGGAACCATCACCATGAAATCTATTAACCTTGACAAGTTTCGCCAACAGGGAGATCCATTAGCAGATCAGGTGTTGAGAAATTTGGGGGAAAATAAAGCGTCTTCTTTTTATCACAAAGTATTTCTGCGTCTTATTCAGGATATTAAATCACCCCTGGATGGAATACAACCTTTTGCGTCCGAATTCCTGCTTTCAACAGCTGAATTACCGGATTGGGTAGGCGCAAAGGATACCCAGAGGTGCCATGATATGTTTCGAAATCACGGGCGAAAATTTCTTACTATTTTATATTTCAAAAGCCTGCCTCTCCTTTATTTTAACAGCAAAGGTTCCGAAGTACTGGTTACTACGGCCCGATTGGCACACAGCGTAGACCGCAATGATATTTACGCACGCCGGATAGCAGAAACTGGAAAATTCCTCCTTTATCTCTTAAAACCAAATCGACTTGAACCAGGAGCGTTGGGGATTCGTACCATACAGAAAGTGAGATTAATCCACGCATTTACAAGACAATCCCTGATGAAGACTAAATCGTGGGATCAAACAAAATTTGGGATTCCCATTAATCAGGAGGATATGGTAATGACACTAATGTGCTTTAGTTTGGGTTTACTTGAAGGTTTACATCAATTTGGAATTCGCGAATCAGAAGAAAACAAAAACGCTTTTTTCAATACCTGGATGGGGATCGGGTCCTTATTGGGAATTTCCCCCGAACTCCTCCCGAATCATCTTGGAGAGGGACAAGAGTTGCTCCATCTCATCCTTCAACGCAATGGAACGGAAAGTAAGGCCGGGAAGGAGCTAACACGTGCCCTGATCGTATTCGCTCAACACCATATGCCCAGTTCATTGCGCAATGCCCCGGCTTCATTCATCAGATACTTCAATCCCAATATCGCCTCCCAATTATTGGAAGAGAACGGTAGAATTGGCACTCGCAAGTCCTTTTTTCCATACCTGTTAAAAATCTTTTTTCAGATGGAGCATTTTTTAAAAACCCATTATCCTTATCTTTTTAAAATCCTTCTTGCCTGGAGATCACGTGAAATGATGTCACGTTTTGACGCAGCCAGCAAGTCCATGGATGAAGAAGGTTCATCCGCTTTCCTTTCATAAGGCATCCGGGATGATCTGTGCAATTGGTAAAGGCCCTGGCACCGGGAAATTAAATAGTACATCGAATGTGACTGCTATTGGCATTCAGGATCCGTTCCTTTGACCGCATCCCCGCAGAAATAATATCAGCGGTACGCCCTTCCCTGGATCAAAGAAAGTGCAAGGACGATTGGGAAACGCACCGTGGAGCCAAAAAAAAAAATTAAAGTATATTTGCCAATTTTAATGGATTTCCAGAAACTGTTAATCTCTCATCAAATGGCGCAAAACATTCCCACAGCATATAATACCGTATTTACAGACGGTATTCAACATCCCGAACTTTTTCTTTGGGATGCCTGGTCCTATTATGACCAGGATGGGATCCACCTGTATTGCCTGGCGGTCAGCCGGGTAAAGGAAGATGGCACCAGGCTTAACCCTGCAGAGCGAAACTCCTTTCCGTTCCATATCAGGCACTTTAGCTCACAGGATGAGGGGGGCATCTGGAAGGATGAGGGTTGTTTCCTGACTCCCGGGACCGCCGCCGGAAGCCACGACGCAAAAACCCTTTGGAGCGGTTCAATAGAACCTCTGACGGACGGAAGAAAGCTGGTTGCCTATACCGGCCTGTCTGACGTTGACAAGGAACATTGCTTCTTACAAAACATTGCTTTGGCCATTTCAAATGACGGTTATAAAATTGATAAAGTCGCGGATGAAGCTTTGTCTTCCCCACAAAGGGACTGGGCGGAGATCACCGGTCTTGGATATTATTTGGACCACCCCGACAATATCGGTCACAACGACGGAGAAAATGGCGGTCCTATTATGGCCTGGCGCGATCCATTTGTTTTTCTTGACACAGAGAACAAGATCCATCTTTTCTGGGCTGCTAAGATCGACGCCCACAAAAATGCCATGGCTCATGCCCTGTTGGAAAAAGACGGCGACCTGTTTCGCATCGCCCGGCTATTTCCTCCCACCACCCTGGTCGATGGCGCAGAATATACGCAATTGGAGTTGCCCAAAATATTATATGACCAGAGCAAAAACCTGTATTATTTGATCATTTCAACCTGCAACAGACTGTTCGAAGGGCAATCGGATGACGAAGTCGACAAAAAAGTACGCCTCTACAGGTCTTCCTCCCTGGAGGGTCCCTGGGAGCCCTGGGGGAAAAATGGAAGCGTTATCCTCCGGTCGGAAAACCTGTTCGGGATGACCGTGCTCAAACCCGACTTTAAAAATGACAGGCTTTTATGTATAGCACCTTATACGGACGCTGCTCCGGATGAGTTAAGCCTTACATTTTCCCGGGTATTTTATGTTGATCTGGATCCCGTAGACGTAATTTTTCCATAATGGATCCTACTTCGGGTTATTCCATAAGTGATCGGTGTTTTTGTTGTTCCCTGTTTACTGATCACTACAACCGACGATCCGTATCTTTTACCTGCCTCGGAAAGTGGGACTTCCAGCGAGGGAACCTGCGATTCCGGTTATTTGGTTTACATCACATTCTCCGGCCATCCAAAAAATAATTAACTTTATGGGTTTAGATCAAACAAGCAACTACCGTGAAGCAAAAAATTATCCTGATTGGCATTCTCCTGAGTTTGACCGGGGTGATCTATGCTTTCACCAGTGGCGTCTTTAATACGGCCAAGGACCCCTATATGAATCTAAAAGTACCTGAACTGGTCGATTACAATTTTCACATCAAACCCATACTCTCGGACAATTGCTATACCTGCCACGGCCCTGATGCTAACAAACGTAAAGCAGGGCTTCGCCTGGATATAGCAGCAGTTGCATATTCAGAATTAAAGGAAAGTCCGGGCAAATTTGCCATCGTCCCTGGAAAACCCGCCAAAAGTGAGCTCTATCATCGTATTACTGCTGACGACCCTTCTGAGATAATGCCTCCGGTCGACGCTAAATTGCGCCTGAATTCGTATGAAAAAAGATTGATAAAAAAATGGATCGAACAAGGCGGACCCTATGAGAAGCACTGGGCGTTTATCGCTCCATTAAAAGCTGAATTGCCCGAAACTACCCTTGAAGGCTGGGCACAAAATGAAATTGACGCATTTGTCCTCCAAAAGCTGGAAGAAAATAACCTCCTCCCTTCTGAAAAAGCCGGTAAAGAAACACTGATACGCAGGATCGCCTTAGACCTTACAGGTTTGCCACCGGATCCCGAAGTGGCTCCAGGGTATCTATCTGATACAACCGGGGGCCTGGTCTCAAAAATAATCGATGAATTTTTAGCATCGGAGCACTATGGAGAACGCATGACACAGGTATGGCTCGATGTGGCCCGATATGCTGACTCCCATGGCTATCAGGACGATAGCTACCGGACTATGTGGCCCTGGCGGGATTGGGTAATCCATGCTTTTAATAAAAATATGCCATATGATGAATTCCTCACCTGGCAATTGGCCGGTGACCTCATGTCCGATGCGACCAGGGAGCAGATCCTTGCGACAGGGTTTAACAGAAACCACCCCATAACGCAGGAAGGCGGGGTTATTCAGGAAGAATACCAATCTTACTACGTGGTTGACCGTACCAATACCCTTGGAAAAGGAATTTTGGGAATAACGCTGGAGTGTGCCAAGTGTCATGATCATAAATACGACCCTATCTCACAGGAGGAATATTACGGTGTCTATGCTTTTTTTAACAATGTCAGTGAGATGGGTTTGCGAATGGATGCCGTACAGGCGGCCAAAGTAAAATATTTTGCCGATGCTCCCTATATGACAATCACCGACAAAGAAACTGATGGTGTATTGTCCTTTATCAATAATACAAAGGGGGAAGAAGTGAAGGTGATGATCATGAACGATTCCACCCCCAGGCAAACTTTTTTACTGAACCGGGGAAACTATGATGATCCCACAGACAGTGTGCAACCCATTACTCCCGCCGGCATCTATCCGTTTTCGGATACATTGCCAAAGAACAGACTGGGATTGGCCCAATGGGTCACCGATAAAGACAACCCGCTGACGGCCAGGGTTTTTGTAAACCGCATCTGGGCGATGCTCTTCGGTAATGGCCTGGTGGAAACCGCTGAGGATTTTGGCGTACAGGGCAGCCTGCCATCCCATCCACAATTGTTGGATTGGCTCTCCAGGGATTTTGTGGAGCACGACTGGGATATCAAGTACCTCTTGAAAAAAATAATGCTGTCGGCCACCTACCAGCAAAGTTCGGAGGTAACGCCGGCACTGAAACAGGCAGACCCGAACAACAAGTTGTTGGCCAGAGCGCCCAGATTCCGAATGAGCGGAGAGATGATCCGCGATTATATACTGGCAACCAGCGGCTTATTGCATGGGGAAATCGGTGGTCCGAGTGTAAAGCCTTATCAGCCCCCCGGGCTTTGGGAAGAAACCAATGCGGGTGGTGACCGGGGCGTATTAACGACCTATATCGAGGATAAAGGGGATGGCTTGTATCGCCGGTCCCTCTACACGTTTTGGAAAAGGACGCTCCCTCCGCCCAGTATGTCGATTTTTGATGCCCCTACCCGGGATTTCTGTGAGGTAAGACGTCAAAAAACGAATACCCCCCTGCAGGCTCTTGCGCTGCAAAACGATATTCAAATGCTGGAGGCTGCGAGGGTCCTCGCCGAAAATACCGTTGCTTCCCACCGCGAAGATACTTCGTTCGTCAAGGAGGTTTTCCGGAAAATTTTGGTCAGGTCACCGGAATCGGAGGAGCTGGAAGTACTGGATGCGTATTACAGGGATGCGCTGGAAAATTTCACGGTCCAAACCGGGGAAGCAGAAAAATTACTCGCCCTAGGCAATTCCCCGCCCCGGGAAAGCGATCCGGCACAAACAGCGGCCCTCATGCTAACGGCCCAGGTAATCTATAATCTGGATGAAACCATCACCAAAGAATAAGGATCATGGAAGAAAAAAACAAACTACCGGATGAGAATCCACTAAAGGTCAACAGGAGACATTTTTTCTCTCAATTGAGCGTAGGCATTGGTTCCCTGGCGCTGGGTTCTTTATTAATTCCGGATTTATTTAAAAATGGCCCTGAGGCATTGACGGTCAGGCCTTTGGGAATTCCCCATTTTGCACCTAAGGCCAAGCGGGTTATCTATTTATTTCAGGCCGGTGCCCCTTCACAACTGGAGACCTTTGACTATAAGCCAACACTTGAAAAACGGATGGGGGAAGACCTTCCGGATTCCGTACGCAATGGGCAACGACTGACCGGAATGACATCCGGGCAGGAACGTTTTCCACTTATGCCTTCAGCCGCCAAATTCAGGCAATACGGGAAAAGCGGGGCCTGGGTAAGCGATTTTTTTCCTCATATTGCCAGGATCGCCGATGATATATGCATCATACGAAGCATGCATACGGAAGCTATCAACCATGATCCTGCGATTACCTTTTTCCAAACAGGAAGCCAGCAATCCGGCAGGCCCTGTATGGGGTCATGGATGAGTTATGGCCTGGGAAGTGAAAACAAGAATCTTCCTTCCTTTGTGGTATTGACATCCAGGGGAAAGGGGAACAGCCAGGGCCTGTATTCAAAACTCTGGTCCAGTGGCTTTCTGGATTCCAAACACCAGGGGGTACTCCTGAGGGCCGGCAAGGATCCTGTGTTGTATTTGAATGATCCGGAGGGGATTTCCAGATCGGATAAACGGCATTTGCTCGATCAGGTTTCTTCCCTGAACAAACTGCACCACGTTGAGACCGGTGATGACGAAATAGAGTCCCGAATCGCTCAGTATGAGATGGCCTACAGGATGCAAATTTCCGTCCCGGACGTGATGGATATTTCAAAAGAACCGGAATCCACCATAAAATTGTACGGCGAGGATTGCCAGGTTCCGGGGACGTATGCCGCAAATTGCCTTCAGGCCAGAAGACTGGCTGAAAATGGGGTGCGGTTTATACAATTATACCACCAGGGATGGGACCAGCACGGCAACCTCCCCAATGAAATGGCCGGACAGGCGCGGGATGTGGACAAGGCATCAGCCGCCCTTGTACTGGATCTTAAACAACGCGGAATGCTGGAGGACACTTTGGTAATCTGGGGTGGCGAATTCGGACGTTCCAACTATTGCCAGGGCAACTTTGATCCTAAAAATTATGGAAGGGATCACCACCCGAGGGCGTTTAGCATCTGGATGGCCGGGGGTGGCATTAAGCCGGGTATTACCTATGGTGAAACGGATGAATTTGGATACAACATTATTAAAAACCCGGTGCATATAAATGATTTTCACGCAACCCTTATGCATACCATGGGCCTGGATCACGAGCAATTGACATATAAGTATCAGGGGCGGCGTTTCAGGCTGACCGATGTAGCCGGAAATGTTGTGAATGATCTTTTAGCATAGCCTATGACTTTAAATTTCAATAAAAGGTGGGCAGACTACATCATTCTCAGCCTTAGTATCTTTTTTGTATTCTGCCTGCTTTTTGAGTCGTATATAGCGCCCCCGGCCCTGGTCGCGTGGCTGGGGCAATGGCATCCCGTGCTGCTGCATTTCCCGATTGTATTATTGCTGATCGCGATCGTTCTCAAATTCGTGGGAACCAGGATCCCCCCAATGTTGCTGACTGTTGCCGTTATATCGGCCCTGCTTACCGCAATCACGGGATTCCTGTTGGGCTTGAAATCTGGGAACAAGGGGGACCTTCTTTACTGGCACCAATGGCTGGGTGCCGGTGTGGCCCTTACTGCAGTCGTGTGGTATTACCTGGAAAGGACGGGTCATGGAGCGCATAGAGCCCTTAAAGGACTTGGGGCGGTTTTAATTGTATTTATTGGATTTGCCGGGCACTATGGGGGAACGATCACCCATGGTGAAGATTTTTTGGCATTACCGGGAAGCAGGCAGGAGGAAAAGATCCCCGATAATCCGTTGATTTATGAGCATGTTGTAAACAGGATTTTAAAGCGTCGTTGTGTGAAGTGTCACAATCCGAATAAAACCAAGGGAGAGTTACTCATGACCAGCCATGATCACCTTCTTAAGGGAGGAGAAAGTGGAAGCACTGTCATTCCGGGCGACCCTGATAAGAGTGAGATCATAAGAAGGTTAACCCTGCCTGATGATGATGATGACCACATGCCCCCCGAAGGGGAATCTCCCTTAACCCCTGATGAGGTAGAGATATTGGAACGATGGATTGCCCTGGGTGCATCGGATACACTGCGACTGGATCACCTGGACCCAACAGAGGCGCTGCTTACCCTGATCAAAGAAATGATGGAGCCCGATCCCCTGGAGAAATGGGCTTTATTGCCGGATGTTGCCGACAGCACATTGCAGCATTTAAATTCGGATTATGTGACGATCACCAGGCTGGCCGGCACTACCAATGCAGTTCGCGTTGTAATGTACATGCCTCCGGAATACGACCCGAATCATATATTGAACCTCCGGCCAATTTCTGATAATATCGTGGAGTTCGATTTAAGCGGTTTACCCATAGGGGAAAGGGAATTAGGGCTGGTGGCAGCATGCACTAACCTGGAGTGGCTGGAAATTGACCGTACCCCTGTAACCGATGCGGCCATGGATACCCTAAATGTATTGTCAAAGCTCAGGTTACTAAAAGTATATGACACGGAGATTGGTGATGAAAGTGTCCCCTTATTCATGAATTGGGAACATTTGGAGAAGCTTTTCCTTTGGAACACCAGGATTTCCGAAAATGCCCTTGCCAGCTTAAAAAGTGCAAAACCGGATTTATCGGTTGAAGATGGTATCACGGGAGATCTGGAAGCCTTTTTCGTAGCTGAGGATTCTATTCCAAAGCAAGACCCGCCACAAATTCCCTGATTACTGTTCTATGCTGCGCGCTTCAAACCCTACCAAATCATTGTTGAGGAATTGGGGGGTCACCTCAATCGGATTACAGCATACTTCACAATCTTCAACATAGGATTGTTCCGGGACGGAACTATCCAATAACATGGAAATATCCTCCCAGCAACAGGGACATTGAAAAAAGTGTTCGTACATATGGGTTAAAATAAGGCAAAAATAACCATGAAAACGCCAATACCAGCATTGGAAACAGGTTAGTCCCCGCTCCTTTATCTCTGATCAATGGTCATGGCCCTAAATGTCTACATTCAACAACTGGCCGGTCAGCTGCAGCAATTGCAGCTCCGCCAATTTTGCATCGTACTTGGCCAGATTCTTATTGGTTTGAGCATTCAACAAATTTATCTGCGCCTGGCGAAACTCAATGGAGGTAATCCGCCCGAGCTGAAACTGTTCCCTGGATCGCTCAAAATTATTCAGATTGGTCGCTACGTTCTGTTCCTGGATGTGAAAGATAGTCAACCTATTCTCGTAGATGGCCAAAGCATTCAAAATATCCCTGTCTACTTCAAGGGCCACTTGCTTTTTTAACAATTCCTGGTTCTCATAAGCGATTCTGGCATTCTTTACCCGAACTGTGGTGCCGCCGCCGTCAAATAAATTCCAGGTAAGGCTTGCACCCAGTCCCAGGTTCCAGGTCTCGTTATTCGTACCCGGAAAAAAAGCGGATGCAGCGCTCTGGTTTAAATTCCAGCCATAGGATCCGTTTAATCCTATTGTGGGTAAATATCCTGATTTGGTGATCTTGATATCATATTCGTTGATGGCCAGATTGCGCTCGGTCTGTTGAATAGCAACATTATTTTCCTGTGCCTGAGCAATCAGTTCCTCTAACTGCAACCCGGGAATAAACCGCACCAGCGTATCCACTACAAAGGTTTCGTTAAGGCTTCGGTTTAAAACCACATTCAGGTCGCGCTTGGTGTTCGCAAGCTGCTGGCGGGTATTCAGAAGGTTAATGCTGTCATTGGTAACATCCACCTGGGCATTTAAAATGTCGAGTTTGGTGTTCTGACCATATTCAAAAGCGTATTCTGCCCGTGTGATACGGTCTGTGGATATTTCCAGGGCTTGTTTTAACACATTCTCATTTTCGGTGAGTCGGGCAACCTCAAAATAAATACTGAAGAGTTGCAATACCGTATTTTCTATGGTCTCCCTGGCCTGCAGCTCACTTAATTCATAACGTTCCTTCAGGCTTTTATAGTTGTACAGCCTTCCCAGGCCGTCAAAAAGAACGTAATTCACCGTTAACGCCGAGTTATATCGCTGCGCTTCTGCCTGGTCTATATTAAGATCCTGCCTTGGGCTACCGTCCTGGTTGAATTGTCCGGGGAATTCAATGGTTGAATCGTCCCGGCTGTAGTTTGCGTTGGCCGTACCAGTTAGCGTCGGTAAATAACCGGAGTTTAAAATAGTCTGATTATTTTCCGCAATGGCCACTTCATTCCTCGCCACTTTAATCCCGAAATTGTTCTCCAGCGTCAGGCTGATGGCCTCCTCCCTGGATAGCATGGATTCCTGACCAAAAAGCCCACCACAGAGTAAAGGAAATACAATTAGGAACAAATACGTTTGCTTCATTATAAGTCTTTACGGTTTGGTTCCCCTGAAGCTCCTCCGTACATCTCAGAAGTTTCAACCAATTCTTCTTGCAGTTCTTCAGGCTGGTGGGTAGTCTGTGTCTGCATATGCTCCTCTTCCTCTTTTTGTTCTTTTATGGCACGCTCAACTTCCTCCCTGGTAACATTATCACCGGTCTTTAACCACTTAAAACCAACTTTCACCTTATTGCTGAACGCTAAAAACAATGGCAACATCAGTAGTGTTAAGATAGTGGCAAAACCTATTCCATAGGCAATGGCAATGGCCATCGGCTTTAAGAACTGAGCCTGCCTGCTCTTCTCCAGGAGCAGGGGTGCCAATCCGGCGATGGTGGTAATCGATGTCAGGAATATTGCCCTGAATCGCGAACGGCCGGCATCGTACATGGCATCGTCAAATTTCATTCCCATTCGCAGATTACCGTTGAATTTACTGATAAGGACCAGGCCGTCATTTACCATAATACCTATGAGTGCTATAATGCCCAGCATGGACAACATATTTATGGGAAAGCCGTGGATCCAGTGCCCCCATGCGACAGCAGTAAGGCTAAATGGGACCAATAATAGCAGCAACAGGGGTTGACTGAAACTTCTGAAGGTAAAGGCGATGGTAATATAGATCAATAAGAGCACGGTCAGCCCTACGACATTCAGAGATTTGATCATTTTGTTGGCTTCCCTGTTCTGCCCTTCATAGGACGGAGACACGGTTGGGTATTTGGATAGTATTTCCGGCATTATGTCTTTTTTTACCCAATCCATAATATCGGTGGGGGTGGTGGTTTTTTCATCCTTCAGATCGGCCGAAACCCGTATTTCCCGCCGTCCGTCCAGGTGATTTATGGCCACATCCCCTCGTGCAATATTATAATCTGCAATTTCCTTCAGGGGTACCCTGCTCCCACTGGGTGTAGCGATCCGCATCTCATCCAAATCCGAGATGGAAGACCTGTTTTCCCGGTCATAGCGCACCCAGACCCGGATCTCATCCTGACCCCGCTGAAACCGTTGTGCCTGCGTGCCAAAGAACCCTGCCCTGACCTGGTTCATCACGGCCCTGAGATCCAGTCCCAGAAGGTATGCATTTTCCTTGAGGCCCAGCCGTATTTCCTTGATCCCAGCAGGATCGTTATCGGATACATCCTTAAGTAAGGCGTTATTTTCCAGGGCTGTCCGTAATTCCCCTTTGGCTGCCTTGAGTTCCTCTATATTGTTTCCCAATAGTGAAATGGATACCGGATCTCCCCCAAAATTCCCCCCCGAACCATATATGAGGCTTTCCACCCCTATGACAGGACCAACCAATTCGCGTAACCTGGCCGTGACCATTTCCGAGGGAACCTCATCCGGACGTTCCTCACCTGGCAACAGGTTGATCACCAATGTGGCTGCGGATGAACCCGGGCCGATATTCTTTATCGTGTTTTCAAAAATTTCCTTGTCGCTACCCGGTAAATATCGCTCCGTAAGTTCCTTATTTACAATGGTAGCCTTTTCTTCTATCATGCTAATAATAGAATCCGTCACCTTTTCATTGGTCCCATTGGGCATTAGTAATTCCACCTGGACACGGTCGCTCGCAATCCTGGGAAAAAATGCAGTTCGAACGATACCACCCCCTATGGAGCCAAGGGTGAGCAACAGGGCCATTACAAAAATGGCAAAGGTCATCAGTTTGTAATTAATCGCAAACCTGAGGGCGGGAGAATACACTTTGTCCCGCATCCAAACCATGATCTTATCTCCGGTCCTGTTGAATCCCCTCAGTTTTGCAAACACTTTTGCGATGCCCTTTTTCGGTGAATTGTCGTGGGGTTGCAGTGCTTTTGAATGGGCCAGGTGCGCTGGTAGTATTATAAGCGCCTCCAGCAGGGAAACACCCAGGGTCAATATTACGATCACCGACACTTCCCCGAAGAAATCTCCGATCCTGCCATCCAGAAAAAGGAATATTGAAAAGGCAAGGACGGTGGTGATAATAGCTGAAACTATGGGCGGGATCACTTCCATGGTACCGTCAATTGCCGCCTGGACAGGACTCTTGCCTCTTTCGTGGTGCTGATAAATATTTTCGGCGATCACTATTCCGTCATCCACCAGGATCCCGATCACAATGATCATTCCGAATAGTGAAAGCACATTGATCGTCACGTTAAGCAGAGGAGCCAGGACGAACATCCCCAAAAAGGAGATCGGTAATCCAAATGCCACCCAAAAAGCCAACCTTGTATTCAGGAAAAGGGACAAAAAGATGAGCACAAGGATCATCCCCATGATGGCATTTTCCGTCAATAGTTGGGTGCGCTGGTTCAACGTCTTGGACAAGTCGGACACAACACTCAGCTTAACATTGTTGTGTTTCTGATTGAAATCTTCAACATACAATTTTACTTTATCGGCCGAGGAAATAAGGTCCTCTGTATTGGTACTCGTGATGGTCGTACTCACGGAAAGTTTCCCGTTAAAATAGGCGCTGTTGGGGCTTTCGGCAAACCGGTCCCTGATGATGGCCACATCCTTTAAACGGATCGTTTGGCCAGACGGATCTGCCCGGATAATGAGGTTGGATAATTCGGTCCCATAATAGGACCGGTTGTTCGCCCGAATAAGATATTCTTCCGTGCTCGTTTTTATATTCCCGCCCGTTACCAGGATATTGGCATTGCCAACAGCCTGCGCTACCTCATTAAATGTCATATTATAGGCAAGCAGGTTGTTCTCGTTGACCGCAATTTCTATTTCCTCCTGTGGATACCCGGAAATGGTTATCTGGGATATTCCCTCTATCCCCCGGATATCATTTTCTATTTGCCGGGTTATCTGTTTCAACGTAGCCAGGGGGATATTTTCTCCGCTGACGGCAAAACTGATCGTCTGCCGCACCGCCTCCAACTTGGAAACGATCAGGGGTTCCATGTCGGCAGGAAATGTAGGCACCCGGTCCACTGCATTTTTAACCTCCAGCAGCATAAAGTCCACATCCCGTCCTTTCTCGATCTCAATATTGATGGATCCGCTGTTCTCACGGGACGTGGAAGTAACCCTTTCCACCCCTTCGAGGCCTTTCAGGTTATCTTCGATTTTTAAAACAATCCCTTCTTCCACCTCCTGAGGAGATGCTCCGGGATACGCAATACTGATCAGGATGTTTTTGGAATCGGTTAAGGGAAAAAAGGATGACTTGAGGGACTTGGCACCAAAAATACCAAAGAGAAAGAACGCAATAATGATAACATCTACTGCGACATGGTACTTGATAAAATAGGCGACGACGTTTCTCATTTAACAGCTCATTTAATTAGTCCGAAGCTTTATTCTCTTCAAAGATCTTTACTAGCATCCCGGCATAGGCTCCCACCAGTGGTTTCGACAAAATGGTTGCCCCATCGGGTACTTCCTTAAGCACAACCTTTTTATCGGTAAAATAAACGGGATGGACATCGATCAGGTCCAATATGGAATCCCGGACAACAAAAATCTTGTCATTTTCCAAAAGAAGCCCACGGTCCACTTCAATGGCATTGTTTTCATCCCTTGCACTCAAATTGGCTTCCAGATACATGCCTTCCCTGAGGCTTTGGTCTTTCACTTCGATAAAGGCCCTTATGGTTTGGGTTGCCTGATCCACACGGCCGTTGATTCGCGCCACCTTTCCTTCGTATGTCCTGGTCCTGTCCAGGTTGACGAGCGATACTTTTTCACCAATTTTCAACAAATCGCTATAGGCCTTACTTACGGCAACCTCGAGTTCGTAAACATCCATGCTAATAAACTCGCCCAACTTTTGACCGGACCGAATCAAAGTGCCTTCCGTAACAAGGGCCTCCGTCAGTACGCCCCTGAAAGGTGCTGAGATGCGGTATTTATAAAGTCGTTGCTCCTGGTTCTTTAAATTGTAATAAGTGGTTAGTATCCCCCGGCCGGTAATAAAATACTTCTCCTTTTCGGAAGTCATTTCCGGAAGTGGCGGGGTACTTTCATTTATATCGAATCCGTTGAGATATCCCTGCCATTTATCATAGACCTCCGGGTAATCAAGTCGCAGGTCGGGCATTATGGAAGTGATCAGATTATACAGATTACTTTTGGACGATTGTACACTGGCCGCATATTCAGCGGCATCAATTCTAATAATGGTCTCGCCGGGCGCATATTCCTGCCCTGCTTTAAATAGTTTATTTCCCCTTTTGAATACCCCCTGGACCTCTGCATACAATTCCACACGTTGTTTGGCCATGAGGTTTCCGTTTGCGACCACTACGATGGGGACATTCCCGTTTTTTACGGTATCCACGAAGACTGTTTTGACCACTTTTTCCGGTATGGGTCTCGGTGTATTTTTACTATCCGCTATTGCGATGGCTGCATAAATTGAACCAAGGATCACTAAGACGCCTAAAACCGTGAATGTTATTTTCCGCTTATTCATAATGGTAACAGCGTGTTAGTAAATAATTATAGACTGCAAAACTATCCATTAGTTTACCTTAGCTAAGTTAAATATATCTTAAATAAAAATCCTATAGGAAAGGAAAAAGGGATGCAAATTGCATCCCTTTTTACCAAACCAACTTAACTATAAATCAACTAATTTTCATCAACATCTTCAAATTTTGTATCCGCCATTCTCGTTCTTGACTTGTTAACATCCTTGAAATCACGTTTTGTGTCTTTGGCATCGTAATCAATGACCAGGAATTGCCTTGTATCCATGATTTCCAGGTTTTTGAAGGAGTCAAATTTATTGTTTTGAATCTGCAGGATTTTTAGGCTGGCCAGTTGACCAAACTCCTTTGGGATGTCCCCGCCCAGCTGATTGTTGGCCAAAACCAATTCCTTGAGCTGTACCAGTTGTCCCAGCTCTTTTGGAATCTCCCCGTATAAGGTATTTTCAAAAAGGCCTAAACTTTCCAAATAGGTAAGATTCCCGACGGAAGCGGGTATTTCCCCGATCAGATTGTTACTGGATAAATTAAGTGTTTTAAGACCTGATATTTTCCCAATGCTCCTTGGGATCCGCCCGGACAGGAAATTGTTGAAGGCACTTAATTCCTTTAGTTCCGTCAAATTCCCGATTTCCACCGGGATAGATCCTTTGATCCTGTTCATTTCCAGTTTCAGCACCTGTAATTTGGTAAGCTGTACCACACTTTCGGGCAATTCACCGGTAATGTTATTAAAGGCCAGATTCAAGATCTTCAAATGTTCCAGCTGCCCTATGCTTTCGGGAAGAGGACCCATCAGATTGTTTCTGAACAAATTAATTTCCACCACCTGTTCGTTCAGGACCTTTACACCGTACCACAGGGAGACCGGCTCAGATAGATCCCATTTTCGCACCCAATGTTGTCCATTTGTGCTTTCGTAAAGATCTAAAAGAGCGGTTTTTTCTGCCCTGGAAATCTCAGCGAAAAGAACCTGTCCGGTACAAAGAAAGATTACCAGGACAAGAAGCAATTTTTTCATAAATAACAGATTTAGGAAATGGTATAGTGCCAGTATAATTTTATCTTATAATTCAATAAGGAATTACCTTACAAAAATAACATTATTTGCTGATAAATTTCCCTTTTTATCGATGAAATGCTCATATTTGTTGTGAAATACAGGTTTTTTGTTGTTAATAAAAATGAACCCCGGCCGGTTTGGTTTTATCCTTCCCTCTTTTCAAGGAGCATTGTCATTTCTTCCCAGCAGAGCATCAACTCTTCCAGATCTTTCTTTTTCTTGTGGTACGCATCAAAAAATCCGGGTTTGGCAATGGTCTCATCATAATTCATCAGTAATTCGTGATCTG
>Ga0102947_1000279_pt1 | contig 18982 bp, 15 predicted proteins | sample SalPon2A_A_D2_MG_FD_78210 | JGI IMG/M metagenome (GOLD analysis project Ga0102947, IMG submission 78210) | Soil microbial communities from South San Francisco under conditions of wetland restoration - Salt Pond MetaG R2A_A_D2_MG | ecosystem: Environmental > Terrestrial > Soil > Wetlands | place... | reverse complement strand
CCCGGCGGCTCCGGTTCCGGCAGCGGGAGCTCGGCGGGTGACCCGGGAGGCGGCGACGGCAGCGAGTTCGGCGGCGGGGGCCGGCAATGACCGCTGCCGCCGCGGGGCCCTCGGCGTGAGCCGCTCCCCCTCCACCGGCGCCTCCACCGGCGCCTCTTCCGGCTCCGGCCCGATCACCGTCCGGGTCCGCCGCGCCCCCCACGCCCGGGACCTGCCGCTGCCCACCGCCGCCTCCGCCGGCGCCGCCGGCTGGGACCTGCGCGCCGCCGTCGCCGAGCCGCTGACCCTGGCCCCCGGCGCCCGCGCCGCCGTGCCCACCGGCCTCCACCTGGCGATCCCCGCCGGGTGGGAGGCTCAGGTGCGCCCCCGGAGCGGCCTCGCCATCCGCCACGGCGTGACCCTGATCAACGCCCCGGGCACCATCGACAGCGACTACCGGGGCGAGGTGGCGGTGCTCCTGGTCAACCTCGGCGACGCCCCGGTCACAGTAGAGCGCGGCGACCGCGTCGCCCAACTCGTCTTCTCCCGCGTCCAGCCGGTGCGCTGGGAAGAGGTCGAAGAGCTGGACGACACCCCCCGCGGCGACGGCGGCTTCGGCTCCACCGGCACCGACTGAGCCTTCCCGAGCGGCGCGGTCCCGCGGCTCGGCCCACGACTCGTCCCCGACCGGGGCTTCGGCTCCACTTATAGGGAGTAGAGGAAGTGTGAAGTGGCCGGCTTCCAATCGTCGAACCGACACGACCTGCTGAAGACCCCACGACCGCTGGGGCCGGGGTCGGAGCGGGGGTGGAGTTGCTACCGTCACGAATTCTTGGTCCGACAAGTAGTGCTTACGACAAGTCTATGGCTGGTCAGTGTTGCAGGTTTCCCATGCGCTGGAGAAATGCCGACCACCAACGAGGCCGACTTTCCTGAAGTTCTTTGGATCGATGAAGAGAAGGCGAAAGCTGCTTTTGTCTCAGAGAACAAGTTGAATGAGATGCCGCTTGAGCGTTTTTCGAATATCGGCACCCTTGTGCGGTACTTGAAAATCCGCCGACAGCCTGAGATTTACGGCTATATGTATCCTGGTGGAATCATACCTGAATGTGAGAGTTTAAAGGTGAACCGTGGGCCGCAAGGAGCCTCGAGTAATCAAACAGGGCTGGAGAGCCTAGTACTTGCAACCCGGGGAAGCTTTGTAGGCATGGTTACGAAGGAAGTGCCAGGCTGGGACGCCTGGTCCAACCATACCTCCTTGATGGCCGTTATGCGAATCGAGGAGGTAATCCATACAACGACGGACGCACAGCCTCTTCAACCAGACTCGCACATCGCCGTTCTATTCTCAGGTGGCAAAATCACGGTTCACGGAACGGATATCTGCCACAAGCTTGACGAGAGCTTTGCCCGGCCCCAGGTGGGCTCTAGATTTTTAGTGGCTGGTAGTTCTTGGGAGGACGACCCTAACCTTTTTCTTGATTCGTTCGTTTTGCCTATTAAAGGTAGCGAGATTCAAACTCAGCCTTACCGTGAGTTATCGACGACAGCATCAACTGAGTCGCTATGGGATCTTCGCGATGCTGCGAGAGCGGAGTCGCGGAACAGACCGGAGAACAAGCAGTGAGGCAAGTAACATTGTCCACATTGTTGATTCTGGCGGCTGGTAACGTCCAAGCGCAAGAATGCATTGGTCAGTGCGCCAAGGCGTTTGTAGATCAATCCCTACCCCTGCTGGGCGCTGCAAATGAAAACAAGGTTGTCTGCTCAGCGACAATTAGTCCTGTGCGCTGACGATAACTACTCCTGTACATCCCGAATAGGAGCTGGCGGTAGCTGAAGCTGCCGTCGGCGGTCACAATCCCGGCATTCACCAGACAGGGAGGAGCCGGGAGTGTGGTCACGGATGTCCAAGTGAGGAAGCTGATGGACGAGATGAGCAAGCATGGCCGGAAGGGTGTGGCTGCGGCCCGCGCCGGGATGCACCGCAATACGGCGCGTCGATACCTGGAGAGCGGCAAGTTGCCGTCGGAGCTGAAGGAACCCCGGAGCTGGCGTACGCGGGAGGATCCGTTCGCCGAGGATTGGCCGGCGATCGAGGAGCGGTTGGCGGCGGTGCCGGAGCTGGAGGCCAAGGCGCTGTTCGAGGATGTGCTGCGCCGCCGACCGGATCGCTATCGAGAGGGCCAGTTGCGGACGTTTCAGCGGCGGGTCAAGCAGTGGCGTGCCGAGCATGGGCCGCCAAAGGAGATCTTCCTGCCGCAGCAGCACCGGCCGGGCGAGGCGCTGCAGACGGATTTCACCGCTGGGTCGGCCCTGGGAGTGAGGATCGGCGGAGCGCCGTTCGCTCACCTGCTGTGCCAGTCGGTCCTGCCCTACAGCAACTGGCAATCGGTGGTCGTAAGCCGGTCAGAGTCGCTGCTGGCCCTTCGGTGTGGGATCCAGGAGGCGGTGTTTCGGCTGGGTCGGGTGCCCGAGTGGCACCAGACGGACAACTCGACGGCGGCAACGCACGAGCTGGCCACAGGCAAGCGAGGATTCAACGGCGAGTACCTGGAGCTGATGGCGCACCTGGGCATGAAGCCGCGCACCATCGGCATCGGCGCCAGCCACCAGAACGGCGACGTGGAGGCGCTGAACGGGGCGCTGAAGCGTCGGCTCGAGCAGCACCTGCTGTTGCGTGGCAGCCGGGAATTCGAGACCGTCGAGGCGTGCCAGGCGTGGATTGACGGCGTGGTCGAGCAAGCCAACGCGCCGCGCGCCGCCCGGGTCGCCGAGGAGCTGGCTCTGATGCGGCGGCTGTCGGCGAGCCGGCTACCGCGGTACCGGGAGCTGTGGACCCGGGTGACGTCGAACGGGACGATCCAGGTGCTGAAGAACACCTACTCGGTCCCGCCCCGGCTGTCGGGCGAGCAGGTCGTGGTGCGCTGCTTCGACCTGCACCTGGAGGTCCTCTACGCCGGCAAGCGTCAGCTCGTGGTCGAGCGGCTCAGCGGCGAGGGCAAGAACCGCATCGACTATCGCCACGTGATCTGGTCGCTGGTGCGCAAGCCCTGGGGGTTTGCCCGCTACCGCTACCGGGAGTGCCTGTTTCCGGGAGCGGTCTTCCACCAGGCCTACGAGGCCCTGGTGGCCGCCTTGCCCGAGCGCCGGGCGGAGTTGGAGTACCTGAGGGTCCTGCACCTGGCGGCGGCGACGATGCAGCACGACGTCGAGGCGGCCCTGGAGCTGCTGCTCGGCGAGCACCGTGTACCGACCCTGGACGCCGTGCGCTCCCTGGTGTCGCAGCACCAGCCCGCGATCGCGGACATGGCCCCGCTGACGGTGGACCTGAGCGGTTACGACGAGCTGCTCGTGGCGGAGGCCGGACGATGAGCGCTACGGCGACCGGGGTGGGGGTGCTGCTGCGCGCCTTGAAGCTCCCCGGATTCGTGCGCACTCACGCCGAAGTGGGCGAGCAGGCCGAGCGCGAGGGGTGGAGCTTCGAGCGCTACCTCGGCCACCTGGCCGAGACCGAGATCGAGGAGCGTCGCGTGCGTCGCATCGAGCGGCTGCTGCGGGCCAGTGGGCTGCCCCACGACAAGACCCTCTCGACCCTCGACCTCGGCCGGCTGCCGACCCCGGTGCGCCGGAGCCTGCCCGGCCTGTGTGAGGGCGGCTTCGTCGACCGGGCCGAGAACCTGCTCACCTTCGGCTTGCCGGGCCGCGGCAAGACGCACGCGGTCTCGGCCATCGGCCACGAGCTCGCCCAGCGAGGCTATACGGTGCTCTTCATACCCGCCTTCAAGCTCGTCCAGCGCCTCCTCGTCGCCAAGCGGGACCTCGACCTCGAGACCACCCTGCGCCGCCTGGACCGCTACGACGCCGTCATCCTCGACGACCTCGGCTACGTCCAGCAGAGCCGGGAGGAGATGGAGGTGCTCTTCACCTTTCTCGCCGAACGCTACGAGCGCAAGAGCGTGCTGATCACCTCGAACCTCGTCTTCTCCCAGTGGGACAAGATCTTCCAGGACCCCATGACCACCGCCTGCGCCATCGACCGCCTGGTCCACCACGCGGTCATTCTGGAGATGTCCGGCAAGAGCTACCGAGCCGAGGCCGCCAAGGGCCGCACCGGGGCCCGGGAGGGCTCATGAGCCGCCGAACCGCTGCCACTCGGCTGTGGAAAATCCCCCCTCTTCCCCCGCACCCCCATCACCCCGGCCGCAGGCCTGCCGGAGCATGGAAGGCTGCCTTCGGCACCCTCCCACACCCCTTGGAAAACGCTGCGCGTTTCCCACAGCCCCACGGCCACGGCGGCGGGGGAAGAGACAGGAGGGATGCACAGATCTAATTGTCGCCGTTGCACAGAGGTAGTTGACGTCGGGGACTCCTCCTCGTTCCTTGCATCTGGACCACAAGCCCCTGTGCGCGGCCCCTTCGACTTCTGCCATGGGCTGCTAGAATATGGGCTACCAATCCAGTCGGAAGGAGCTTTAAGTCGTGTCAAGAAAATCCAAAAGTCGTGCAACGCAGCTTATCCTAGCTTTTTTAGGTCTGCTCACCTCTTATAGTCCGCTGGTATCTGCGGACCTGCCTCGCGAGAAAGCCGACCCAGCCCCCAAAGTCATCTGGATGGATGAAGGTCAGTCGAGGATTCTGTTCATCTCAGAACCAGCCTTGAACCAGGTATCGCTAACCAAATTCTCCGAGCTGGTTTCTCTGGAACAAGCCCTCCAGATGAGGAAGCAGCCGGAAATATATAGTGAAATGTTCACTGGGAAACAGATACCAGATTGTCAGCAGACAGACTCGGCGCCGCGGCCACAAGGATCGGCAGCCCACCCTGAGGATTTCGCAGACCTGATCTTGTCGCCTGGCCGCGTATTTACTGGCACTATTGAGACACTCGTGCCGGGATGGGATGCGTGGCGGAACAATACTGCGGTTCTCGCCTTGATTCGTGTTGAGGAAGTACTTCAGGCACAGAGTGAGATCGACGCGGTCAAGCCTGATGCCCGTATCGGCGTCCTGTTCAAAGGGGGCGCCTTAACTATCGAAGGTGTACGCCTGTGTCACAAGATCGATAAGAACTTCTATCACCCCGAAATTGGTGATCGAGTACTGGTGACTGCCCTGCCTTGCGGACCCTGTGAGGGGATCACTCCTTGTGTTCCATGCGAGAGTACCTTTTTAAAGAAGCGGCACGTTTTTCCTCTTGTAGGAAGTGAAGTTCTACCTCAGCCGTATTCCACCTTGCGCAAGGGAGCCCGTCCGGCGTCACTCCTGGATCTCCGCCTCAAGGCTGTGGCAGAGAGTGAAGGTGAGTGCGGAAGCCAGCCGTGAAAGGGTTGCTCATTATTGGGATAACTCTTTTAAGTCTGCCAGCGTACAGCCAGGAATGCATAGACAGTTGCGCGAAGGCCTTTCTCGACCAGTTCCTCCCATTGCTCGGTTCTACGGAATCGGAAAAGCCTGTCACAATATATCTTGATCAGGATTCCCTAGAAAGTCCATACTTTTCCCATAAGACAGTAACAGATGGTCTATCGAGGTGGACATCGAAATGCACGGGGAGTTACTCTGGTATTCCGAGGTTTGAAATCAAAGAAGCTGCAGGGTGGCCTGATGGCTGGAATTCTTGGCCTACATCTCAACACACCATCGTCATTGACTTCCTTCCTGGCGACGAGGCACCTAATGAAGGAGACAAGACTCATCCAGCCAATAATGTTGGAAATAGGATCAACGTCTACGAGCGTTGCCCACAAGGTGTGGATCACGGGCTCGAATGCTTTGGGGAACGCTTCATCAGATGGGACGATGCTTGGGGCGCTCAAGCGATGGCCCACGAGATAGGGCATGTGCTGGGTCTAACCCACGATGCTGGCAAATGTGCGGACAGTGTAATGAGTGATATTACGGCGTGGGGGCAAGGGAATCTTCAACTTACTTCAGGCCACTGCGAGCTCGCTAGTCGTCTCAACGACACGAGTGAAATATGTGCAAACGTCAGGAGTGAAGGCGCAAACAACTGTGAGCGCTGCAAATACAGCCTCGGAGGCTCCATCGAAGGCTTGGGGGACAGTGATCGGGCAACCTTGGCCGCCCATGTCGAGCTCAGCAGCTCAGCGAATAGCTCTTCCCAAGACTTGTCCGTGACCGTCTATTCGAATGGTAGTTTTGAGTTCGCGGAGAAGGTGCTGCAGGGCGCCAGCTACGATGTGACCGTACAATCGGTCAGTGATCCAGATCGAATCTGCTCGGTCGAAGAAGGCGGATCCGGGACCGTTACAGATCAGAACGTCGACGCTGTGAAGATCGTTTGCGCGTGCGCAGTCGCAATTTGCGAGGGCCCGGGTGACGAGGGGAGCGAGGAGCCTACCCGGATCAGCCGCTACGACATCTGCTTCGACTTTCCGGCGCTGTGCAGCGTGACCGGGCTGGACCCGTGGTGGCACAACGGGCCGGGTCCGGGGACCGGTGGCAGCCCTTGTGAACGCGAGACTGTCTGCACCGACCTCGGGGTGGATTGCTCGGAGTTCGCTGATGATGGCAAACCGATCTGTTCCAACCGGCTCGAGTGTGAGAATGCCTGTGTACCCACGGCAACGTTGGCCCTCAAGGGACCGGCAGTTCTCATCGACGACTTCGAGGCGCAGGCGGTCTCCGGACGGCTGTTGCTGACCGGCTTCGCTCGCGATCCCGACGGCCTTCGGGATCTTCGCCTCTACCTGGATGGCGAGCTACTGGGACCTGCGAGCCTTGCCACGGAAGAGTTCCGGGGGGACGCCTGCGACGGGGTGGCGGGCGATTGCGATCCGTTCAGCGGCTTCGCGGTGGAGCTGGACAGCCTCGACTGGGTAGACGGTGCCCATCTATTGGAGATCATCGCCATCGACGGCGAGCCCGACTATCCCATGGCCACGGTCGTGGAGCGGGAGATCGTCGTGGACAATTCGTGCACCGCGACCTCGCCACCCACGGTGAGCGTGACGGCGCCCACGGCAGGAAATCTCGTTGCCGGTCCGGTTTCGATCTCCGCTTCGGCGCAGGCCGAGGCAGGGGTGGAGAGGGTGCAGTTCTTCGTCGATGACTCCCGATTGGCGAGCGATTGGTCCGCTCCGTACCAGTGGACCTGGGACTCCACCAACTCAGACGATGGCTTCCACGAGATCCGGGCTCGCGTCACGGACGAGTGCGGGGGTGTTGCCCACTCCCAACTGGTCGTGGTCGAGAGCATCAACGACAACGAACCGCCCATGGTCGAGTTGGAGAACCCGCTTCCGGGTGCCACGATCTCGGGCTCAGCCGTGGAGGTGACCGGTTGGGCCTTGGACGAGGACGGGATCGACTCGATCGGCATCCGCCTCAACGGGCAGTTGGTGACCACGTCAGGCCTGCTGGAGGTCCGTACCCGTTTCGAGATCTGCTCGTCGGTGGCCATCGCCGATCCCCGGTGCCCGGACGTGGGTTGGGCATTGGCGCTGGATTCCGAGCACTACCCGGATGGCCCATATCAGTTGGAGGTGGTCGTCAGCGACGGCCGGGGAGGTGTGCAGACGATGGCTCGCCAGGTCGATATCGAGAACAATCCTCCACAGCCGCCGGGAGTGAGCACCCCCGCCTCGGTCAACGGGGTGGTCGGCGACACGGTGACCTTCCAGGTCTTTACCTGGGGCGAGGGTCCCCATTCCTTCCAATGGCAGGAACGAGAAGGAGGGCGTTGGCTGAACCTGTGGGATGGTGCCCGCGACGCCAGGGTCTCAGGCGTGACGACCGACAGCCTGACGATCTCCGATCTCGAGTTCAGCGACGCCGGTGGCTACCGGTGCTTGGTGTCCAATGCGGGTGGTGCCACCGCCTCGCCCTCGGCTTCATTGACCGTGGCGGAGGCCGTCGAAGCGCCGACGGTGGTGGCGGGCATCGACCAGACGGCGGTGGAAGGGACGGACGTCAACCTGACCGTATCTGCGGAGGGTGCGGGAACCCTGACGTACCAGTGGCAGAAGTGGAGCGGCACCTATTACGCCGATGTGAGTAACGGTGATGGGATTTCCGGCGCCAACAGCCCGCTCCTCGCTTTCACCGGAATCGACTTGGGTGCTGACGGCACCTATCGGTGCGAGGTCAGCAACGCTGGGGGCACCACTCCATCCACCGACATCGATCTCACGGTCGAGCATGACTTGTCGGGCAGTTGCAGCTCCAGGTCCACCACGCTCTGTCTGCAGCAGAGCCGGTTCCAGGTCGAGGCGGTGATCAACGGCGCCGCCGGCCAAGCCAAGCCTTACTCGAACCTCGCTGGATTCTTCACGCGAAGCAATTCGGAGAACGTTGAGGTCGGCGTCAAGGTCCTCGATGGCGTCTACATCAACGGCCGCTTCTGGGTCTTTCACGGCTCCATGACCAGTCTGCCGTACACCGTCATCGTGAGGGACACGGCGACGGGGGCGGTCAAGAGCTACCACAAGGACACGGACAGCTTCTGTGGAGAGGCGGACACCCAGGCCTTCGCCAACCCCATCAGCGACTCGTCGGCCTTGGTGGCGGGGAGCTTCATCCGGCTCCGGGCGTCGGAGGAGTCGATTTCCGGATCTTGCGAGAGCTCGCCCACCGCCCAGTGCCTGCTCGACGACCGATTCCGGGTGCAGGTCTTCAGGAACGGCAGCGCCCAACAGGCGGTACCGGTGACCGGCCTTTCCGCCGCCTTCACCTTCGGCTCGACCGCCAATCCGGAGGTAATGGTGAAGGTGCTCGACGGCACTCCCGTCAACAACTGGTACTGGGTATTCTTCGGCTCCCTGACCAGTCAGGACTACGAGGTTCGGGTCACCGACACCACGGACGGCAGCGTCAAGACCTATCCGAGCCCTGGGCCGAGTTGCGGCCATGCCGACACCAACGCGTTCTGACGAGCGGGTGCGGACGGGTGGTCTCCCGGGTCCCAGCGGGCGGGGGCCGGCCGGATCGCCGAGCAGCGGGCGCACGGGCTAGCCGGTGCGGAAGAGCTTCTCCCCGACCCGCAGCACCAACCCCTTGGGCATCAGCGGCACCAGGGCGGCGTTGACCTTGTTCTGGGCGCCGGGGATGACCACCCGCTGGTCGTCCAGCAGCCCCTCCCAGCCGGCCCGGGCGACGGCGGCGGGGTGGGCCGAGGGCATCTTCTCGAAGCTGGCGCCGTCCATCCCGGCGTCGTCGAAGAACTCGGTGTCGGTCTGCCCCGGGCAGAGGCAGGAGACGTGGACGCCGGTGCCCCGCATCTCCCGCCACAGCGCCTCGGTGAAGGAGAGGACGAACGCCTTGGTGGCGGCGTAGGTGGCCATCCAGGGGAGCGGCTGGTAAGCGGCGGTGGAGGCGACGTTGAGCACCCCGCCCCGGCCGCGCTCGACCATCGCCGGCAGGAACAGCCGGGTCAGGTGCTGGAGCGCCAGGACGTTGACCTCCACCATGCCCTGCAGGCGGCTGACCTCGATCTCGTCGGTGCGGCCGGCGACGCCGAAGCCGGCGTTGTTGACCAGCCAGTCGATCTCCAGCCCCTCGGCCTGGAGCGCCTGGGGCAGGGCCTGGCGCGCCGCTTCGTCCGCCAGGTCGGCGGCCCAGGACACGGCCCGCACGCCGGGGCGCAGCGCCTCCAGCTCGGCGGCCAACTCCTCCAGCCGCTCCTTGCGCCGGGCGACCAGGACCAGGGTGTCGCAGGACTCCACCGCCACCCGGGCGATCTCCCGGCCGATGCCGGCGGAGGCGCCGGTGATCAGGGCGGTGGAAGCGCTGCCGGCGGGGCTCGTGCTCTCGGGGCTGTGGTTCTCGGGGCTGTGGTTCTCGGGGCTGTGGCTCTCGGGGCTCATCAGGTCTCCTCGCTGGGTGGGAAGGGGGAGGTCAGCCGGGCGACCAGGGCCAGCACCAGGCCGGCCAGGGTGTAGAGGGCGAACCAGCGCAGGCTGAGGCGCCACCAGGGGCCGCCCGCCAGGCCGCCGTAGCCGACCGCCGCCAGCACCAGCAGGGGGCCGCGGAAGACCCAGGCGATCCAAGCGCTGAGCAGGCCGCCCAGCCAGAGGCGGAAGCCGCGGCTTTCGCGGCTTCCGACGGTCAACTGGAAGAGGGCGATCAATGCCAACGCCTCCAGCGCCCAGCTCGCCAGGATCCAGGCCCCGGGCAGGCCCGGGCCGCCCTCCTGCCAGCCCACCAGCGGCCCCAGCTCGGGCTCGCCGCCGGCCAGCTCGACGCCGAAATTGAACAGCGCCACCAGCACGAGGAGCGAGGTGAAGGCGAAGAGGAGGAAGCGGGTCACGGCGAGGCGATGATATCCCGCCTCCGGCATCGCAGCTTCGCCCTTCGCTACAGCGTGCCGGCGGAGGCGACCGGCTATGATCGCCAGCACGGCGGGGGCCCGGGGCCTGGGACCGCGCCCGGCAATCCACGATTCGGCCCGCTCCGTACCAACAGACGAGACCGTGATGAGCACCGCCCCCCACATCGCCGCCGCCGCCGCCCCCGCCCCCCGACCGACCCTCCTCGTCTTCACCCTGGGAGCCGCCGGCGAGCGGGCCCGCCGCCCGCTGCTTCCCGGCGCCCACGGGCGGGCCGAGTTGGAACTGCGCCACGGCCTGCTGGAGAGCGCCCTGGCGGCGGGCCGGGAGGCCGGCTGCCGGCTGCGGGTGGCGATGCCCGGGGACGCGGCTTCGGCGGCGGGCCTCGCAGCCGACGTGGGGCACGCTCCCCAGGAGGGCAACGGCTTCGGCGAGCGCCTGGAGCGAGCCTGCCGCGCCGCCCGGGAAGAGGGCTCCGCTGCCGCGCCGCTGCTGGTGGTCGGCGCCGACGTGCCCGGCCTGGCGGCGCGCCACCTCGACGCCGCCCTCGACGCCCTGGCGACGGACCCGGAGGCGGTGGTCCTGGGGCCGAGCCCCGACGGCGGCTTCTACCTGCTGGCCACCGCCCGGCCGCTCCCCGGCCTGGCGGGGCTGACCCGCTGGTGCCGCTCCGACACCCTGGCCCGGCTGCGCCGCTCGCTACGCCGGGCGGGCCGCCGGGTGGTGCTTCTGGAGCCGCTGGTCGATCTTGACCGGCGCCGCGACCTGGAGCGCTGGATGGCCGCCGTGGCCCGCCGCGCCCGCCGCAACAATCCCACGCCAGCCCTGGCCGCTCGCCTGCACGGTCTCTGGCAAGGTTTCTGGCGTTCCCTGCTGCGCCGCCTCGCCCGCCTCCTGGCGGACCTGCGGCGCCCCCCTGCCCGGCGGGCCCCCCGCCACCTGCGGCCGGCCCCGATCCCGGTCCGCTCCCCCCGCGCGCCGCCCCGGCGCCGGTAACCCCCGCGTCACCCTCTCTCCAGCCCACTGCGGCCGCCCCGGGCGGTCACGTCGGCGCCGGTTGCGGCCGGCCGTTGAGAGGTGTGCCGTCGGGGTGATCCTCATGCCGGAGCACCACCCGGCATGCCGGCGCACACTGAGCGACGTCGCCAGCGGTAGTGGGCGAGACCATTGAATGACCAGAGCAGTGATCGAGGAGAGGGGTTCCATTGGGACGTTTGAATGAAGAAACAGAGGGAGCGACCTTGGTGGGCGGCCTGCGCCGACGCCGGGGATGGCGGGTCGCCGCCGCCGGCCTGGTGCTGCTGCTGGCGTTGACGCTGGTGGCCCCGGCCGCCACCGCGCAACAGGGCCAGGCCGGCGGCGACGCCGACGCGGTGCAGCGGCTGGAGGAGCTGGAGCGGCAGATGGAGGCGCTGCAGCGCGAGATGCGCGAGCTACGGCGACAGATCACCGGCGAGACGGCGGTGGGCGAGATTGAAGCGACGGTGACCGGCGACACCGCGACCGGCGACGCCGCCACTGGCGACGAGCCGCCGCCCCTGGTCCCCCGCCCCGTCACCCCGGTGCCCGAGCCGGAGGTGGCGGTCGCCGAAGCGGGCGCCGCCCCCTGGGAGGTCGGCTACCGCGAGGGCGGTGGCGGCTTCTACGTCCGCTCGCCGGACGGCGACTTCCAGTTCCGCCAGCTCGGCTACGTGCAGTTCGTCGGCAGCCTGTTCAACGACGACTTCGAGCGCCCGGACAGCCCCGGCGACTTCTCCATCCGCCGCGCCCGGGTCGATTGGTTGGCTGACTTCTACGACCGCTACCAGATCTTCGTCGAGTTCGACGGCGGCCCCGGCTCGGTGCCCGGCAGCTCCGACTTCGCCCTGGTCGAAGCCAAGCTCACCGCCGACCTCAACGCCGAGGGGACCTTGCAGTTCGTCGGCGGCAAGTTCGTCTCGCCGTTCTCCACCGAGGACCTGCTGTCGTCGCGCTCCCAGGACACCATCGAGCGCTACATGGCCTTGAACTCCCTCTTCCTGCTCCCCGCCACCGACGTCCAGTTCGGCGCCATGCTGCGCGGCTACGCCCTGGACCGGCGCCTGGAGGTGATGGCCGGGGTGTTCAACGGCAACGGCCGCGCCAACGACAACCTGTCCGATGACAACGGCGACAAGGAGCTCCAGCTCAAGCTCAACTACCGCCTGGCCGCCGACCCCGGGGCGCTCAAGCTCGGCCTCGGCTTCGACCACTCCAACGAGGCGGCCCAGAGCCTGCAACTGCGCGGCCTGACCTTCACCCCGTGGGTGGCGGTGCCGGTGGTCGGCACCCGCCGCGGCATCACCGCCGACTTCCAGGTCGCCCGCGGCCCGCTGTCGTTCCGCGGCGAGGGGCTGTACTTCGACTTTGAGGACGCCGACGCCGAGCTGGCCGGCGGCTTCGTCCAGGGCGCCCGCTTCCTGTGGGGCGACTCGATGGACGGCCTGCAGGCGTTGGTGCGGGTCGAGACGGCGGCCATCGACAGCCCGCTGCTGAGCGGCGAGGAGGGTGACCGGCTGGACGCCGTGACCCTCGGCCTCAACTGGTTCTGGGGTGGCAGCTTCCGCCTCCAGACCCACGCCATCGGCGAGCACTACAACGGCCTCTCCACCCTGCCCGCCGGCAGCACCCGGGTGGAGGGGGACGGTTGGAAGCCCTACCTGCTGAGTCAGTTGCAGATCAAGTTTTGATAGAGGAGCCAGAGATGAGCCATCACAACCGAAACCACCCCACCCGACGCCCCCCCAACCGACACCACCTTGCCCGCCTGCTTCCCGCGGCCCTCGCCCTGTTCGTCCTGGCCGCCGCCGGCTGCGGCGGTGGCGAGCGCGGTACGGAGCAGGCGGCCGAAGCCAACGGTTCGGTCGCCAACGGCACCGGCGGAGACGCCGCCACCTCCGACGTCGTCATCCAGTACGACTGCATCCCCAACTACGCCAACTGGGGCGCCGTCACCGCCCTCTACGAGAGGACGACCGGGGTGCGCGTGCCGCCGGACATGAAGGGCTCGTCCGCCGCCATGGCGGCCCTGGAAGCAGAGAAGGCCAACCCCCAGGCCGACACCGCGTACTACTCCGGCGCCATCGGTTTCGAGGCCGCCCGCCGCGGCCTCCACCAGCCCTACAAGCCCGCCGGCTGGGAGCGCATCCCGGACGGCTTGAAGGACCCGGACGGCGGGTGGTGGGCGGTCCACACCGGCACCATCGCCATCCTGGTCAACACCGAGGCGCTGGGCGACGTCCCCGTGCCGGCCTCCTGGGACGACCTGCTGAAGCCCGAGTACGAGGGCCTGGTGGCCTACGATGACCCCACCTGGGGCGGCACCTCCTACACCTTCGTCTACGGCCTGAACGAGATCCTGGGCGGCTCCGACGAGGACTTCGGGCCGGTGCTCGATTACCTCACCCGCCTCGACGCCAACGTCCACTCCTACCCCCGGGAGTCGGTCTACAACGACGTTCTGCGCGGCGAGATCCCGATCTGGATCAACAGCGACGGCAACGGCTACAAGATGCGCCACGTCGATGGCGGCGCGGTGGACGTGGTGATCCCGGCGGAGGGGTCGGTGTCGATGCCGCTGGTCATGGGCCTGGTGGCCGACGCCCCCCACGAGCGGGCCGCCAAAGACTACCTGGACTGGCTGCTCACCGAGCCCGCCCAGGCGGAGTTCGCCCGCGCCTACTTCCGGCCGGTGCTGGAGGGCGCGACGCCCTCCGACGTCGCCGCCAACATGTTGCCGGCCAGCGAGTACGAGCGGGTCATCAACCCCTCCCTGGCGGACATGGCCGCCGCCTCCGACGCCCTCAAGCGGGCCTGGGACGAGCGCGTGCGCCGGGGTATTGAGTGAGCTCATGAACGAGTCGCGCCCTGCTGCGCCCGCCTCCGCATCCCGCCCCGCGGCGCTCCGCCGCGATGCCATGGGTGCGGAGCGCCGGCCGTGGCTGGGGGTGGCGCTCTGCCTGCCGCTGGGCCTCTTCCTGGTCGCCGTCTTCCTGGTGCCGGTGGCGGGCCTGCTCCCGGCCAGCCTCACCGCCACCCCCGGGGTCCTCGGCCGCGGCCTGGAGGCGGCCGACGGCGCTACCCTGGCCAACTACGCCCGGGCGCTCTCCCCCCGGGGCGAGCTGGCCGCCTTCCGCAACAGCTTCCTCCTCTCCGCCTCGGTGGCGCTGGCCTCGCTGCTCCTCTGCCTGCCGCCGGCCTGGCTGCTGGCGCGCCGCGACTTCCCCGGCAAGGGGGCGCTGCGCACCGTCCTCGCCCTGCCGCTGACCTTCTCCGGCGTCATCGTCGGCTTCCTGGCCATCCTGGTGCTCGGCCGCCTCGGCCTGCTGCCGACTCTCCTGGCGGCCCTGACCGGCGAGCGGCTGCTGGCCGGCAGCGCCTACACCCTGGGCGGCCTGGCGGCGGCCTACGTCTACTTCGAGGTGCCCCGGGCGGTTCTCACCCTGGAGGCCGCCTTCCGCCGCCTCGACCCGGAGGTGGAGGAGGCGGCGGCGACCCTGGGGGCCGGGCCGTGGCAGCGGCTGCGCCGCATCTGGCTGCCGCTGTCCTGGCCGGCGGTGGCCTCCACCCTGGCGGTGACCTTCGCCGCCTCCATGGGCTCGTTCGGCGTCGCCCTGGTGCTCGCCCGGCGGCTCAGCGTCGTCCCTTTGTCGATCTACACCCAGTACACCGGCTTCCTCGACTCCGGCCTCGCCGCGGCGCTCTGCCTACTGCTGGCCGCCGTGACCCTGGCGGCCAACGGCCTGCTGCGCCTTGCCTTCCGGGGGAGGGACTATGTCTATGGCTAGGCGGTTGCTGGCTAAACAGCGCCGCCTGGGCTCGGGTTGGGGCGAGGGCATCGGCCTGGCCTACTGCCTGCTCCTGGCCCTGGCGGTGCTGCTGCCGGTGGTGGTGGTCGTCCTCGGCGCCTTCGTGCCGGCGGCGCGCCTGGGTCTCTCCAGCGAGCAGTGGGTCGAAGGCGGCGAGGGGTGGGTGTCGCTCAAGTACTTCCGCTACGTCCTCGACCTCTACAGCGGGCCGCTGCTGTTCTCCGTCGGCCTGGCGGTCTTCGCCGTGGCCGGCGGCCTGCTGCTGGCGGTGCCGGCGGCCTACGGCCTGGTGCGCTACCCGTTCCCCGGCTCGAAGCTGCTGGAGGAGGTGGCACTTCTGCCGCTGGCGGTGCCCGGCATCGCGGTGGCCATCGCCCTGATCCAGACCTACGCCCTGATCCGCGGCGAGTGGTGGTTCGTCGGCCTGGGGCATCTCCTCTACACCGTGCCGCTGCTGCTGCGCACCCTGCTCCACGCCCTCCGCGGCGAGGGCTTCGAGCTGGAGCGCGCCGCCGCCACCCTGGGGGCCGGCCCCTGGCAGCGCTTCCGCCGCGTCACCTGGCCGCGGCTGCGGCGCCCGGCGTCGCTGGGCTGCCTGATCACCGCCGCCGTCTCCTGGGGCGAGTTCAACGCCAGCTTTCTCCTGGCCACACCGGTGAACCAGCCCTTCCCCGCCGCCCTCTACGCCACCTACACCTCCAACAGCTTCGCCGTCTCCTCCGCCGCCACCACCATCTTCCTGGCGGTCATCCTGCCCCTGCTCATCGCCGTCGAGCGGTTGGGTCGCGGGGATCTCCTGTCGATGCGGCAGGGGGCGTAGGATGGGAGCGATGCAAGGGAGCGAAGGGAAAGCGGGCCGGGGTGTCGAGATCGAGGTCCGCGATCTGACCTGCTGGTTTGGGGGCCGAGGCGAGGAGCACGCCGCCCTGGACGGCCTCGACCTGGCGCTCCCCCGGGGGCGGGTCACCGCCGTGGTCGGCCCCTCCGGCGCCGGCAAGTCCACCCTGCTGCGGGTCATCGCCGGCTTGAGCCGTCCGGACCGCGGCGACGTCCTGTTCGACGGCCGGAGTGTCCTTGGGCTTGCACCGGAGAAGCGTCGCCTGGGGGTGGTGTTCCAGAGCTACGCCCTCTTCCCCCACCTCAGCGTCGCCGACAACGTCGCCTTCGCGCCCCGGGTTCGCGGCGCCGGCGGCGGCGCGGCGCGGCGGGCCACGGCCGAGATCCTGGAAAAGCTGGAGATCGCCGGCCTCGCCGGGCGCTACCCGCACCAGCTCTCGGGCGGCGAGCGCCAGCGGGTGGCCCTGGCCCGGGCGCTGGCCGCCGACCCCCGGGCCCTGCTCCTGGACGAGCCGCTGGCCGCCTTGGACGCCCGCCTGCGCCTGGCGCTGCGCGACGAGTTGGCCGGCCGTCTGCGCGCCGCCGGCCTCACCGCCGTCTACGTCACCCACGACCAGGAGGAGGCCATGGCCCTGGGCCACCGGGTGGCGGTGCTCCGCGCCGGCCGGCTGGAGCAGGTGGGCGGCGCCGAGGAGCTCTACCGCTCGCCGGCCACCCCCTTCGTGGCCACCTTCTTCGGCGAGGCCAGCTTCGTGCCCGTGGCCTGGGACCCCGAGGCTCGGCGGCTGACCGGCCCCCTGGGCACCCTGGCCGTCGATCCGGCCACCGCCGCCCGCTACGACGGCGTGCGCAGCGGCCGCCTGATGCTCCGCCCCGAGGCGTTCCGCCTGGCCGGCGAAGGCACCCACCTCCGCGGGCGGGTGCGGGAGGCGCTCTTCCTCGGCGGCCGGCGCCGGCTGCTGGTGGAGGTCGAGGGGATCGACGCCCCGCTGAAGGTGGACCTGCCGCCGGTTCCTCCGGTGGCCGCCGGCGACCTGGTGCTGCTGGAAGTGGACCTGGCGGCCACGGCGCTCCTGCCCGACAGCAATATAGGAACCGTTGAGAACGTTGACACCAACAGCACACCGAGCAGCGAGGACTGAAGCCATGAGCGAGCCCGAAACCACCCCCAGCGCGCCAACTACCGACGAGGCGCCCCCCCCGCCCCGGGGCTACGACCGGGTGCGCGGCGAGAGCGCCCCACGGGTGGAGCTGAAGTCGTTGGACACCCTCTGGTTCCAGGTTTCCGGCACCCTGTGCAACCTGGCCTGCACCCACTGCTTCATCTCCTGCTCGCCCACCAACCGCACCCACGAGATGCTGGGCCTGGCGGAGATCCGCCCCCACCTCGACGAGGCCGCTGCCCTGGGGGTCAAGGAGTACTACTTCACCGGTGGCGAGCCGTTTCTCAACCCGGAGATGGAGGCGATTCTGGAGGCCGCCCTGGCCCAGGGGCCGACCTCGGTGCTGACCAACGGGATGCTGCTGGATGAGGAGCGCTGCCAACGCCTCGCGGCTATGGCCGCGGCCTCCGACTACTCCCTCGACCTGCGGGTGTCCTTGGACGGCTACGACGCCCCCTCCAACGACGCCATCCGCGGCGAGGGGGTCTTCGAGCGCACCCTGGAGGGTGTGGCGAACCTGGTAGCGGTGGGCATCAACCCGGTCTTGACCGTCACCGAGGTGCGCGAGGAGAACGCCACCGACGCCGGCAAGGAGCGCTTCTTCGACCTGCTCCGCGGCCTCGGCATCGAAAAGCCCCGCTTGAAGGTGCTGCCCATCTTCCACATCGGCGCCGAGGCCGAGCGCGGCGGCGCCTACGAGCAGTGGCAGCGCCTGCGCGCCGGCGACGTGGCGGACGATTCCTGGGACCACCTCCAGTGCTCCTCCTGCCGCATGGTCACCGACCAGGGCGTCTGGGTCTGCCCCATCCTGGTCAACGAGCCGGAGGGCAAGATGGGCATGACGCTGTCCGACACCCTGGGCCGCTACGAGCTCGACCACCCCGCCTGCTGGACCTGCCATGTCTACGGCGTGACGTGTAAGACATAACCATGGCCAACCGAATCCCGGAGGACCAGGAGGAGCGCGAGGAGCGCGCCGCCAAGGAGGAGAAGAGGCGCCAGCGGGAGCGGCTGGCGGCCCACAAGGGAAAGGCCACCTGGGGCGAGGACCTGGTGCCGTTGGGCGAGTTCCATCATGCGGCGGAGGAGGCCGGTGAGGCGCTGACCCCGGAGGAGCGGGAGGCGGCGCGGCGCGGCTACCTGGCGCAGCGCGACGACCCGACCCCGGTGGAGGGGCCGTACCGGCGCATCGCCCTCTTCGGCGGCGTCTACAACAACCACCGGGCGCTTACGGCGCTGCTGGAGGAGGCCGCCGGTGAGGCCGACGCCGTCTACTGCCTCGGCGACCTGGGCGGCTTCGGCCCCAACCCGGAGAAGGTCCGCCCGCTGCTCGCCCAGGGCGACGTCCGCGTCCTCCAGGGCAACTACGAGGAGTCGCTCTCCACCGGCGCCGAGGACTGCAACTGCGGCTACACCGACCCCCGCGACAACCACTTCGCCGAGATCTCCTACCGCTACACCGAGGAAAACTCCTCGGACGACTTCAAGTCCTGGATGGGCGCTCTGCCGCGCCGCCGCCGGGTGCGCCTCGGCGACCGGGAGCTGCTGCTGGTCCACGGCTCGCCCCGGCGCATCAACGAGTTCCTGTTCGAGTCGGCCACCCCGGTGCCGTACCTGGAGGCGCTGTTGGACCAGGAGGGGGCGGACGGCTTGCTGTGCACGCACACCGGGCTGCACTGGCACCGGCGGTTGCCTTCGGGCCGCGACGCCGTGAACGTCGGCGTCATCGGCCGGCCCGCCAACGACGGCGAGACCAACGTCTGGTACGCCATGCTGGAAGCGGGAGCGGAGGCGAATGGCGGCGACCTCAAGGTGGAGCTGCGCCCCCTCCGCTACGACCACGAGTCCCTGGCCGCGGAGATGCGCCGCGAGGAGCTGCCGGAGGAGT